>OGPY01000229.1_pt1 | contig 54359 bp, 38 predicted proteins | sample 1553121 | NCBI WGS metagenome assembly OGPY01 (sample SAMEA2580004, study PRJEB22360) | human gut metagenome
TTACAGTCTTAGTTGTATCAAGTGCCCATGCCTCTGCAAGGAAAGCATCGATATCAGCTGCTGTAGTTGTCAGAGCCTGAGCTGCAACATCTGCAACATACTGCTGGAATTTCTCGTTCTTAGCAACGAAGTCTGTCTCGGAGTTAACCTCAACAACAACTGCGTTCTTAGCATCGTCAGCAACAAGCGTCTTGCAAAGACCCTCTGCTGCAACACGGTTTGCTTTCTTCTGAGCGGTAGCAAGACCTTTCTCGCGAAGGAACTCTACTGCTTTATCCATATCGCCTTCTGTAGCTGTAAGAGCTTTCTTACAGTCCATCATACCAGCGCCGGTCATCTCTCTTAACTCTTTTACCTGTGCTGCTGTAATAGCCATTTTCATTTCCTCCTAATGATAGTGTGTTGTAAGGACCTGTCCGTCAGCTGTGGATATGCCTATGCAGACATAGCTCATTCACAGCTGATGTCCAGAATTTTCACAAATTATTCCTCTGTAGCGAACTCTTCAGACTCAGCCTGGATTTCTCCCTCAGCGTCTGTCTGTCCCTGGTTTGCTTCGATAACTGCGTCAGCCATCTTGGAAACGATCAGTTTTACAGCACGGATAGCGTCATCGTTACCCGGGATTACGTAATCCAGTTCTTCTGGGTCACAGTTAGTATCGCAGATTCCGATAAGCGGAATTCCCAGTGTATGAGCTTCCTGAATACAGATCTTTTCCTTCTTAGGATCTACTACGAAGATAGCATCTGGAAGTCTCTTCATTTCTTTGATACCGCCAAGGTTCTTCTGAAGTTTAGCAAGCTCTTTGCGAAGCTCGATAACTTCTTTCTTAGGAAGTACGTCGAATGTTCCGTCAGCTTCCATTGTCTCGATCTCTTTCAGTCTTGCGATACGGCTCTGGATTGTCTTGAAGTTTGTAAGCATACCACCAAGCCATCTCTCATTTACGAAGAACTCTCCACAACGCTCTGCCTCTGTACGGATAGCATCCTGAGCCTGTTTCTTAGTTCCTACGAAAAGGATGTGTCCACCGTTGGCAACGATATCTGCTACTGCATTGTAAGCATCGTCAACCATTCCTACAGACTGCTGAAGATCGATGATATAGATACCATTTCTCTCTGTGTAGATGTACGGAGCCATTTTAGGGTTCCATCTTCTTGTCTGATGTCCGAAATGAACACCTGCTTCCAAAAGCTGTTTCATTGAAATAACGCTCATGATTTTTCTCCTTTTTGGTTAAATTCTTCCGCACAGATCACTTTCTATCCGGACCCAACCTCACACCGTAAGGGCACCATCCATCGGAATCTCTGTACGTGACTTTTTATTTGTGCGTCTTTACGCACATTGCAACTTCTAGAGTATAGCATAAGAAAACCCTCCGTGTAAAGAGGGTTTTCGCACTTTTTCTTATGAATTTTACTGATTCTTTAACGTTTTACGCTTTCTTTCAGTTCTGTTACTTCTTTCTCTGTCAACGGACGGCATTCGCCTTTTTTGAGATCATCCGGGAGGGTGAGAGTTCCCATGGAGATCCTTTTGAGGTAGATGACCGGTGTTCCGACTGCTTCCATCATCCGTTTGACCTGGTGGAATTTGCCCTCGTGGATCGTCAGATGGAGTTCTGTGTAGACTTCCGGGAGATTTTCTCTGCGGACACGTGCTGTCTGTCCGAAAGATCCGTCTGTCTCTTCAAAGCTTCCGCCTACGATTTCTGCTTTTGCCGGCATGGTCAGTTTCGCTTCTCCGATATCCACGCCTTCTTCAAGTTTCGCGACTGCTTCCGGTGTCACATTCCCCTCTACTCTGACAAAATAGGTCTTATCCACATGTTTTCCCGGAGCAAGCAGTTCATGTGCAAGCATTCCATCGTCGGTGATCAGAAGCAGTCCTTCTGTGTCCTTGTCGAGACGCCCTACCGGAAAAAGTCCCTTCCTGTCAGATGGCACATATTCCATAACGGTTCTGTCGTTTCGGTCCTCTGTTGCGCTGACACAGCCTGCCGGCTTGTTCAGAAGATAATAGACAAACTCCGGTGCTGCGCCGACCGTCTCGCCTGCCAGCACGACTGCATCCTTGTCCGGATCGACTTTAAGTTCCGGCTTCTTCGCCGGTACCCCGTTGACCTGAACCTGTCCTTTCTGTATAAATTTCTTTACTTCACTTCTGGTTCCCTTCCCCGCATCTGCAAGAAATTTGTCCAGCCTTACTGCTTTTGCCATAATTACTCCTCATTCTGTCTCACTTTCCAAACCAGGCGAGCCACCTGCCCGAACTGTTTATGGTCTTCTGGTATGTTGTTATTGTATCGCCGTCATCATCACTGTCATCAGAAACCTCCGGGCTGATCCCAAGTTCCTGCATTTTGTCCAGTACGAAATCCGGCACATCTGCGCTCTTTAATACCATGGAATTCACCGTCTCTCCCTTTTCCGTATAAACAGTAACAATTACATTGGAAACTACTTTCGTATCACCACTTGCGTAGTCAGTCTGATACAGGATCAGTGCATTCTGGATTGCTTTTATTTCCTTCGGTTTCGTATAAGAAACTTCTTCCTGTGTGGAAACATCTTCCTCTTCGTAATAAGTCAGTGAGATCTTGTTGATATCCAGTTCTTCTATGGTCAGAGGATATCCTGTTTTTTCAAGAATTGCAAGCGTATTTTTGAAAGAAGGTGGAACTCCAAGGTTCCAGTCTGCATACGTAACCTCTTCCTTGTTTTGACCCGGCACAAGACTGTTTACATCATTTCTGATCGGAAGTACATAATTAAAATCAAGCCGGATCGTTGTTTCTTCCACCATCGCTTCTGCCGATGCAGACTCTATATCCTTTTTCAGTGCATCGAGAAGCTCCTGTTTCTGTCTGCTGTCATTCTGGAAGATATCGTATCCCATTCCACTGGCATCTGTCATCCCTATTCTGGTCAGATATTTTTCATCCAGATCCAGAAATTCATATTTCTTCTCTTTGAGATCTTCTTCTGCGTAGAGTCCTTTCATCAGAGATTTCAGATTCTGCACGTCAGCCCAGTAGCCTCTGCATACGACCCGCCCGGATTTCAAGGTATATTTCACAGAAATAATCGCTGATCTCTTTTGCTCTGTATCAACATTCGGGCTGTCTTTTACGATATTTTCAAGAGCTTTGTATGTTTCGTCCCCGATCCCCTCTGCTCCTGTCAGTGCATTTGACGGATCATACCAGTTATAATTATCTGTCAGAGCATAAAAGTTCCCATCTGCTGACCTTTCTATATGAGAATAATAATCCATGTCAAAACCGTTGCTGAGACTCACAGATGCAAGCTCCTGCTGTTTCGGAAGATAGCTGTCAAAATGAAGAAGATCTTTCTGATAGATCATCGCACATCCGAACACAAGCACTCCTGCCAGTACAAGCTGCATTTTTTTTGCAAAAAATTTCTGGAAGCTCATATGGTAGATAATTTCTATCATACCATGTGAAAGTACCGTTCCCAGGATCAGGCCGAACACCCACCAGATCAGTTTTGTCCCTCCATCTGCCTGCGGATAAAAGATCCAGCCCACTGCCAGTCCTGTCGGGATCACGACCATGAATTTCACCAGTACTGCTACCCATCTGTATACCATGGATCTTCCTGCTGCCTCAGAAGGTCTTTTTTCATAGGCGATCCAGGAAAGAACTGCCAGTACAACGATAAGGATCACAAGTGCCACAAGATATTTCGCCGCGTGTCCGGCTGAGTAGGCATCTGCCAGACTGAATGCAAATGCCGCAGGCGAAGCATCCTTCAAAAGAAATGCCATGATCCCATATCTCTTATCTATAAAAGTATCCAGAAAAGTAAGTCCGCATGCCGCCAGGACAAATTCCAGTGCGATCCCGTACAGGTACATTCCACCCAAAGTCAGGATTCCCATCAGCATATTTCCCGTTATACATAAGACCAGTACAACGCTGAAGTAGATCATCAGATAAACGAGCAGGTGAAGGCACAGCATTTTTACTGCCATTCCCATAAGTTCCAGGCTGAAAAGCCCCCTCGCTGCCCCAACGCAGACTGTCAGAAATTCTATAACGATATATGGCACCAAATAGTAGATCAGTCCCATTACTGCCTTTTCTGCAAAAAGTTCTGACCGTTTCATTGGAAGACTGTGATAAAAATCCGTTTTCTTTCTGGAATACAGATACAGGAATCCATTTACTGCATTCATAAATCCTGCCGCCATCGCAACAGCCATTCCTGTCAGGACAAATCCATCCTTCCACAAACGATAATACAAAAGTGTGATCTGATCCTGCGTATATCCCAGATTTCTCCAGGATCCCAGTTTCTCCAGTCCTATCACCGGAAATGCCAGGATAAATCCAAGTGTCAGAAACGCCGGTATCCATGCCTGTCCTTTGGATACCGTTTTGATATATTTAGAAGAAAAGATTCTGGATCTCATAACCAGCCACCTCCGTTTCACTGATAAAAATTTCTTCCAGACTCAGTGGAAGTACCTCGCAGAACAGTGGATTTTTTTCCTGGATCCTGTGCATGATCTCTGTCCTTGTCCCCCTTGCAGTGATAAGCGTAAGGGATCCCTGATGATCGATTTTGAGGACATCCAGTTCTTTCCTGAGTGCGTCTTCCAGTTTCTTGTCCTGTAATACACATTGAATCTTGTGGATGTGGAATTTCATGTCTTCCAGATCTTTGCTGAGGATCATGCCGCCCTTATGCAAAAGTCCCACATGGTCACAGATATCCTCAAGTTCCCTCAAGTTATGTGATGCGAGGACCGGTGTAAATTCCCGGCTCAGGATCTCTGCTGCAAAAAGGCTCTTGACACCCTGCCGCACCACCGGATCCAGTCCGTCAAAAGTTTCATCACAGAGAAGATATTTCGTTCCTGCACTGATTCCCAGAAGTACCATGAGCAGCTTCTTCATTCCTTTCGAAAAACTGCTGATCCGCTGTTTCTCATCAAGCCGGAACTGCCGCATCAGTTTGGAAAAACGCTGGATCTCAAACTTCGGATAATGAAGCCTGTAAAAAGCCGCCATATCTGCCGGTGTAAAATTTGTCGGAAAATAGCAGTCATCAGATATGTAAAAAACCAGCACTTTCGCAATTTCATTGTCATAGACTTCCATATCGTCAACGGTGATGCTGCCTTTATCTGGCTTCAGGATTCCTGCTACCATTCGAAGCAGGGTACTTTTTCCTGCGCCATTGCTTCCAACCAGTCCGAACACTTCCCTCTCTCCAATATCCATGGAAACGTTATTGACCGCCTGAAGTACTCCAAATGCCTTGCTGCACTCTCTGATCTCTATCATTTCTATTCCTCCTTGTACCCTCTCTGTACTAATGTGAGCAGTTCCTTTTCTTCAAATCCACTTCGACAGCCTCGCTTTACCAGTTCGAGAAATTCGCTTCGAAAATCTTCTTTGTATTTTTCCTGTATCTTTTGTGTGTCTGCCACGAAATTCCCCTTGCCTTTCACCGGATAGATCAGTCCTTCCTGCTCCAGCGTCATATACGCTCTCTGGATCGTGTTTGGGTTGATCGACAGTTCTATTGCCAGCTGCCGTACAGATGGAAGTCTGGAATCAGCCGGCAGTGCGCCCTGATAGATCAGCGTCCGGAATTTCTCTGTTACCTGTTCGTACAACGGCCGCCTGTCCTGATAGTCTAAAACGATCATAGGTCCTCCTTTCCTGCATTTTCTATGTGTATATAGTGTACTAATTGTTTTAATACACTCATTCTAGCATATCCATGCCTTTCAGACAATACTTTCAAATCTAAAATTTCCATAAAGCCGGTTTGAGCCGTTCGGGCAATAAAAAAACTCCCGGAATAAAATCTCATTCCAGAAGCTTCTTTTTCTTATATGATCCTTCGCTGTTCTGTATCCGAACGGTTCCGGAAATAGCTGATCCCGGCGCACATTCCAGTCAGAAGCAGAACCAGCATCACGGCGATTCCCATCGTATATCTATCAAGCAGCCATGCCGCCAGCTCAGGAAGGACCAGCGACCATATATTGGCACCCATATGGAGCAGGACACTTGTCCACAGGCTGCCTGTCTGTTCAAGAAAATACGCAAAAAGACATCCAAGTATACTTGCATAAACACCCTGCACCAGATTTCCATGATAAATGCCAAAGAACAGACCGGAGATCACGATCGCAGCACCGGAGCGCATATAATCCCGGAGTCTCAGATAGATCAGCCAGCGGAACACGATCTCCTCCGCAAGTGGTGCTATGATTCCCATGCACACGATCAGGAAAAACATGCTCTTGCCATCCGTCAGCTGGCTCATCGTCTCCTGATATTCCTCTGCATTGAGAAAGGAACCTATCATATTGACGAACATATTTGCAAACTGTGCAAAACCAGCTCCCATGACCAGGATCAGTCCGCATTCGCCAATGCCTAACCGATTCGGTTTCTGTCCTGTTACCAGCCCGCCGGCTATTCTCGCCCGACGGTCCTTCCTGTAAAAGTACAGACAGGGAATCATAGTGATAAGTCCGGTAAACCCGGTGAGCAGGATCGCATTATTATAATAAGCCTCCGTTCCCCCTTCGCCCAAAAGCTGCATCGCAAGCCAGATTCCTGCATACCCTATGATCTGTGAGATCAGGAAATGGATTCCGCATGGATAAAGAACTCTCCATATCCGGCGGATGCGGCTTTGTTTACGCAGAGGGCTCAGTCGAAAAAATGAAGCAGTTCATCGACAGAATCAACGATCTTGAGAGGATTCGCCTCTGTCAGTTCTTCCTGTGTTCCATAACCATATGCAACTGCCACACAGTCAAGTCCTGCCGCACGCGCGCCAAGAACATCGTGCTCTTTGTCACCTACCATGAGAACTTCGTTTCGTTTATCGCTCATGTTGATACGCTTCAGTGCTTCCTCGATCACCTCTGATTTGCTTGTTCTGGCACCGTTCATTTCGCTTCCTACAGCCACATCAAAATAAGAACTCAGTTTGAAATAATCAAGGATCTGCGTTACATAGTACTCTGGTTTTGAGGAAGTGACTGCCAGAATGTAACCTTTGCGTTTCAGTTCCTGAAGCATCTCCTCCACACCCTTATATGGATGATTCTCGTAAATTCCTTTTACTTCATATCGTTCTCTGTAAAATTCTACTGCCTTGCGTCCAGTCGCTTCGTCCACGCCTGCATATTTCATGAACTGTTCCATGAGCGGCGGTCCGACAAAGACTTTCAGTTTCTCCAGGTCTTCTTCCGGTTTTCCGATCTTTTCCAGTGCATACTGAACGGATTTGGTGATTCCCTCACCAGACTCTGTCAATGTTCCATCCAGATCAAAAAAGATTGCTTTATACATAAATTTCCTCCATTGTCAAAAAATATTATACGTTAGTATAGCATTCTTTTTTGCTTCCGTCCACGACAATTCTTTCCTGCACATCACGGCTGTCTCGATTTCTGTCTGCATTTCCTGTGGGTTCAGTTTTAGCAGGATCCTGCTGCCCCTCCAGTGCCAGTCTGCTTCTTTTCCATTTGTCCGGATCGAGATGACTGCGATCACAAGTGATCGATCAGGGATGATTTCCGCCTCTGCTGCATTCCGGATCTCTTTTCTGCAGTAAATGAGCTGCATTTTCTGGCGGCATTCTTCCTCAGTAAGTTCTTCTTCTTTTTGTGGGACTGTCAGGATATTTTTCTGGATTTCTGAGACCGGGGTTGGAGTGGGACTGATGGATGGGATTGGTGTCATTGTTGGTGTGGGGGAAGGAATTGGTGTTGGAGATATGTCTGCGATCTGTTGTTCTGTATTTTCAATATTGTAAAGGGTATCATTACTGTTCTGATGGTCTGCGGCCCTGGCGGTTTCTGAGCTGTTATTTTGAGACACGGTGTTGTTTGAAGTTCCATCTTCATACGAGTCTGCTGAGAAAAAATCGTTCCAGTCTGTTTCTGGCTGTGCGGTATTGGTGTTTCCTGTCGTGTAACTTCCTGCACCTGCGCCAGAGGAATCGTCTCCTGTATTCCAGGAATCTTCTGTGTTGCTCCAATTGTTGTTACTGTCATAATTATCATTGTCGGACGATGTCGTCCCGCCTGTGGTTTCTTCCTGATCCCAGCTGGAATCATCCTCGAAACTTCCTGTTCCCATATCAACATCAAAGCCGCCCAGTTCGATTGCCTGGACAACCTTTACTGTGAGCAGTAAAAATATCAACAGCGAAACTCCTGCCAGAAAGTTCTTTTTTATTTTGAGAATGCTTCTTTTTTCCATGCTTCTATCTGGTTCTGCGTTATCCGACTGTTGTCTGTTTTCTTTTCTGATGTCTGTTTTTCCCATTCTCTGTATACCTCCATACTCTGTTCATATCGCCCCTGTCTGTTGAGAAAGTTTCCAAACTCCAGATAACCTGCTCCGTATTCCGGTTCGTATGTGATCAGCTGTCTGTAATAAAACTCTGCTTTGTTTGCTTTGCCAAGCAGTTCTCCGTTCCACGCCAGTAATTCTAGGAGGCGGATCTGCTCTTCACTTTTTCTGTAGAGTTTGAGCATCTGCTGTAATCTGTGTTCCGTATCCAGGCAGAAAAGTTCTCTGTATTTTTTATCGCTGCTTTGATATTCCATGCTGTAAAATCTGGCTGTCACGGCCGCCAGTGCGTTCTGAAATTCTGGAAGTACCGGCTGCTGTTCTGCGCCGTGGATAACTGCCAGGAGGGTGAGGAGTGCGGCACAGACCGGAACCAGGACGGATTTCAGGGAGAATGGTTTCCAATTGATCTTTGCAAGATATTTTTCTGCTTCTTCTGCATTCTGCCAGCGTTTGTCCGGGTCCTGGCGGCAGCATTTGTGGATGAATTTTGCGAATTGCGGGGAGCGGATATAATAGTGGTATTTCTTTTTTCCGCAAAGTTTTTGCAGTGTTTTGCCGAGGGCGTAGAAATCGCTGGGTGCGGTCAGGATGCCTTCGTATTGTTCCGGGGCGGCGTAGCCTTTTGTTCCCTTTATCGTTTTTCTTGCAGTTTTGTAACTGCACAGGGCGCTTCCAAAATCTATGAGGTAGATTTTTCCATTTTCATCTAAGATTAAGTTGTCTGGTTTTAAGTCGCCATAATAAATGGGGGGTTTTTGTGAATGCAGGTATTGAAAAATTTGAAGAATTGTATGGGTGATCGTTAAGATTTGGGCGAAAGAAAATTGATAAGATTCTTTTAGATGGAATTCAAGGGATTTGCCTTTGATGTATTCCATGACGAGGTAGCAGGAATCGTCTTGTTCGGTGTAGTCTGTCATTCTTGGGAGGGATGGGTGGTTGAGATGTTTTAGAAGTTTTGCTTCGGTTTTCTTTGAGATGGGGAGTTGTTTGATGGCCCAGAAGGTGCCCAGGTCCATATCGCGGGAGAGGTAAGTGGTTCCCTCCCCGCCCTCTCCTATCTTGGATATGATGCAGTAGCGGTTCTTTAGAATTTTGCCTGTTAAATCTATATTTATTCTCCTTTCTAGTTTTCCCAAAACCGTCCGAGGGGGAACGCACTCAAAGTTGCGAAGGCCGTTTTTCCCCCCTCGGGCACCCCCTTTTTCGGCCACGCTTTGTGTGGACAGGGGTTGTGGTTTAAGGGACGGAAACAGCGATCGGCCGCGCGCTCCCCTCGGAGAGGGGGCACGTGGCGATGTGGCTGTTTCCTGGATATTACCAAGTTGTAGAGTGTGTTAAAAACCTTAGTTACATGCGGTCTGGGGCTGAGAAGCCTAGGAGGTCGATGCTGGTTTCGAGGATGTTTTTGGTAAGGCTCAGGAGTTTGAGGAAGGATTCTTTCTGGTCCTGGTTTTCTTCGCTCAGGATCTTGGTCTCGTGGTAGAAGCTGTTGAAGGCGTTGGAGACTTCGTAGATGTAAGCGCAGATTTTGTGTGGTGCTTTCTCTTCGAAGGCGTTTTCGATGGTGCTTCCGAATTTGGTCAGTTCCAGCATGAGGTTTTTCTGGCTGGTGTTTACTGCCGGGAGGAGTTCTCCGAATTCGAGGTTTCCGCCTTCTTCTTTGTAACGGTTCAGGATGGATTTGATTCGTACAATTGTGTAGAGGATGTACGGACCTGTGTTTCCTTCGAAGGAGGTGAAGCGGTCGATGTCGAAGACGTAGTCTTTGGTTGCCTGGTTGGAGAGGTCACCGTATTTGATTGCGGAGAGGCCTACTACTTTGGCTGTTTCCCGGGCATCTTGGTCTTTGACGCTTCTATTTTCGACAATCTTGTGGAACATTTCTTCGTCGATGTCTGCGATCAGGTTTTCAAGACGCATAACGCCGCCGTCTCTTGTCTTGAATGGTTTGCCGTCTTTTCCGTTCATGGTACCGAAGCCGAGGAAGGAAAGTTCTGTCTCTGGTTTTACGAGGCCGGTCTTTCTTGCGCAGCGGAATACCTGGATGAAGTGGAGTTCCTGGCGTTTGTCTACGACGTAGAGAATCTCATCCGGATCGAAGAGTTTTACTCGTTCTACGATCGTTGCAAGGTCTGTTGTTGTATAAAGGGATGCTCCGTCGGATTTGAGAAGCATGCATGGCGGGATTTCTTTGGTGTCTGTATCTTCTTTGACATCTACAACGAGTGCTCCCTGATCTTCGTATGCGAAGCCCTGGTCTTTCATCATCTGAACCATATCCGGGATGTATGGCTGTGCGTCGGATTCCTTTTTCCAGAGGTCGAAGGATACATTTAAATTGCTGTAGTTTCTCTTGAGGTCAGTTACGGAAACCTGCATGATGTGGTTCCAGAGAGCCATGTAGCCTGGTTTGCCCTGCTGTAACTGATGTGTTGCCTCAAGTGCCTCGTTACGGTATTCCTCATCTACTTTGGATTTGCCGCTTGCACATGGATAGATTTCTTCCAGTTCGCTGATGGTGAACGGTGCTTCCTGCGGATATTCTCCCTGATAGCTGTCATCAAAATAAACAAGCTCCGGTTTGCGGTGTTTGAGTTCTGTGATGATAAGGCCCATCTGGAGTCCCCAGTCACCGAGATGTACGTCACCGATCACCTTGTGTCCTACATATCTGCCGATACGTTTGATACTCTCTCCAATGATCGCGGAACGAAGATGTCCTACGTGGAGCGGTTTTGCTACGTTCGGTCCGCCGTAGTCGATGATGATGGTCTTTGGTGTCTCTGCAGTCTTGACAGAGTATTTCGGGTCTGCTTCCATTTCCTTAAGATAGTCTGCAAGGAATTCCTCTCTGACTCTGAGGTTGATGAAACCTGGTTTTACAACCTCTGCCATAGAAAAGATCTTGCTGTCCTTAAGATATACAACTACATCATCTGCGATCATGAACGGGGCTTTCTTGTAAGCTTTGGCTCCTGCCATTGCTCCGTTGCACTGATATTCGCATAAATCAGGACGGTTGGAAACGGTTACTTTGCCATATGACGGATCATATCCGGCTTTTTCAAAAGCAGAAGCAAGTTCCTCTGCCATTAATTCCATAAGTTTTTTCATTATCATATCTCCTTATTTTACAGTTACTTTTTTGGAGCAGGCTACGGCGAGTGCTCCGTGTCCGATGTGGCAGGCTACACTTAAAGAAAGCGGATCCATATGGATGTCCAGACCCGGGAATGCTGCCTGAACTTCGTTCTTAAATTCCTCTGCTTCTTCTTTGTTTCCTGTGTATGCCATCTGGAGGCACATCTCTCCTGCTTCTGCATATTCCTTAAAACGGCTGTCCCAGTCTTCTCTCATTGCTTTGAGCATGACTTTCTTTGCCTGTTTCTTACCTCTTACCTTGGCATAGGCATCCAGTTTCTCTCCCTGGATCTGAAGGACCGGTTTCAGGTTGAGGACGGTTCCGATCGCAGCTGCCGCCGGAGTAATCCTGCCTCCTTTTTTAAGGTATTTCAGCGTTTCCAGTGTGATGTAGATACTGGATTCCATTTTTTCTGCTTCGAGAACTTCTTTGATCTCTGCGGCTGTCTTGCCTGCATCACGCAGTGCCAGTGCATCCAGAACGGACTGACGCTGTGTTACGGAAATCCTCTGGTTGTTGACAACCTGTACTTTGCCGCCATATTCTCTGGAAAGTGCTGTTGCAGTATCGCAGGCTGCACTTAATCCGCTGGACATCGGAATGTGCACAACCTCATCGTATTCCTCCAGAAGATTGTCCCACAGCCCGCAGACTTCTGCCGGGCTTGGCTGTGAGGTAGAGATTGCTTCATCGTTCTTGAGTTTCTCATAAAATTCTTCCTGAGAAAGAGTTATTCCCTCAAGATACATAACATCATTAATATAAAAAGGCATCGGGAGGACAGAAATTCCAAGTTCTCGTCCTTCATCCTGTGTAATGCCGCTGTTACTGTCTGTTACAATCGCAATTTTTCCCATACTGTATCTCCTCATATGTTTTTCTGTTTTCAGATAACAATACTTATATCCTTATTGAATCATTGCATACTGTTTATAGTTTAGCACATCTCACCCGGTATCTCAATTAAAAATATAAAAGCCGGATATTTTTTACATTTTATATAAAAAAACCTCTATGGTTCCCGGGAACCATGGAGGTTTTTGTAATTTTATCATTCACTTCGCAGTGCATCGATCGGGTTCAGGTCTGCTGCCTTAACAGATGGGAGCAGTCCAAAGATAACTCCGATCAGCATGGAAAATATTACTGATCCGATGATCGCCGGAATACTGATCGCCGTCGGTGCTCCCGAAAGCTTGGAGACCACTTTCGACAGGACAATTCCGACAATAACTCCAATGATACCGCCAATACTTGTCAGCATGGCCGCTTCTGTCAGAAACTGGAAAAGAATGACCTTTTTTCTTGCTCCGATCGCTTTCTTTAGACCGATCTCACTCGTTCGCTCTGTGACAGATACCAGCATGATGTTCATAACACCGATACCTCCTACCAGCAGAGAAATACTTGCGATCCAGATCAGCTGTGTATTGGTGCTTTCGCTGAGTTTCTGCATATTTCTTACCTGCTGCATCACATCGTCAGCCTTGTATTTGAACTTGGAAGAATTTGTATTGATTCCCTGGTTCATAACTTCCGCTGCTGCATTTCCGGCAGAACTCATATTGTCTGTAGAATCCGCACGGATCACTGCATTTTGCGGCTCGTCAAACTGAAAAACTGTCGGCCAGGTGGTTTCCGGGATCATAACTGTTCCCATGATGGTCTGATAATATTCATTGAACTCGTCAATCGTCTTGATGTTCGGAAGATAGTCATCACTCTGCTGAACAACCCCGACAACAGTAAACGGTTCTGATCCGATCTCAATCGTCTTGCCTACTGGATTCTCTCCTGCAAACAGATTCTCTGCTGCATTGTCATCCACAAGAACGACTTTTCTCATCTCATTGAGATCTTTCTGTACAAAACCTCTACCCACTCTGACCATATACCCACAAGTTTCGAGATAATTCATATCAATCCCATAAATGCTTCCACCCTGGAAACTGACATTCTGATAATAAACATTGCTCGCGTAGGAGCGGCTGTAAAAGAATGTCGCATTTTCTACATGATCCAGTTTCCTCACATCTTCTTTCTGTTCATCTGAAAGAAGCGGTGCCTCTGTTCCATCATCCATTCCATATTCAGAATCATAAGCATTATCTCCGTAATTAAGCGTAATGGAAACGTTATTATTGCCCGCGCCGATCAGATCTTCTTTGATCTGCTCATTTGTTCCCTGAATTGTGGAAACAATCGCAATAATTGCTGCAATTCCGATGATGATTCCAAGCATGGTCAGAAACGAACGCATCTTATGTGACCAGATTCCCCTAAAGGACAATCTAATATTTTCAAGCATCTTTAATCCTCCCTGCTAAACTAATACATACCATCTTCCGACACCTTGGTTTTCTCGCCATCCCTGACTCCATACGGGAATGCGATATAGTCATCATTTGTCAGACCTGACTTTATCTCCACATATGAGCCCCAGAGTGACTTGCCTGTTTTGACAGACTGCTTTTTGAGCTTTCCGTTGTCATCCTTGTATATATATGACTGTCCGTTCTCTGTTCTGACATATGACTTGTCGATATATAGTCCGCTGTCAGAGCCCTCTGATGATGTATCTATGGTCAACTCAAGTGAATCGCCCTTTTTGAGATTCTGCGGATTCTCAATGTACGCGGTGTACTCATAGAATGAGGAGTTTGGATTGCTGTCTCCATAATAGTTTACGCTGTCTGACGGCACATTGCTTATCTCGGATATCGTGCCCTCATAGGTATCACCTGTCATGTAGTTGACTGCTGATACGCTCTGTCCTATTTTTACCGTATCCAGATCCAGCTCACCGATTGTTCCGCTGATATACAGTCCTGATGCTCCCGAAAGTTGCAGGAAAGGTGTACCGTCCTGCGGTGGATTGGCAGGATCACCGACTGTTGTCACAATTCCATCCTTCTTTGCATATACCACGCCATCCTCAAGCTCGCTCTGCAGTTCCTTTAAATCGGCCTGTGCAATTCTCTTTTGTAAATCAACATCGGCAACACTTCTGGTCTGCTCCTTTATGGCATCCTTAAGCTCATCTGCTGTGTATGTCTTTTCTTCTGCCGCGGTATCAGCTTCTGTCTGTGCGGTCTGTTCTGTGGCACTGTCTACTGTACTGTCTGCCGGCTCATTTCCTGCTGTATCATCAGAAGCATCTCCTGCTGTAATTGTGCCTGCAAGGAAAAGCTTTATCTCCTCGCTGTCATCATAGCTACCAAGCCTATCTCCTCTTACGATAAGCTCCATATCAGGTGCGTTAGCATCCCCTATTACAAACCGTGCTACAGCGCTTTTATCAGCGAGTGTATTCAAAAGCTCTCCCGATACATATGAAGCCTCTGTGCATGTAAATACATAAGGATCGGCCTCTGTACCGCTTCCTTTGGCCTCTGACAAATCAGATATCACATCATGCTGTTCATCAGGCGTTTGCCCAGGCGCAGACGGCTGTGTGTCAGGCTGTGGCTCAGGTGTAACAGGAGTCTCGGGCTGCTTTTCAACCGGTTTAGTGTTCTTTAGCTTGTCAAGCTTCTGCTTTTCCGATGCAAGCTGGTTCTCAAGACTCTGTATCTCAAGCTGCTTCATCTCAACCGAGAGGGAAAGACTCGTCACATCATATGCAAGGAGCTTATCTCCGGCCTTTACCTGCTGATCCTTTGTGACATAAACCTCTGTCACCTTCTGTCCATCCTTTAAATTGATTGTCTGACATGCATCATCACACACCATTCCCTCACTGGTCATGGATGTGTAGTCGTTTGTCGTGCTGATCATTGAAACACTCATGACGGAAGCAAGCCCCTTGGAGTTCCTGTAATAAACAACTCCTGTGATGCTTCCCGCTGCAACTGCAACTACAAGGACAGCTATTATAATGATCTTAATTCTCTTTTTCTTTTTCATTACCTGCCTCCTGTCCTTCCTCTGTTATCTCGCCGTCTATGATGTGTACGATGCGCTTTGCCTGCTCGGCTACCTTTCTGTCATGTGTAATCACGACAACCGTCACACCGGACTCATTAAGGCTCTCAAAGAGCTCAAGCACCTGCTTGCCTGACTTTGAATCAAGTGCTCCCGTAGGCTCATCCGCAAGCAGAAGCTTTGGATGATTGACCATAGCTCTCGCTATCGCCACTCTCTGCTTCTGTCCTCCTGAAAGCTGTGTTGGCCTGAAATCAGCCCTGTCTGAAAGCCCTACACGCTCTAATGCCTCCATGCCCATCTGCCTTCTGTCCTTTTTGCTCACACCGGCATATATGAGTGGCAGGCATACATTGTCCAGTGCACACTCTCTCGGCATGAGTTGGAAATTCTGAAATACAAATCCAATTGTATCCCGTCTGACTCTCGTAAGCTCCTTTTCCTTAAGCTCACTGACAGGTCTGCCGTCAAGTATATATGTACCCGATGTTGGCAGATCAAGACAGCCCACTATATTCATGAGAGTGGTCTTGCCGGAGCCCGACGGTCCCATGATTGCCACGTACTCTCCCTCCTCAATCTGGAGTGAAACATCCTTTAAAACCGGCACCACGAGCTTATCCTGGTCATAGTTTTTATAAATATGCTGGAGTTCTAGAATCATCTACTGTACCTCCGCGTCACCTGAACCGGTGGCATCCGCAGCACCTTCGTCCATTGTGCCATCGTCCATTGTGCCATCATCAACAGGACCGCCCTCAGTGCCCTCAAGCATCTGGTCATCAAGAGCTTCTGTACCCATATCGTCATAGACTGAATCTTCACCGCCGCCATTTTCAACGTACTCTTCCCATGTCTGTGCCGGCTCACCCTCATAAAGATCATCAGATGCCCATACTATATAGTCATCCTTTGTAAGCCCTGACTTGATTTCATACATCATGAGATTCTCGTCATAGTCTCCAAGCTCAACCTTTGTCTTCTCAAGCTTATCCTTTTTATTAAGTGTCCATACATATGCATCATCGCCATCCTTTACGACATAGCTCTCATCAATCCAAATACCATCCTTTACCTCTGTCTGTCCGAAATCCGGCTCCACATATACATGCTGTCCTAAAAGCATGTCGCCTGTGCCTGTAAGCTGCACATAGAAGTTGTACTTTGATGCCTTCTGCTCGCTGCTTCCATCATCATACATGCCGGAATTGCTGTTATCAGTCTGAGTATTCTCAGTATCAACCTTGCTGATGGTACCCTGCCATGTCTTTGACTCATCAACTCTCGAGCGCACTATAACTGCCTGCCCCTCTGCGAGTCCACTGTTTAAAAAGCTCTGCTCATCAATTGTGCCCTTTACCCTGTAATCACCCGTGGCAACGATTGTCATAAATGCAGTATCTGCTGTGTCTGCACTCTGATTCTCATTGATTTTCTTTACAACACCAATCATTGTGCTGTTTACAGTGGCATTTTTGATGCTCTCATCATACTTTTCTATCTCTGCCTTCTTCGTGGCAATATCGTACTGAGTCTGCTTCTGCTGTGTCTGCGCCTGCTGAATCTGCAGTGTATAGTCAAGCTGCTGATCCTTTGGCGCTTCCTTCTTTTCCTTGGTGAGCTGCTCTATCTGTGCATCATAGCCGGAAAGCGTATTGTTTAAGCTCTCAAGCTCAAGCGTGGCGCTTTCCTTTTTCGCAGCAAGATCTTTTGTATCATAGGTAAAAAGAGGTGTGCCCACCTGTACCTCATCCCCCTCTGACACAAGAATATCCTTTACCTTTTTTTCACTGTCAGCCTTGATATCCATGGTATCGGCTGCTTCCACGACACCGCTGTACTTGTTAGTACTTCCCGCCTGATACATGACATCAGCGACCTTGTTTGCATAGACTCCCGATGCCTTTGCTGCATTCTTTCCCTTTGTCATTGCAATGACAACAGCTGACACAATCACTGCTATGATAAGAACAGCTGCAATCACTGAAATGATTATCTTTTTCTTTTTACTCATTTCGACCTCCCGGTTTCTTATAATTAATTGATTGATTATGAATTAATCATACCAAATATATATTGCATCTGTCTTTTAAGATTTTTTTAATATTTTACTAATAAAAAATGGAGGTTAGTATGGAAATAGCATTTAGTGAGAAAATTTCTCCACAGCTGTCCGCCGCCCTGTTGTCCACCCCTTATGAGCTTGGAAAAGAGGGAGGGCTTTCAAGCGGCTATCTGCCGGAGAGTGATAGCTGGGAAGTGATAGTAAAATATGTCGGTGACATAGAAAAAATAAAAGAAAAGTATCCTTCTGTACTCATCACGAAGCTGCTCGGAAACTATGCGGTGCTCGTAATTGAGAAATCACTTGTAAATACCGTTGCCCTGTGCGATGAAATCATATATATGGAAAAGCCAAAGCAGTTTAACTACGATGTGTACGAGGGCTCTCAGGCCTCATGCATCACTCCCGTACACACCAATCCATATAATCTGACCGGAAAAGGTGTGCTCGTAGGCATTATCGACTCCGGAATTTACTATGCCCATCCGGCTTTTATACAGGATGGTGAAAGCAGAATCGCCTATCTGTGGGACCAGACTGTTTCCGATGACTCCTCACACAGTGATATCATCCCTTTCGGCACCTTATATGACCGCGATACAATCACCAAAGCCATAAATGCAAAAAACAGCTTAGAAATGCAGCGCATCTGCCCAAGCATCGATATATCCGGGCACGGCACTCATGTGGCAGGAATCGCTGCCGGAAACGGTAATGGTAATGAACAAAACACAAAATACCGCGGTGTTGCTTATGAAAGCACTCTTATAATCGTAAAACTCAAAACCTCAGGCGGTGCCAGCTTTCCCACAACCACGCAGATTATGCTGGCAGTAGACTTTTGCATAAGAAAATCAGTCGATATGAACATGCCTATCGCCATAAACCTAAGCTTTGGCACAAGTAACGGCTCGCACAGCGGCACCTCACTGCTTGAAGCATATCTGGACTATATAGCAGGAAACTACCGCTGCGCTGTCTCAGTCGGCTCAGGTAACGATGGAGCCGGCTTTGGCCATGCAAACGGCAGCTCGTACCCTGCCGATGCAGAGCTTGCGATAGGCTATCCTGAGCCGTCTCTTTCCATTGATTTATGGAAAAAATACTGGGATGAGATACAGCTGCGCATTAGTGCACCAAATAATGATATGCTTGAGATTCCCGATACAATTACCAATCAGGCAAAGGGCTTTACATACAGATACAATCTCGATGGGACAGACATATATATAACAGGCGGCGGTCCCTCTCCCTACTCTCCCTTTCAGGAAATATTCATTGAACTCATGGGATCGGAATACATCTCACCCGGCATCTGGAAAATATCACTTGAACCCATATCTGTAAAGGACGGCTCATGGGATATATGGCTGCCGTCAGGTGCTCTGCGCAATGCACAGACCTCATTTATCCATGCATCGCCTGATATCACCCTGACCATCCCCTCAACCGCTCAAAATGTCATATCTGTCGGAGCCTATGACAGCCGAACAAACCGCACAGCCGCCTTTTCCGGCCGAGGCTATACCTGGGCCTTTGACAGCATAAAGCCTGATATCATTGCGCCCGGTGTAGACATTATTTCATGCTCAAACACCGGAGGCTACACTTCAAAAACAGGGACATCCATGGCTGCACCGTTTGTGACCGGTGCGGCTGCGCTTCTGATGGAATGGGGAATTGTGCGTGGAAATGACCTCTATATGTATGGCGACAAGCTTAAAGCTTCTCTCATAAAAGGTGCCGGTGAAAATGTATTTACAACTGCCTCACGGGCTGTCTCTGAAAACACTTCCAAAAATACAAAATACCCCAACCCTGTGACGGGCTGGGGTACATTGTGCTTACTGGATAGTATTCCTTAGTGGAAGGTGCTATTCGTATACATGCTTCTGATGCTTCTTTGCATCTGCCTTATTCTTTTTCTTCAATGGATGCTTTGGATTTTTATCCATTATAATCGCTTCCTTCCGTTCGTTCTGACTACGTTATACACCTGCAATCAGCACTTGTCAAGTAAGAGTGCTATTTTTAATTAATTATTTATATTTAGCGTGAAATCTCAATCATTTTAATGTCAAAATGTCGATTTGTGTGCACAATTATTGACAGTTTGCTAAATTTAATTATTATCTCTTCATCACACTCTTTTTAAACACAGTCATCGCAATTCAAAAAAATACATCATTACATAGCTGCCAAATATACAAAATATGCTGCATAGCAAAGCAGCATCACCACTCCACATGGCTTTCTAAGCTCTTTATGTCTTATCGTACCGCCCCACAGGAGCACACCGCACAGTATTGCCACAACTGTATCAATCACAAACCTGCTCTCAAACGGCACCGGACAAATGAGAGCTACTGTTCCGATTACAAAGAGTATATTGAAAATATTGCTGCCGACTATATTTCCAATCGCTATACCGGCATTTCCCTTGCGTGCTGCTGAAACAGATGTAACAAGCTCCGGAAGAGATGTGCCGAATGCAACGATTGTCAGTCCGATAAAGCGCTCACTCATGCCGCAGGCTCTTGCTATGGTCGTGGCACCGTTTACGACAAGCTGGCTTCCAATTACGACGCACACACCGCCCAGCACAATAAAGAGCAGACATTTCCATACCGGATATAGCTTTACCGACTGCTCATCACCGCTGTCATTGCCCTTTTTTGCCAGAAAATACAAATAAAGCAGATATGCAATAAATAAAATCCACAGTATAACACCCTCAATGAATGTGATTTCATTGCCTGTCATTCCCATCACGAGAAGCACCGCTGTGATAAGAAGCATGTACGGTATCTCGTATTTGAATGTGGTTTTTTGTATGGCTACATTTGTGATGAGTGCCGTCACTCCCAGGATTATAAGGATATTTAGTATATTGCTGCCGACTATATTGCCGACTGTAATCCCCGCATTACCCTTTATTCCTGCAGTGATGCTGACTGCCGCCTCCGGCAGCGACGTACCCATCGCCACAATCGTCAGTCCAATCACAAGCTGCGGAATACCAAATTTCCCGGCGAGTGCCGCCGCTCCATCCACAAACACATCCGCGCCCTTCACCAGTGCTACAAAGCCTGCTATAAGCAGTAAAATTGCTACAAAAATCATAATTTTCCTCCTTCTGCTGTCCTTTTTAAGGATGCATGATTAATTGATAGTTACAGCTATGTCCTATCAGCAGAAGGTTTTTGTATACAAAAAAGGCGACACTTCTGCTGTATAAAACAACAAAAGTCTCGCCATTTAATCACTCTCCGGATTGCTGTCATATATGTATGATATGTATGAGCAATCGTACTGACGGATAAGTAAGCACTCTCGTGCCGGCTACTCCCTTTCACTTATATACTATGATATGTCAACGCAGTGTATTCGTCAAGAGAAAGTTTTTCTTGCCTTTATCACGCTAACGTGGTAGCATGGTTACTAAATAAACTATTAAAGAGGTACTACAAATGAAAACATCAGAAATTATTGTATTTATCGTCTATCTGCTGTGCATGCTGGGTATCGGTATCTTCTTCTTCGTGAAAAACAGAAACGGCGGAGAAAAGACCTACTTCCTCGGCGGACGTGAGATGGGACCATGGGTTGCGGCGCTGTCAGCCGGAGCCTCAGACATGAGTGCATGGGTACTCATGGGACTTCCTACTTCTATCTATGCACTGGGCTTAGGTCAGGTATGGATTCCTGTAGGACTTGCAATCGGCTACACTATAAGCTGGCTGCTAGAGGCCCCTAGACTGAGAAAATTCTCGATTGTAGCAAACGACTCAATCACCATTCCGCAGTATCTGACCAACAGATTCCTGTCCAAATCACTTGCACTGCAGGTGATTTGTGCAATTGTGTTTTTGGTTGCATACACTATTTATGCGGCATCGAGCGTAAAGGCATGTGGTACTCTTTTCCACACTGTAATAGGAATGGATCCACAGATTGCCATGTATCTTGCAGCAGTTGTCATCGTAGGCTATACCTTCCTCGGAGGCTTCTCGGCTGTATGCTGGACCGATTTTTTCCAGGGCATGCTCGTGCTTGGTTCTATGTTTATAGCACCGATTTTTGCAGCATTTATGCTTGATACATCATCTATGTCATCACTCCCGGGCGGTTACTTAAATCCATTCTCAAGCTGGCAGGATATCGTGTCAGGACTGGCATGGGGACTTGGTTACTTTGGTATGCCACATATCATTATCAGATTCATGTCCATCAAATCTCAGAAGGATTTGAAAAAATCAGCAAAAATCGGAATCACATGGACTCTGCTTATTGTATTTTTTGCAACCTTAATCGGAGTAATCGGAAGACTTTTCCTTGGCTTTGACGAATCAATCAATGAAAACTCTCTTGTTTTCATCCAGATTGTAAGAAAGATTTTCCCGGGTGTTATCTCAGGTATACTGCTCTCAGCAGTGCTTGCCGCTTCCATGAGTACCGCAGACAGCCAGCTGCTTGCTGCTTCATCTGCTTTCTCGAGTGATGTGTACAAGCCTGTCATCAGAAAAGGTAAGGCAAATGACAAAGAGATGATGTGGACCGGCCGTATTGTCGTTCTTGGAATCTCTGTTGCAGCACTCATCATCGCATCAAACCCTAATGCCGGCTCTATCATGGCACTTGTTTCCAATGCATGGGGTATCTTTGGAGCTGCCTTTGGACCTGCAATCATGCTCAGCCTCTTCTGGAAGCGCTTTAACTTCAAGGGTGCTGTTGCCGGAATCATAACAGGTGCTGCCGTTGATATATTGTGGTATGCATCCCTCACATCAACCGGAATCTACGAGCTGCTGCCGGGATTTGTTTTAGGACTTATCGCAGCCGTTGTTGTGACACTTTGCACAAATGAGCCTTCAAAAGAGGTTTATGAGCTCTTCGATAAGGCTCAAAAATTTGATGAGTAATTGAAATAATTAATCATTTAAAAACATAAGTAAAACCGTCGTACCCTGCCATTTACGGCCCGGTACGACGGTTTTATTTTTTTCTTATGCTTTATGTTGTGCTTTTAGAAACACTGCTATGCCTGCTCCTTTTTGCGGTTCATAAGAGCTGCGATTGATACACCAAGACCTGCCATTGCGATAACAAGCCACATATACATATTGCTGTCATCTGAGGTCTTTGCTGCGCCTTCTGGAGCTGCTTTAGTACCTGCATTGGTATTTACCTTTACAAAGGCAAATGTGCTGAAATGGTCTGTCTCAAATACAAGCTTTCCATCTGCTACCCTTGATGTGCACGCTATAAGCTTGTCTGAATCTACACGGAACACCTTGATTGTCTCATTGTCAGCTAATGCAAACGGCATATCCATAGTCACCTGAACCTTGTCTGCAAGCTGATGAAGCTGTGTAGTGCCATCTGTCAGATTAAGCTCATATATTAAAACATCCTTTACTCCTACAATTTTATCCTTTACTACATCTGCAACCTTTGCCACTTCCTTCTCATCAGTTACCTTCTTTGACTCGAATTTTACTGTATCCGGAAGGATTCCCTTAGTGTCCTTTACAGTTGTTTTAGTGTCGGATGTGCTTGATACAACTGCTCCCGGTGTAAGAGTCTTTGCAGGCTGTGTGGCTGTATCACCGTTTCCTGTATTGCTATCCTGATCACCATTGGTTGTATTGTCATCCTTTGATGTACTATCATCTTTGTTGGTATCACCGCTACCTGTATTGTCCTTGTTATTATCATCAGTAGATGGGGTATCCGGCTTCTTGTTTTCATCATCACCGGTATTACCATTATCGGCATCACTCTTGTCAGCTGACTTTGTCTGATATAAGTATAGGTCATCAACTGTTCCCCAGCCACCTTTTGCACTCACGATACCGACAACAAGTGTAACTTTGGTTTCTTTCTCAAGCTTAAATGAAACGCTTGGAGTCTTCCAGTTTTTCCAGCCTGTAAGTGTTACATTGTCACCCTTTGCAATGATATTGCCTTCTGAATCCATAACCTCAGCATAAAGCTCATCTCCGTCGGCTCCCTGTCCTACATACTCAAAGATGTACTCGCCTGAAGCAAGTGTAATAGCTTTATTGTAAGTAATGGCAGCCTCGGTCTTATCTTCTCCACCATTGTACCAGTGAGCACATGCTTCTCCTGACTTCTTATCATCCTTGGTGGAAGAAACTGAATCGACAATCTTGTTATTGACAGTAAAATTATCAGCCTTTTCAAAGCCTGCATCCTCTGCATCTGTAATGAGATTTTTCTGCTTTATAACTACTGTACATTTTGTTATACCCGATGTCTTATCTTTATAAGCACCACGCTCGATTTTTCTGCTGAATTTAACAGTTCCCTCTACAGTGTATGTTCCTGCCTTTGAAAAATCAATTCCCTCTGTATTCCAAACAACGTTCTCTTCAACTTTCTCTGTATTATATGTCACATTGACTGTTTTTGGAAGCTCTATCTCTTTACCTGCCTCTGATGTGACATCTGCTGTTTCTATATCCTCAACTCCGATTTTGGTCACCTTTGCACCGGTCTTTACGTAATTCCATACCTTAAGACCTGCTGTTGCTGTTCCATCCGGATAAAACATTGCCTGATTGTCAACAGCGGAACCTCCATACCATTTTCCTGCATCTTTTGGATCATACTCACCGCTGTAGCTTGATGCCCAGCCTGAGCCCTTTTCCTCCCAAATCTTTTTATTTGCTTCATATCTTGCCGCTGCAGTTTCCTCTGAAAGACCTGTGGTATCTCCAACTGTAATCCATGCCGGCTCCCAGTAATATACACCAAGTCCACCTGCTTCATTTACAGCATTGATGAGATTTCTCATGAAAGTAGCCTGTCCCTGCACAGTGAAAGGCTCTGTGGCATCTGCCGAGTCATCATTATTTTCCTCACGAACAGTATTTCCATGACCATCTGAATCATCAAGTGTATATGCATAGCTTGTTTCTACAACCATTGCATCCTTGTTGTGCTTCGTCTGAACATAGCTGAGTTCTTTCTTTAAATTGCTCAATGTACCATGCCAGTATGGATAATAGCTTGTTCCAAGAATATCATAATTTACATTATATTTTTCAAGATTATCTGACCAATTTGTAAGTGTATTCTTCTGTGGACTTTCCACATGGATCACAACCTTTACGTCACTGTTGTAATCCTTAACACCCTTTGATCCTGCGGAAAAGAGCTTGCACATGGCTTGCATATTTGTTTCACCTATAAAACCGCCTGTTGTCTCGTTTCCAACCTGAACCATATCAACAACATCCTTTGATGCATCAATTGTGTTTAATGATTCATTGATAAACTTTTCTACAGCTACGGCCTTCTCATCAACTGTATAGTCCTTCCATGCCTTAGGCACCATCTGTTTACTCGGATCTGTCCAGAAATCTGAGCAATGGAAATCAACAAGCATTTTTATACCTGCACTGCGGCATGCATCAGCAATTTTCTTTGCTGTTGCCACATCGTTATTTCCACCACCATATCCATTTCCGTTTGAATCATATGGATCATTCCATACTCTGACACGGATATGGTTTATGCCGTTTTCTGCCAGGAATTTGCAGAAATCTGTCACGTTGTTAATTTCTTTTCCACTATAATCCCTGTATACAACACCACTGCCTAATTCTGTTATAACAGATGAAATGTCCATTCCCATTATGAAATCAGAGGACAAATCCTTTACCTTTGCAACAACAATATCGTCATTGTCTACTGAGGTATCAATTTCCAGTGCCTTTGATGTAATGGTTGTACATACAGAACCAAGTTCATTGTCATTTGCATCCTTAAGCTGGGCTACAACATAATACTTACCCGCTGACTTTGTTGTGTAGGCTGCTTTAAAAGTTTTTCCAGAACCATTGTCATTTTCTAATGTTCCGTCACTCAATCCATCTGTGTGATCATTCCATGTATCAACCCACCACCATAAATTTACTTCCTCAGGAAGTTCACTTATTTCTTTTCCATCATAAGTAATCTTTGCTTCAAGATTGACTGTATCACCATTTTCTACGGCTACTTCAGTCTGGTTTACTGAGATTGTGTAACCTTTCTGGTTTTCTTCGGAAGAGTCAGTATCATCTGCATCTTTTTCATAAAGCTTCTGAAGCTTAATATTGTCAATATCGCCCCAATAGCCATTCGTAACCTCTCCTCCAATACATATATCAACATCTTGTACAGCTTCAATTGTAAATTCATCGGTTGTAACTGTTTCCCAATTATCCCAGTCTGTTGTAGCAGGAAGTTCTTTAGCCTGTTCCAAATATTTCACATACAGGCCTGATTTAACATCTTTTTGCCCATCCTGTTCAATTGAAATCCTATAGGTTCCCGGCTCAACATTCTTGATTGTTTGAGATAGCGAATTGTCCCCAGTTATGTCCTTTATCTTTGTAAACTGAGTTGTATTATTTTTCGCCCACTCATCTTTTGTGACAAATAGTCCACTTCCCGTTGACTTAGTCCAACCGGTTATACTTCCATCCCCATTTATAGACGACTCAAAGTCTCCATTCACCACATACTCTGTGTCTACCCACTTTGCGGTATTCTCTGCTGCCTTAACCTGCTCTGTACCCAAATCCGCCACAGCGCTCTGGCTTAAAAGCATTGCAAACACCAGTCCGGCACTTGTTATAGATGCCATTTTTCTCTTCCTGCTCATATTTTCCTCCTTGTTTTTATGCAGTGGTAAATGACTATCAAATTGATAAATATCAAAGCCATTAAGCCACTGTCATGCACCTTCTCAAATTGCATGCCGCGCATAATTTCATCTGTTCCATGCGCAATAGCGCAATCGGTTGCAATAACTGTATTTACAGTTTATACATTAAATGTTTACGTTTCAATAGACATAAATGCCAACTTATTTCTGTAATATTTAGCAAAAATACATCAATTTAATATTTGTAAATATGGGAAAATATACAAAATTCAGCTTGTTCAAACGGTTATTCAAGAAATGACATTCACATTATTTTTGTGGAAATTTCACAATACTTTTACGTGTTTTGAAGTATAATAATTTTTTATGCAAGTTAAATATATTAATATGCATCAGAATTTTTATTTTTTTCATAGGCAAATTGCCAGAGTCCCCGGTACTATATATAAAAAAGCCGTACAGCAGCTTATGAAATATTTTCAAAAGCTGCCATACGGCATATTTTTATGTTACATCAGGCTATTTTAAATTTATTACAATTCCCACATAATGAGATTCTCTGGTAGATTAGTCTTTAAGCTAAAACATTTCAATAATTCATTTCTACAATCATCTATTATCAATGACATGAACACAATATATATTTTTCTGCCTCACACATATTCTCTAGCATAGTTATCAACTCATATAGCTAAAATTTATTAATGTATAAGTTAAATCCCATTTGTATTGCTTGTAATTGATTCTTATTTAAATATTCACGCCAATACATATCTGCACCTTCTACATTTTTGAATGGTAACCTTTTTCATTTCCAATTCAATAAGGGATTTACCAACACCATTAACTCCATCGATTCAAATAATCATGACTGTATTTCTTTTGGGTTTAAAAAATAATCATATCATTCTTAATGAACTACTGCAATTGCAGCTATTCGTGATGCTAAATCACGCATTACTCTTCTTCCAGCCTTCTCCCCCGTTAATTTTTCGAAAACTGCACGACTGGAATCATTACCTATATCTGTAATAATTTCTAGCTGAATTCTTGCACGTGACGCCCCAACATAAAATAATTGTATATCATCCAATAATGATTTTTCCGAAAAATCTACTAATATGACAGCATCTGCTTCCAATCCCTTGAACTTTCTGCATGAGGTAAAATAGCATTCCCTATATTTCTGGTTCACTACATAATCTGTCAGTATACTATTCCGTTCGGTTTTCAATGTTAAAATCACAATATCATGTATATTATTTTCATGGCATTCACGTATAACCTCATCAAGAACATTCAGCCATACACTGCGTTGCGTGCAATAATGCATTCTCGGAATTTTACCTGCTATTCCATTCTCCCATAGTTTCAATCCAGATACAGGTAATAATTCGGTTGATGTTCTAAAAATATTTTTTGTATTGCGGCAGTTGTTATGTAATGTCAGTCTACATTCACAGTCACTGATAAAAGCTGGAAGTTTTTCTGACTGTACCATCTGTAATCGATCATAAAACACATAAAATGAAGCTTTTTCATTTGTTCTGGAAGCAATTATTTTATAAAGCAGTTTCAATATCTGTGATTCTTCTATTGCTTCCCGACCAAAATCCTGTCCTTCGTCAATTATCACATGATCATATGGGAACCCGCCAAACGCAATATAATCTTTTAGTTTTTCAACTGTTCTGTAATAATCTGGTTCATCTGTGTCACACAACATACATGAAAAAGCTGATATTGTCATATATGCAATATTTCCATTAACATATTTTTCTTCAAGATAATTTTTCAATGCCACATTAAAACATAGAAAAAGAACTTTTTCTCCATCTTCCGCATGTCTACGGGCTTTTTCTACAGCAATGAGTGTTTTTCCTGTTCCTGCCGCCCCGTTAATAACAGCCATTTTCTGCTCATCCAAAAAATCCAACAATGCTGACTGCTCATTTAGCATCCTATGAAAAAGCATATGCTTCAATCCAACATCAAAATCTGATGGTGGAAATATATTAAATTTGGGACATAATACTGTCTTTATTAACTTTTGCACTTCCATAGGTGTAAGTTCAGTTACTGTTCCTGTCTGTACCGCTAATGAAAAAAGTGAATCTACATATTTTTTAGGATTCTCTATCGCTTCCATCCCAATAACCAGTGAACGATCTCCCTCTGGCGGCATCTGTATATTATCCAATTTATCCTCCGTCAGGGAAGGAAACCACACCCCATGTATATACTTCAGGCGCTCATTAATATAACCTATCGGACTCTCTGCAATATATTGCATTAATTTCCATTTATTTGCCGAAGCCTGATTAAACGGGCCTCCATTATTCATTAGCTGTCCGTTTCCATATATCCATCGGCCATCCTGATAAGAAACAGCACCTGCTTTTGCTTCAAGACAAAGAATTCCTTTCTGAGCATGAAAAATAATAAAGTCTGTCTCACTCTCATGAATTGTATTGGATACAATTTTTGTAATCCTGAATGAATGAAAAACATAATATTCTTCAGGCAGCTTTTCCAATGCCTTAAACATAATATCTTCCAAGCTGCTCTCATGAAAAATATTCGGTTTTTCCGGAATCATAACTGCCATCAGATAAGTTCTCCTAATAATTCCCTTGTAGTATTTGTACAACCGTCAGGACCATAAATACATCTGATTCCTGCTTTTTCCGCAACTTTCATATCTGATTTCTGATCCGATGAAAAATACATAACGTTACTATTTTCCCAATAATAATCGCAGTTCCATTCTTCGGATTCCCCCGTAACTCCAAATCTGACATTTCCAAGCGGCATTTTTTTACCTTCAAGCACCATATTCTCCTGCAAAAAGTCTGCGAATTTCTTTTCTCCATCCGTATCTGCAAACTGCCTGATATCTCTAATTATACTTTCTGGTGTTTCCATACTTAGCTCTATACTACTAATCACATATACAGATCCAGTGTTTGAATTAACGGACTCTGACTCACTAGATTTTTCAGATACTTTTATATTTTCCCACTTTTTATCGCCATATAACTGTTCATAAAAGAATCCAAGTTTCTGATGCTCATATGTTCCAACAACAACTCCCCTGTCAAGGAATACATTAAACTCTTCACAGCACGTTTCCGGCAACAGTGCGCACGAATAGCAGGCCGCAAGATTAAGTGAATCACGCCCCTGTCCGCTACTCATGGTACAAACTGGATCATTTGAACAGCTGACTGCAGATTCTATAGCCTTTTTATAAATTCCCGGAAAAGTGTCATGATGCCCCTGTCTCACCAGACCACCTAATGTACCTTCCGAATCACCACTTGCAGTGTATATCAGAATTGCTGCCATCTCTTTCCCATCTGCTTCCTCCCCACAATAAATTCTTTCTTTTAAGGAAGATATATTATATCCACATTCAAAACTTAACTGCTTTATAAGCAGATGAGAAATAGTATGTAGTAAAAGGAACTTACCAGATATCTTCCGTGGATTCTGCCTTCCCAGAAACGAATTATTATAATTATCCTGAAGTGTTTTTACTCTTTTTTCCAGTATCGCATTACCAGATCGCCATCTATTAATTGCATCTTCATCAAATTCAATGAATATTCCTTCACCATAAACATTGTATCCCGGATACCATTTTGTATCTTTCTCCTTTACCGAAACAAAATTTGAGGAATGTGACTCGATCATTGATGCAGGGAAAGGTTCAATACGTGAAAAACCAAGCAATACCTGCACTTCACGAATTTTTTCTATCAGAGATATTTCTTTTACAAATGGAATATTATATAAAGAAATATCTGTTGCAATCCTCTTAAAGTCATCATATTGTGTTCCACTCACAGCTGCCATGCCAGATAATGCATCAAACTCTGCAGCTCTGTAAGAAATACTTGATGTATCATAATTTCTTTCAGGGGTATTATTCATTCTACGTTTGAGTATTTCTCTAACTGGTTCAATATTAACGCCTATGTTAATAGCAATTTTCTCTGAGTACACGTTCACAATATTATTAATATTTATTTCGATCGTCTCTGCTGGAACTCCTTCCATACTCAGCATTGCCTCAATCTTATTTCTAAACTCATCGTATATGCTACTTTCATCAATCATCGTATTGAGCATGTTCGAATACGGTGGAATAACCAGAGAACTAGCCGTTACAGGAAAGTAAACGGAAGAACTACCACGCTGAAGTACCTTTGGATATAATCCACAATTGCATTTTTCATGCTTCCATGGATGCCTTCCACGGCATGTAAAATCATATTTTCCCGGATATTTTTCATCAATTTTCTCAAATTCTCCCTCATTAAAAGCTCCAGATAAAGTTGCACTTGCTCCACATGTTTTACATTTTACCCTTAAACCTTCCAAACCTTCTGACGAAACAGGATTTGTTGAAAATTCTAACTGCGGATTGTTACAAATATCTTTTGGCCCGCCAAAACATTTAGCATGAACCCATTTTACCCATGGGAAATCATCAATGTGTCCATGACTGCACACGGTTATTATTCTTGCTACGACAAGTTCTATCCGATGTGTTGGACACAGCAAACGTCTGGTCATATTTTTATTATTAACCTTCTCTTTTTCCTTAGCAACCTTATTATATTCCTGAATCCATTTGGAAAGCGGCTGAAATTTTCTACATTTAGGGCAGAAATACCATTCTGGGAAACGTGCATATGCTATACCGTCGCGTCCTTTTCCACCAGCAGGCATTCCAAAATAACTAACACCTAATGCTTTTTCAAGACGTTCATCATGAATCTTTATTACTTCATTTTCCCAATACTCTGGTGCCGCCGTCATAAGCGTCTGAGATGGAAAGTCAACCATTGCCCCAACACCATACTGAAGAACTGCCTGCGATGCCCTCACTGAATGAGAAATTGCATTAAGCCGTACTTTTTCCACTGATTTATCACTCATATCTATTTATCCTCATTCCATTCTACAATACTTCCCGGAACCATAACATCTACATTTCTCATAGAAGTCATGGTTTCAAAGGCCGGGTCGTCCCTGTATGTTCCAAAAATTTTCAGCAGACGTTCTCCTGGTCCGTCAGGATTTTTTACCATAAATTTATCCCCATAGAAAAATGTTCCATCCGATTCGTCAGAAAGGCTCTGCCACTTTTCAAAAATATCCTCTATTTCCTGATGTACAAGTTTCGAATCATCCTCCATATAGGGGTTAACCCTATGATTAACACTTTTACATCTTTCAACAATGAAATCTGTTATTTCATCTATCTCTTTCTGATATTTATCCTTGCGGAAATTAGACGCAAAATTGTCCAATCTCAATGAAGGATCAGAAAGCCTGAGATATGCAATCAATACGGCATGTAGTGCTCTTTTCCTTGCAGGCTCAGAAAAAGGTGTAGCTCCTGTCGGTTCAACATATTTATAAAAAGATTCATGATAGGGACGGAACTGTTCATAATGTGATCTGTCCCGGCTTTTACCACCATCATACATCACAAATGCCATTCCAGGATATTCTCTGCCGACACGGCTCGATGCCTGAATATATTCACTCGTAAGTTTGGGCTGTCCGACAAGTAACATAACATTTAATCTTGCCACATCTATTCCAACAGATATCATATTTGTTGCAAGCACAATATTAGCCGGGAATACTCTGTTTTTGATATTCTCCGCTGAATACTCCATTTTTTCAAGTTTATCCAATGTTCTGTTTAGTTCCGTCGTCGTCAACCGGCTTGTAAGTTCATCTGCCGTGCCTATACTTCTTACATCTGAACTCGATTTTAATCGGAAGCACATACGTTTCATAAAATCCTTTACGTCATCATCAACCATTGTTGATGCTTTCCCAAGATCTTTCAAACTATTATAATATGCCGTCACGGTCCAAAACTTATCCCGTATATCATCCGGAATATCCATATCTTTTGCTTTTTGAAGCAACGCAGCAATTGATCGGATCTCCATCATGGCCTTTGTCTTTCCTGACGGCATAAGCCCGATATATTTTCTTCCATATATTCCATTCGCGTAATCTATCTTGGATTCTCGGGCGAAAAATGAATCTTCTGCATCAAGTGCTGGATGTGGAAACTGACGGACATCACGATCATACAGTGCAGCACACTGCTCTACTGCACGTCGTATCGTTGCCGTAGATGCAACAATTTTTGTAATGCTTCCTTTCTTCCAGCATAATGCATCAATTGCACTCTCGTAAAGACCAACTATTGTTCCTAAAGGTCCAGATATAAGATGTAACTCATCCTGAATAATCAGTTCCGGTGCACGATTATTGTTTTCAACTGCAAAAAAGTTCCCGATTTCTCCATTCCATGGAAGCATTGCAAATTTATCAACCGTTCCAAACAGAAGGGTCGGTGGATCTCTATATAATTCTTCATCTACAATCTGAACTGGAAGTTCTCTGCTGAAATCACATGCCTGCCTTGTACAAAACAACCGGAAATGGTTTCCCGAACGCATCTGATAACCAAATTCCCCTCGTATTTTTTTACTATCAGTTTTTTCTTTTACAAGTCGTGTTCCACACCATGGGCATTTCAAAACCTGGAATTTATTATATTTCTCCTTCGCATATTCAAGATTATACGTCGTTGCATTTTGCAGATTTTTCAGGCAGTCACCTGCCGCTTTATTTTTATTCGGAGTATGCTCCCCACCAATCCACAATCCGATTGTTATTGGTTTCTTTCCAAGTGTATATGACGGATACCGACTTCTTCTAGCTTCACAATCTCTCCTGATATATTCACATGCACAGATCAGCGTTGATGCCCTTGTAAACTGTTGTGCAGCAAGTAATCTTAACGTGTATCGCATGATAACAGTTGTACCGTCACTAGAATCTGGATAAACAAATCTTCTATAAAAAATTGTCATTGCCGTAAGACCAAGATATGCTTCCGTCTTACCACCTCCCGTAGGGAACCAGATCAGATCAACCAATGAACGGTCTTTGGATGTATCATCCGTAACTGAAACAACATCAAGCAGCATAAATGCAAGCTGAAACGGACGCCACGCATATCTGTCATTTGGATATTCTCTGTCAGCAGTATAATAATCCGTCTTCCTTAATGCATCCGATAATTCCATTTCATCTGGAAAACTTGCAGGCCATTTTTTCTGAATGTTTAGCTGCACCCTTTGCATAAACATCGCACGGTTAGCAAGGCAGAAAGAGTCCCATGCATTCTGATTATTACAAAGGACCTCTATTCCCCTACTCATCCTGTCACACGCTTCACGACAACCAAGAATATTTTTACCGGCAATTTCCCTGTATTTTTCCTCCAACTGCGGAATTCTTCCCGTTATGTCATCAATCCAATCCGAATATGCCTTCACAAAACTTCTTAAATCGTCCAATTTTTTCTCTTTATCCGTTTTATCAAGATCCGAAAGATACTTCATGGATAATGTTTTAGTCGGCACACCATACTTCGGATTAATTCCAAACTCCATTGACGGAATTTCTTTCTGCGGGAAAAATTCATTATATATAGAGCCTTCTCCCTTTACATTAATCTTCCAGTCAACAGCTGTTCCAAGCCCGGTGCCATATACATGCTTATTTCTATATTGCAATTCCAATGACTGCTCCTCATCATCGAGGATGTTAAAATCTGTTGCCCCGGCATATTCCACAAATGTAAAATCATTATTTTCACTGCTTATTTCTATTCTAGGTTGGAAAACACAGTTTGTCCCATTCGGATACCCCTGTTTTTCATTCACAACCATTATAGTAACCGATGTACATCCGTTATCCATTTTTCTTCTCAACGCCGTAATATTAAGCAGGTCAGATTCAAGATTTTTCACATGATTAACATAATCCGAATCACCAAATATGATTGAAATATCATTATATTCATGTGGTTCTCTTACATATCCGCTTTTCATCTGATTTGATAATTTATACATATTATCTATCAGATGATCTTCATCAGAACCGAGCTTGTCCTGATTCTTTATTTCCGTAACTCTTGCACGGTTAAAAACCGCATTCATGAAGAGATAATGTTCCTCACGATTATATCCGATATATGAAGATATCTCTTCTGGCACTGTCCAATCATCTGGATTGACGGGTTTAAAAGGTATTTTGCAGTCCTTTAAAATAGCCCCCCTGTATGTACCATATTTTAATGAAAGATTTATCCTGTCAGTATTTCCATTCACCAGAAATGTAATTCCAAAGGAAGATGGCATATTTTGAGCAGCAAGACTTACTTCTTCATCCATTCCGTCTTCTGAGTCAGGATCATCATCAATCTGCCCCTTCTGTTCTTCTTCATTATCCGAAAAAGACTTTGTTTTATACTCACCGTTTCCATTATCCGTAACTGTTGAATCTTCTTCACTGGTTACTCCATTATCGGATTCCTCCTCTATTCTGTCAGCATCATTATTATCCGCATTCATTTTATTATTCCGTGGGAATAAAATTCCTATTGAATATCGTTTTTCTGGTGGGGTAGTAATCAGTTCATGTTCCGCATCTGGAATAGAAACTTCTGACCCCGGTCCCAAAAGTTCTTTTTTTATAAGCTCAATAAATTCATCCCTTGTTTTTAACATTTCCTTCTTATCCAGTGCCATTTATAATCCCCCTTCAAGGTCTATCGGACGATTTGTCATATATGACGGTATCATCCTGTCTACCTTTACTATTTTATCTATCTGCAGTACAACAGCCATTGTATCCAATCTTCCATACAATTCAGCCGGAATATATTCACTTACATATTCCTTTCCCTGCAGTTTTCTGATAATCGCATTTCCAAGTTCTTTTAATATCTGTTTTCTGATGCTTCTTATTACCGCACATGCATTATGAAATGCTCCAGGATCAGACATCATGACTTCATCTCCAGTTAATAATGCAATCTGGTAAAAGGATTCTTCTTTTTGCGGTCCTACGGTATGTGCATCTTCGTCTAACCATGCCATAACAGAGGTTGCCTGTACTTTTGTCCCATTTGCCAACATCTTTGCAGCAATTTCTCTGGGTGTACTTTTAGTCCACTTCATATAGTCCAACAGATCCTCTTTCCACTGTCTGGACTTCCGATAATATTCTTTGACCTTTTGTTCAGTACTTTCTCTCTGGATAAAAATATTCAGAATGTAGTCAACAATATCACGCGTATCTTCGTCACGATTAAAAAATAAAATATTGTCACCATTTTTTAAGAGTTCAACACGTTTTTGTACAACTTCTTTCTCATCAAGATTCATCACATAAGCATAATACTGTTTTGTCAGCATCGCACCTTCTCCATCATCAAAATAAACAAACTGTGTAACTTCTGACTTTGGCGAATTTTTTTCTGTATATTCGTGCCGCATTGTGTTGTCAAATTTTATCATAAATATTTCATCCGAATATTTTTTTACTTCTTCATCCTCCTGAAATACTTCTTCCATTTCTTCTTTACAATACGTATCATCTTCACATACATTTTCCAATTCTAAATCTTCAAATATTTTCTGTCTTTCATTAAAAAGATGATTAACCTCCGCATTCCGTCTGCTCATGGAATCAAACATCATACACTCTGGTTCATATAGAAGAATAAATATTTGAGAAGAAGAAACACAATTAAATATGTCAAATCGTGACCAGTCCATATTCCCGACTACTAAAATTTTGTCATATTCCCGACTGCTATCAAAACGATTCGCTGATACTATATCAAGATTTAAAGCATCTCTATTATATTCTTTCGATAAATAACTCCATATTAGCTCCACCTGATTAGGTTTCGGTACGATAATAGCTTTTTTGTTTCTTCTGTTTTCTCTGATAAAACGTCTTATGCATTCTGTTTTAGGAGAGTTCTCTCTATACCCGTTTATGAGTTTATCCAACGTATTTGTAATAATTTCTCCCGGAACTGACAGATTATCTGGTAGCAATAAAATCATTTCCTTTAATGTGTCAATTTGAGCAACTGGATCATAAACCTGCATTTTACCATCTGCGATTGCTTTTTCAATACCTTTGACAGAGACTACCGTAGTCATAAAAAATTTCATCAGAGCATATGCTGGTATAACAATCTCAGCCCTTGTAACATCGTCTAATTCATCACTGCGAATAAGTCTGACTGCATTCTTAAATTTTTTATACTCCGACCATCTGATAACACCGTCTACCTGTATTTTTTCTATTTCACGATTTATAATTGTATCAGTCTGTCTGCTCAATTCTATCGTAAATTCATTTTTATTTTTTACAAAAAACGTATTTTTCAGAAGAAAATCCCGTGTGCAAGCATACACTGCCGCATCTTCATATTGAAGTATCAATTCTTTCCTGTGAGAAAGATCCATTCCTCCGCATATGAAAGCAAACTGGATATTTTCACGATTCATTACACTTGGAATTTCGGTTATGCCACGTTCAATAACATCATTTCCGCAGATAAATATACCAAGACATTCATTCCCGCCATATACATATGTCTGATCAATTGCAACAGAAACTTTAGATGTGAATTTCAACATTACTTCGTTTTTTTCTGCATTTACCCCCAACGGATATACTTTTCCCTCCGTAAACCATGCTGCCGTAGCAAGTTCAGCTAATTTTATTTCCAATTTTCCATAACGAATCCAGATATTTTCCATATAATATTCTGCCATATGTTTATCCATAACAAAAATAACAGAGACATCCGTTATCCGTGGTATTTCGTTTTGATTACATTCAAGTAATTCTGCAAGAAATTTTTCCCGATTTTCTGTTTTTCTGCGAATACCTCTACCATCATATCTTGTAGATTCGCCATAATATGGCGTAATTTTTGCCCATCCTAAAGGTCCGATTCTTTTTATTCCGCCTTCTTGGAATATGCAGACTCTTTCTATTCCGTCTTGATTTTCAATTCCTTTGAACTGTCCTCGCTTGTTATTATAAATTACTGGATCACCAGGTCTTAAAGAACGTACTATCTGCTCTACATCCGTTTTAGTACCTAAAATGGATGAAAACGCAGCCCATGCAACAGCAATTGCCATAAAACACGGTGAGTTAATATGTAAAGCTATTCCACGTCCTGAACAGTTTTCATCCAAAACTGTTGCTGTCAAAAACTTCAGAAAAGAATCCATAATATATTCATCTGATATGACCGCTTTTCCCAAACATATATTACATTTCTGCATAATATCATACACTTTTTTAAAATCCATCATACTCTCCAAATTCTAGTGCATAAATCCATCCAGTTTTTCACCAACATACTCCAGTTCATATTTACCATGTTCATGACTGATACAGTTCATCTCTTCCATATTCTTCAAGATTTTGTATGTGTATACAAGTGATATATTCAACTGTTGACTGACTTTTTCAGCTACAAACTCCTGTGCAACACCGACTGCTTTTATAAGGTCATAACATTTTTCAATATTTAATCTCTTGGACTTATTTTTTTTCCATTCCTGAGCCTTTAAAAGAATAACTTTCTGTGCTCCAGGAGTTAGATATTCTTCTCTCTCCTTTTCAGAGAAATCATTTGTCATTAAATTAACGCACTGTTTAATAAATACTGCCATCTCTTCAATTACTGGTATTGAAACAGAATTTCCAAACTGTTTAAATTTCTGCTGGTCTGACATTTTCTCTGGAAACGAAAAATGGTCTATTCCATTTTTATCTACAAAACCATATCCGATAAATCCCTGTAATTTTCCCCATTCTGTTGGGGTCATGGTTCTTATATATTTATTATTAATAACTGACTTCTTATGCGCAATTAATTTTCCAGCATACTTTACACCATTTTTTGAATCATATATCAGATTTCTTTCTTTGCCAGATCCGCCTGTTGCCAATATTGTATTTGCGATTGGTTTTTTTATTCCATGTCCATTCACTATTCTATATCCAAACCCATTTCCTTTTTTTTTCTGTCTGGCCTTGTGATTTTCCAACGTTTTTAAATAGCCAGATGACATAAAAAACTTTGCTGGAACGTCTGACTCCAATATATCTGTCAAATCCTGATAAATCTGTTTGCTACTGTTTTTCGGAAGTTCGTTCGGAATTTTCTTTAAATGTTTCCCATAATATTCTCTACTGAATGCAATAATATATACTCTTGGTCTGTTTTGAGGCAAACCGAAATTTTTTGTATTTCTAATAAAAGAAGACTTCTCATATGTCAGTTCTTCATTATTATGATTAACACCTACCACGTGATAATTTAGCTCTTTTTCTAATGTATTAATAATAATCTCAAATGTCCTTCCATTATCATGACTGACAAGATTTTCAACATTTTCAAGAAAAACAACTTTCGGCATTGTCTGTTGAATAATCTGTGCTATCTCAAAAAATATTGTTCCTTTTGTAGTATCCTGAAATCCTTTTAACAAACCAATGCGACTGAATGTTTGACACGGGAATCCTGCCATCAAAACATCATAGTCAGTCTGGCGTAAAATTTTTTTAAACGCATCATCCTTAACGTCATTATTTGGATCATCACCAAATAAATGTTTATATGTTTCGCAAGCATATTTATCCACTTCAGCTGACATAACATTTTTAAAATCACCTGCCAACTCAAAACCTCTTCTGATTCCTCCTATTCCACAGCATAAGTCTATCATTCGCATTGTTACATATCTCCCTATAATCCTTGAATTTATATATCTAATTATTATAATCCCACAATGTAATAAAAGCAACTGGCGCAGTTAATCATTTTTCTAAAATAATTTTTTTATAAGAGCATGTAAGATAAAATATCGCAAAATTAAAATTCAATGTCTGTCAAGGTATACCAAAAAAACCTAGCATTATCTGCTAGGTTTTTTATCGAAAGTAATGCCTCCTTTACTTAGCGCCCTTAAGGGCATCTCATTTGTTGTGTGCATTATACTACTAATTAATAAAAATGTCAAGTAAATTATAAAAAATATTTTGTTTCAAATAAAGCTATATTCCATTTTTTATAATCTCCGCATCCCATTCGTGCTAATATTTTATTATATACTGTTTTCCCCTTTTTTATTCCCATACTAAAATATATTTTAAATTTTAATGTCCGTAAAGGTTTCTTTAATGCAGATACGTCAGTAAAAAAGCTTAATATTTTAATTGAATCAAATAATTTTAACACCGAATCTGCATTTTTAGGTGTTAATGATAACGAAGCAATTAATAATGCATTAATTCGATATCTTTTTTCCGTCCGAAATCTATTAAGTAGCGTCGTATGTGTACAGTTATTTCTAAGACATAATAAAATATCAATCATATTTAAGAACGGGGCACGTTTTGATAATGGTAAATTAAAATCATTTAAAACGTCTTTAAGAACATCATCTTGCAAATAGTGCAACAGTCTTAATATTTCACCAAATGTAAGAGTCTCTATTGCAACCCAAAATGGCACAGCGATGTCTCTGTTGTAAGTGCCATCACTATTACGATAAACAGCAACCCCTGAAGGTGCTACGTAATCATTGTCTAAATAAAATGAAATATCAATATGATCATTTCTATCTACTAAATTAGATAGAAAAAATGGTTTAAAAAGACAAAACTTATCAAAATCCTGATATATCTTTTGATTTTGATAATTAACAAATGGATATGCTTCAGAATAATGACAATATGTCGGTGTCCCAGATTCTTTGTTTGCAGGGTTCATAAAATTAGACTTATTTGTATATTGCATTGTATCCGTTAATGAAACACAATGATGCTTACAAAAATTATATGCTATTGAGGCTTTTAACTTCTCTTCAACAGAATCCAAGCAATTTGAGTAATGTCGATGAACAATGGTCTTTGGTTTGCACTGTAACCAATATTCCTTACTAACTTTATAAAAAAGGTGCTGTCCTTACCGAACAGCACCTTTTTTTATTTCCTGATGATTAGATGGAATATTTTCTTCACCATTTCCTGTTATCCAGCATATTCTAAACGAATATTGTAAATTATCAATAATGTTCATTTCTTTACCATTTACTAAAATTTTGTCTATATCACTCTCACTAATTAACCCCCAATCTATCCACTCATATCCATTATCCTCATATGCGCTGAATAAATAATTTTCATTATCTTTTCTTATAGATAACTCACCACTAATTCCTAATACATCATAGGACAACAGCTTTTTTTTCATAATAGCACACGCTACATTACCATTTTCATTTACAAAAAAGACTATATACTTATCGTCAATGTGAGCTTGCGCCAAAAATTCATTTGCTTTTGTCTGTGCAGTTGTTCCATTATGAGCCTTCATATATTTATAAGGCGATTTATAGCTTGATAAACATAGTGCAATAATACAGGTCAGAAAGATAACAGCACAAAAAGATATAATAACTACCTTTCTCTTTTTCTTGTTATTTGTCAACTAGATAAGCTCCTTTCTTATCACCGTGATTATATATACTCTAACTGCTTGCCATTTCCATGCAGAAGCTCTTTCTCAATTTCTTCTTTCCCACGAATAACACAAGCATAGGTTAGAACTTTTGGATTGTCCGTTGCAATTCCCACCTCTTTCCCGATACATTTCAGAATACAATAATAACTTTCGTTAAAATCTTCAATATCCGTAAATGAGGTTTCATAGTCAACGCTTCCGTCTGCGTACTCCTTGCGAATAATCGCAATGTAATATATCTCTTTTTTCAGAACACTAATCTCATTCTCAAGTGCATTCTTCTGTTTCGTAAGCTTTTCAGATGTCCTGGCACATTTCTCATATTTTTCTGAGAATTTCTGCTTATAAAGCATTGCATTGTTTACTTCCCTGAGACGTGCATACATATCCATTTCAAATTCTGCTTTACGTCACTCCACGTCGAACCTGTCATATTCGCTTTGCAGCTTTGAAAGCTCGTCTGTACGCTCTTCTAAGCCAATATTCCAGATTTCCTCATTAGTCATAAACAATAACCTCCTTTAACTTCTACAGATGAAGCACTCGCTCTTTAATCTCCTGGGTTCTTCCCTGATTCCAGAACTGTGTGCCTATATAGCCGCATGTACGGCGGGCTACACTCATCTTGTTCTGGTCACGATTGCCACAGTGTGGGCACTCCCAGATAAGCTTGCCTGAGCCCTCTTCCTCTACGATTTTGATTTCTCCGTCGTAGCCGCATACCTGGCAATAGTCGCTCTTTGTATTCAGCTCTGCGTACATGATATTGTCGTAAATGTACTGCATTACTGAAAGCACTGCAGGGATATTGTCCTGCATGTTTGGTACCTCCACGTAGCTGATAGCGCCACCCGGAGACAGCTTCTGGAACTGGGACTCAAACTTTAGCTTGTCAAATGCATTAATCTGCTCTGTTACATGCACATGGTAGCTGTTTGTAATATAGTTCTTGTCGGTAACACCCTTGATGATACCAAAGCGCTTCTGTAAGCACTTAGCAAACTTATAGGTGGTAGACTCAAGCGGTGTGCCATATATACTGAAATCGATGTTTGACTCCTTTTTCCACTGCTCACATGCATCGTTTAAGCGCTGCATTACCTTAAGTGCAAACGGTGTGCCTTCCTTTGGCTCTGTGTGTGATACTCCCTTCATATAGCGTACACACTCACAAAGTCCTGCATAGCCGAGTGAGATTGTTGAGTATCCGTTAAATAATAATGGGTCTATAACCTCTCCCTTTTTCAGACGTGCAAGTGCTCCGTTCTGCCAGAGAATCGGTGCTACATCGGATTTGGTACCAAGAAGCCTCTTATGTCTGCACATAAGTGCTCTGTGACACAGCTCAAGTCTCTCATCAAGTATCTTCCAGAATTTTTCCTCATCCTTTTCTGATGAGCATGCCACATCAACGAGATTTAAGGTGACAACACCCTGGTTGAAACGTCCATAGTATTTACGCTTGTTTGGATCAAAGTTCTCGGCATGTGCCACATTGCCTGCTGTCTGTGAGCATCTGTCCACTGTGAGGAATGAACGGCAGCCCATGCATGTATACACATCTCCGTCCTTAAGCTCCTTCATGACCTTCTCTGAAATATAGTCAGGCACCATTCTCTTTGCAGAGCACTGTGCCGCGAGCACTGTGAGATTCCAGTACTTTGAATCCTCTGTGATATTATCATCCTCAAGCACATATATGAGCTTAGGGAATGCCGGTGTAATATATACACCCTTTTCGTTCTTTACGCCCTTTATTCTCTGGTGCAGCATCTCCTCAATGATTGCGGCAAGATCTGCCTTTGTCTGCGGATCGGATACCTCATTCAGGTACATGAATACTGTGATAAACGGTGCCTGTCCGTTTGTAGTCATGAGTGTGATGACCTGATACTGAATCATCTGCACACCGCGGTTGATTTCTTCCTTGACACGAAGCTCTGCTACCTCGTTAATTTTTTCTTCATCCAAATCAAGGCCTACGCTCTCGAATTCCTTTTGCACCTGCTTTCTGAACTTCTCACGACTGACCTGTACAAATGGTGCCAGATGTGCAAGCGAGATACTCTGTCCACCATACTGTGAGCTGGCAATCTGTGCGATAGCCTGTGTAGCGATGTTGCAGGCTGTTGAAAAGCTCTTTGGTGTGTCAATCATAGTCTCACTGATTACTGTGCCGTTCTGAAGCATGTCCTCAAGGTTTACAAGACAGCAGTTGTGCATATGCTGTGCAAAATAATCTGCATCGTGGAAATGGATAAGCCCCTTCTCATGAGCCTCCACTATATCCTCAGGAAGCAGGAAACGGCGTGTGATATCCTTGCTCACCTCACCTGCCATGTAGTCACGCTGCACGCTGTTTACAGTAGGATTCTTGTTGGAGTTTTCCTGCTTTACCTCCTCGTTATTGCACTCAAGAAGGCTAAGAATCTGCTGGTCCGTAGAGTTTGACTTACGGACGATGGCTCTCTTATATCTGTAAGTAATGTAGTTTCTGGCTACGGTAAAGGCACGCTTGTTCATGAGCTGGTTCTCCACCATATCCTGTATCTCCTCAACGCTTGGAGAGCGCTTCATGTTCTCACATGCAGTCTCCACGTTGCTTGCAATTTCCTCAATCTGATCAGCAGTAAGCTTCTCATAGTCTAGCACTGAATCGTTTGCCTTTCTAATGGCAGCTACAATTTTGGCTGCATCAAATATATCCTCACTGCCGCTTCGCTTGATGATTTTCATGTAAATTTCTCCTCTCTGTATACTATATTCCATATAATGTAGTGTACTATATATAGTATTGTCATTCAATGCACATACTATATATATACATTTTATCATGTGTAATGGCACAAAATATGCAGCTATAAATGAGATGTAATCATTAATTCATGTCACTGCCCTGCAATGTAAAGCGGGCTTTTCACCAAACAATTACGATATAGCTACATATAAAATGCCATATTATTTAATACAAATCTGTGCATCTGTCTTTTGATGACAATCTAAATTATACAAGATATTGTTGCTATGTCAATACGCTCAACAATATTTTGTAGCATTTTGACTTATTGCACAAAAAAATCCACAATATTTATGCTACTTTTTCAACTCTGTAATTATTTTGTTACTTGTTAAGCTTTTCCATATTGTCAATCACTCTGTCCAAAAAGCCAAGCATCATGTTAAACTCCTCGTTAGAAAAGCCTTCGTGCATGGCTTCCTCTATTACCATTATATTTTCCCTCACCCTGTTTTCGTGGTCCAATGCTTTTTGCGTCAGCTCAATCCTCTTAAGCCTTGCATCATTTTCCATAGGTGTGCGCACGATATAGCCGTTTTTTTCAAGACTTTTAAGCATATTTGTCACTGTGGCTCCTGACAGATGAAACTTTGCTTCGATATCCTTTTGAAATATATTTTGGCCCTGATTATCCATTATATATCCAATCATCATACCCTGGCTTCGCGGTATACATTCTGTTTTACTGCACCTTTTTCTGTCAAAATATTTGTCTATACTCCTGCTGATGCGGTTTATCTTGTGTCCTAAGTATTTATCCGGTGTAAACTCCTTCATATCTGAAATCCTTTCATAGATTTTTCTTGACAATAAAAAAAGTATATCTATAATATAGTTAGCACACTAACTAATTAAATGCAAGTATTTTTTTAGTTAACCACATTACCATAAATGTGTGAAGTTTGTTTTAATCAAATATAAAATATAAGAAGAAAGGACAAAACATATGTTAAAAACACTAGGTGCCCAAATAAAGGAATACAAATGGGCTTCGATTGCGACACCTGTTTTCATGCTGCTTGAGGTGGCTGTGGATACCATAATCCCTCTTCTCATGGCATCAATCATCGACAACGGTGTCAATATGGGCGACACAAGGCATATCTATATCATGGGTGTGTGGATGATTGTCGCAGCACTGTTTGGTCTTTTGACAGGATGTCTCGGTGCAAAATATGGTGCAAAGGCCGCCATGGGCTTTGGAAAGAATCTGCGTGCTGCAATGTTTCGCAATATCCAGACCTTTTCCTTTGCAAATATCGACAGATTCTCATCCGCGAGTCTTGTCACACGTATGACAACCGATGTGACCAACATCCAGAATGCTTACATGATGCTGCTTCGCATGGCTATGAGAGCCCCTGCGTCCATAATATGTGCGATGGCTATGTCATTTTTCATCAGCCCTCGCCTTGCGACAATATACTTAATCGCTGTCATTGTGCTTGGAGCTTTACTGCTTTTCATCAGTAAGGCGGCCATGAAATACTTCGACAGAGCCTTCAAGCGCTATGATGACCTGAATGAAAGCGTACAGGAAAACGTATCCGCTATCCGCGTTGTAAAGGCATACGTCCGTGAGGATTATGAGAAGAAACGTTTTTCAAAGGCAGCACAGAATATCTACGACGTATTTGTGAAGGCAGAAAGCCTTGTGGTATACAACTCTCCACTCATGCAGTTTACAGTGTATGCCTGCATCCTGTTAATAAGCTGGCTCGGAGCTCATATGGTGGTAAGCAGCACTCTCACTACAGGTGATCTGATGGCACTTCTCACCTATTGCATGAATATTCTGATGAACCTCATGATGCTCTCGATGGTGTTTGTAATGATTTCACTCTCACTCGCATCCGCAAGACGAATCAGCGAGGTATTAAATGAGCAGAGCACACTGCACAATCCAAAGGAACCGCTTTACGATGTGCCTGACGGAAGCATAAGCTTTAAGCATGTAACCTTCAGATATTCAGACACCGCTGAAACTCCGGTTCTGTCAGATATAAATCTAGACATAAAATCCGGTGAGACCATCGGCATCATAGGAGGAACCGGAAGCTCGAAATCTTCCCTTGTAAACCTGATAAGCCGTCTCTACGACACAGACACCGGCTCTGTAATCGTCGGAGGCCACGATGTGCGTGAGTATGACATGGACACTCTCAGAAACAAGGTAGCTGTCGTGCTCCAGCAGAACGTGCTTTTCTCGGGCACCATACTCGAAAATCTGCGCTGGGGTGACAAAAACGCTACCACAGATGAGTGTATTGAGGCCTGTAAAATGGCATGCGCCGATGACTTTATCGAGTCCTTCCCTGACAAGTACAACACCTACATAGAACAGGGCGGAACCAACGTATCCGGTGGCCAGAAGCAGCGTCTGTGTATCGCAAGGGCTCTGCTTAAAAAGCCAAGGATACTAATACTCGATGACAGCACCTCGGCTGTAGATACAGCAACAGATTCAAAAATCCGTGCTGCCCTCGCAAAAACAATACCGGGAACCACTAAGCTCATCATCGCACAGCGTATCTCATCAGTCATGGATGCTGACCGTATCATCGTGATGAATGACGGAAAAGTGGACGGCTTTGACACTCACGAAAATCTGCTTAAAAATAATGAAATCTACCGCGATGTTTACGATTCCCAGACAAACGGCGGAGGAGACTTTGATGAAGGAGGTGCTGCCTGATGCCAGGACCAAGAGGACCACGAGGTCCAAAACCCAAAATTAAAAATCCCGGTAAGCTTTTTGCGCGCCTCATGGGATTTATTTTCAAGAAATATTTACCTGCCTGCATAATTGTTGTGATATGTATCTTTGTCAGTGTACTTGCAAATGTGCAGGGAACCATGTTTACCAAAAATTTGATTGATGACTATATAGTACCACTGCTTAAGACAGGAAATCCCGACTACGGACCACTCCTTGCAGCAATGGGAAGGGTCGCCGTATTCTACGGTATCGGCGTCATTAGTACGTTTGCATACAGCAAAATAATGATCTACGTATCACAGGGCACCATTAAGAACCTGCGTGTTGAGCTCTTTTCCCATATGCAGGATCTGCCAATCCGATACTTTGACTCACATGCGCACGGCGATATCATGTCAATTTATACAAACGATATCGATACACTCCGCCAGCTCATCAGCCAGAGTCTTCCGCAGATACTTAACAGTGCTATCACTGTTGTGAGCGTTTTTGTTTCAATGGTCATATTAAATATTCCGCTCACCATACTAACTATCGTGATGGTAATCGTAACAACAGTCGTGACAAAGAAATTTGCAGGCTTCTCCAGCCGCTATTTCCTTGCACAGCAGCGCGACCTCGGCAAGGTTAACGGCTTCATCGAGGAAATGCTTAACGGCCAGAAGGTAGTCAAGGTATTTACCCACGAGCAGGAAAATATTGAAGCCTTCGACAAAATAAATGATGAACTCTTTGAAAGCGCCTACAATGCCAACATGTACTCCAACATGCTCGGTCCTGTAAACGCACAGATTGGAAATCTAAGCTACGTGCTCTGCGCTCTTGCAGGCGGTGTTATGGCTCTTTCAGGCTTCGGCGGTCTGACCCTTGGTAAGCTTGCGAGCTTTCTGACCTTTAACAAGAGCTTTAACATGCCTATCTCGCAGGTCAGCCAGCAGTTCAACAGTATCATCATGGCACTTGCCGGATGCGACCGTATCTTCTCACTGCTCGATGAAGCGCCTGAGACTGACGAGGGCTATGTCACACTGGTAAATGCTAAGGAAGAAAACGGAAAACTCACTGAAACACCTGAGCACACCGGCTTATGGGCATGGAAGCATACTCATCAGGCTGACGGCTCTGTGGACTACAAAAAACTCGAGGGCGATGTGGTATTTGACGATGTGGATTTCGGATATGTGCCTGAGAAAATTGTACTGCACGATGTGGATCTTTTTGCAACACCCGGTCAGAAGATTGCCTTTGTCGGCACCACCGGAGCTGGAAAGACTACCATCACTAACCTTATCAACCGCTTCTACGATATAGCAGACGGCAAGATAAGATATGACGGCATCAATATAAACAAGATTAAAAAGGCTGATCTTCGCCACTCTCTTGGCATTGTTTTGCAGGATACCCACCTTTTCACAGCTACTGTCATGGAAAACATCCGCTACGGCAAGCTTGATGCCACAGATGATGAAGTATACGCAGCTGCCCGCCTGGCAAACGCCGATACGTTTATCCGCCAGCTTCCTGACGGCTACAATACTGTACTGACAGGTGACGGTGCAAACCTAAGCCAGGGCCAGCGCCAGCTTCTAGCCATTGCGCGTGCCGCTATCGCCGATCCGCCTGTGCTCATCCTCGATGAGGCTACAAGCTCAATTGATACACGTACCGAGCGTATTGTTCAGGACGGCATGGATAAGCTCATGCATGGCCGTACTACATTTGTTATCGCACACAGGCTTTCTACTGTCAGAAACAGCGACTGCATTATGGTTTTGGAGCAGGGACGCATTATTGAAAGGGGAAGTCATGATGAGCTGATTTCAAAGAAGGGAAAGTATTATCAGCTTTATACAGGAAAGACTGCTTAATTCAGTGTCATGGCATGACTACGAAAACCGGAAGACCGGGAATACGGCAGAGGGCACACCCTCATGTGCGCTAACATGAGGGTGTGCCCTTAATGCCTACCTGGATCATCTTCATTGCTTCTATTGCTGTCTTATGACTTTCAGGCGTTACGCAGGCGCAGGCATTTTCTATTACGAACACCTCTGCGTCTTTACAGAACGTCTTTGCAATCGCTACGTTGCTTATTACGCATATTCCTGTGCAGAATCCGCAGAAATAAATCTCTGTATCGCTGTTATCATATTCCGCAAGAAGTCTACCAAGCTCTTTGCTGCCAAAAGTCGGCTTGTCAATATAAGTCATATCGTTACAGTCAACTCCAAGCTCCTTCATTGCATCTTTAAGACGAGCGTCTACTTCCCATCCGTTTGTCCCTTTAATACAGTGCGTTACCGGAAGTTTCTTTCCTTCCTGAGTATTCAGATAGTTTTCATCATGCGTATCCCTTGTGAATATCACGTCATCATATTTTCCTGACCTGATTTCATCTGCAATAACATTTGTTGCCACGTCACACTCTTTGTTTCCAAGAGCTCCTGTAATAAAATCATTCTGTGCGTCCACTACTACTAGAATTTTCTTTGCCATAATTATTCCTCCTACATCATAATTCCTTCATCCGGATCATCTGTCTCCACAATAATTTCCTGTAATACTTTACATTTTATTCCTGTTTTTTCAAAGGTACTATTTACATCCATAAATGCTCCTATATTACTTCATTTATTCTTCCTCTTTAATCACCTTTAGGAAACGCTTGACCTCCGCCCATGCACGCTTGGACTCAGGGAAATTGAGATATCCCATCTGGAACACATGAAACATCCCCTCATACACTGACAGTCGCACCTTAACGCCCTGGATTCTTGCCTTTGCAGCGGCCTCTACCGAGTCAGATAAGAGCATCTCTATCGAGCCTACCTGTATGAGCATTGGTGGAAAGCCTCTGAAATTACCAAATAGTGGCGATATGTATGGATCCATTTTATCGTGGTCACCGGGATAGTCATTCACGTAGATTAGACTGTCCCTTGTGTTCCCAAACAGTGGGTCCTTTTCATAATTTGTCTCGTAGGATTCTCCTCCTGCTGTGAGATCGGTCCATGGTGACATGGCTACTATTCCTGCCGGAAGCGGCATGTCGTGGTCACGAAGATACATGGTGAGGCACATTGCAAGGCCTCCGCCCGCTGAGTCTCCTGCCAGCACAATCTGCGAGCCAAACCAGCCCTGTGACAAAAGCCATTTATAGCAGGCTATGGCATCCTCAAGTGCTGCCGGATACGGGTGTTCCGGCGCCACGCGATAGTCAGGCGTGAGCACTGAGCAGCCTTCACTTACCTCATTATAAAGGCCTGCAAATACATAGTATGCATTGCGCACTGCCCCCATATATCCACCACCATGCAGCTGCAGTATCACACGCTCTGTATTTGGGTTTTCCTTTGAAGATAAAAGCTTCATAGTGAAACCGCCCATATCTATATCCTCTGTTACAAAGCAGTCCGGAACAAGCCATGCAGGTTCCTTCATGCGCTTCCTGAGCTCTCCTGATTTTATTTTTTTTCCGATTGCAAGGTCATTTGTGATATGTCCCATCAGATTGGCAAGTATTTTTCCCTGCATACTGACTTCTTCATCTGCCACAGCTGCATTGCTATGGACTTTTTCCACATGCTCACTTTTCATGGCAGATAATGAGTTCTTAAATGTCTTTTCAAGCTTATTACCCAAAGCTCCTATTATTCCAGTTTCATTATCACCATTACTATCGCCGTTTTCAATTTCCGGATGGTAGCTTCCCATCTCCTCATCCTCAAACATATGCGAATTTCCTATTCCATGAAAGCCTATCATATATGAAATCTCCGTTTCAGCTCTGTTCTGGCTCTTTTGTCACCGATAATCAGTGTTCCGAGGAACAAAAACAAAGATGCTCCCATCGCTCCCATTGCCAGATATGGGAACCATATGACCTTGACTGCCACAAGTATCATCGCAATCACGCTCATCAGCACAAGAAAAAGCTGCATCATCATGTAGCTCTGCCAGTTTCTTATGTTTACTATCATAAGTATAATTGTTGCAAGAACCATCGCCAGTATGGCACTTGGGAAAACAAATGTAAGTGCCCAGCCACTGGCTCCTGTGAGCAGGTCTATGCCCTCGAGAAACAGCACCGTGAACACAAATGTGCTTACAATTTTAAATATATATCCGTTTCTTCCGACTATTGCCAGACGCAGCGTCACATTCGCATAGATTACAACAAGAAGCACTATAAAACTCCAGTTTATCTCATTGTCTGTCATGTAATCAACAGTTGTCAGCACAATCTGTCCTACTATAGACAGAAACAATATGATATTTTCCAGTAATCTGTATTTTCTTGATGCGCCCTTGACGTCAGGATATCTCGTACCGTTGTCATGGCTTGCTGTACTATCTGCCCTCTTTGCTGCAATATCTGTATCGTTTACGCACTTATCCGGCACATCATTATGCTGTTCAAAAACCCCTTCAGTGCCCTGATGATTTTCCGATGACAGTTCAACCGGTGCCACAACCTGCTGGCAGAGCGGGCATTTATCTGTATTGTCTGCAATATACACACCGCATTTCATGCATTTAGTCATAATACTCTCCATTTGTCTCAATTGTCACTTCCACTCCGTCATTTACAAGCTTCTTAAAAAAGCTTCTCTGAATCATCGTATCGGCCAGAATAGATGAAAAAGTAAACACCAGCGTGTCCTTGTAGGAGCATATGGTGCCCTTCATAGGCTGTCCCTTGGACATTGGTATAAAGGAATAAAAGCCTGTTATATACGGCTCGTATTCCGGCTCCACCTTTATATTTCCAATATTGGTGATAGTGGTGGTGTTTGCCAGTGCCGACTGCGTATAGACCGCCTTCATTGCCAGATTTTTTATAAAAAGAGGCACCGGTCTCATCAGGATATTTTTCTGATTTGACACACTGTATGAGAAAAGATCCTCCAGATGCTCCTTCGAAATCTGTGAATTGATGGAATCCGTCACTATTTTAAGCACCTCCTCAAATGTGTAGGAGCTGTTTTGCGGTCTGAACTCAGCAGATATCATGACAAAAAAGTTCTTTGTGGTCACGGAGTCAAAATAAGGACGAAGGTTCACAGGAACTGCAACCCTGACAGGCATATCGTTTGGCATGCCGTGAAAACACTCCTGATACACACTCCATACAAAGCATGCTACCAGATAATCATTTATGGAAACTCCATAGCGGTGGCAGACCTGCTTCAGCTGTGATACAGGCATCATGCCATGTATCAGCCCAAACTCTCCATCAGGTACCTTTTCCAGCTTTAAAAGATACGCCTTCTGCCTGTTAAAGCCACTTGGCTTACTTGATTTGTAGTTCTTTACAAAGCTGTCCTCTCTATTTAAGGATGTGCCCTGCGTCAATGAATCGCCCTTTAGCTTTGCAATCTCCGGATGTGTGAGACGCAGATACTGGTAGGTGAGCTCCCTAAGGAAATTGATGCCGCCCATGCCATCTGTCAACACATGAAATACCTCAAGATTTATTCTGTTCTTATAGTATGTCACCCTGAAAAGATAGCTGTGATTCTTGTTCGGTCTTATAAATCTGCACGGAAATGTATTTTCCTCATGCACCTTTGGTGCCTTTTTGCCATTTTCCTCAAAATAGTTCCAGAATACTCCCATCCTGAGTCTCACATTAAACAGACCAAACTTCGGAAGCACTATATCCAGTGCCTCCTGCAGCTTTTCACTGTCAATCTCATCAGTTAAGGTGACTGAGATCCTATATACATTTGTCATGCTCTCCCCCGCTATACTAGGGAACAGATTTGCTGTGTTGTCCAGCTTGTCCCAGCGGATTGAACGCGTTTTCGACATTTTAAATTCCTCGCTTAATATAATGATATAGCGAAGCAGCACCCTAATCGAGCCTGCCGTACACCTCCATCGGCACATATGCCTTTATCTGTATCCCATCAGCCACATATTCCTCTGACACAAGCTCGCCCTGTTTTCTGATGAGCTGTATCACGCCTGCCTTATCATATGGGATAATTCTCTCAATATATACCTTGTTCTCTCTTAATATCTCCTCTAAAAGAGATTTTACCTCATCTAATCCCAGATCCTTTGCCGCTGAAATGTTAAGAGTATAATCTGCCCTGAAATCATGCAGCGGTTCGTTGTCTGTGCGGGCATCCTGCTTATTAAAAAGTGTGACAAATTTCTTGTCTTTTACACCAAGATCATCCAATGTCTGGTAGGTTATGAACATCTGCTTTTCCCGCTGCATATTTGATGCGTCCACCACATGGAAAATGATGTCAGCATACTTTGCCTCCTCAAGGGTGCTCTTGAAGGCCTCTATCAGATGATGCGGCAGCTTTCTGATAAACCCGACCGTATCAGTTAAAAGCACCTGCTGCTTGCCATCAAGCGCAAGAATACGCGTTGTAGGATCAAGCGTTGCAAAGAGCTTATCCTCCTCAAGCACATCTGCCTCTGTCAGGTGATTTAACAGCGTGGACTTACCTGCGTTAGTATATCCTACTATCGCAACAACCGGTACTTTATTTTTTTCACGCTTTGCCCTTGTGATATCTCTGTGCTTCTGCACCTCTTTCAGCTCTCTTCGAAGCTGTGCTATCCTGTCATTTATAAGACGGCGGTCCACCTCAAGCTTTTTCTCTCCGGGACCTCTTGTTCCTATTCCACCGCCAAGCCTCGACATGGACTTTCCCAGTCCCGACAAACGGCTTAATCTGTACTTGAGCTGAGCAAGCTCAACCTGTATCTTACCCTCACTTGTTGTAGCTCTTGATGCAAAAATATCAAGAATAACAAGTGTCCTGTCCATGACCTTTGTGTCAAGGTACATCTCCAGATTTTTCTGCTGTGCAGGACTCAGCTCATCATCGCACACAATGCCTGTTGCCCCTGTACTCTCCACAAGCTCTGCAATCTCCGCCACCTTGCCGGTGCCGACATACGTGCCCGGATGAATCTTTTCTCTTCTTTGGATAAGTGTGCCTACAACTGTCGCGCCTGCTGTCTTTACCAGCTCCGCAAGCTCTGAAAGTGAATCATCTGCATCATCACCGTCCTGCTCACTTACTCCGACGAGCACTACTCTCTCCTCAATATCCTCTATCTTAATAGTATCTGCCATAATCTATCTGGTCTCCAAAAACTGATATTCTCTTGCTGCATCCTCGTCATCGGGATAATCCTTCATGTATTCCTCCATTTTGCTCTTTGCTGTGGCAAAATCGCCGGAATACTCATATGCTATAATCATAGCCTTTGTTATCTGCTGCTTGTTCGGCACACTTTCAAGTTCAAGTGCGTTCTGAAAATAAGTAATCGCAGTGTCATAGTTACCATTGTCCATCTGCGCCTGTCCCATATTCATCAGCTCATAAGAATCCGCCTCACCGCTGTCCAGGTATTTCTTAAAATACTTCTGCGAGCTGTCATTATCGCCCTTCTTCTGATATACCTCACCCATATAGTAGTTTGCCTTGACAAGCTTCTCATCAATAGCCTTTTTCAGACTCTTTATTGCTGAATCATAATCGCCAAGCATGGTGTATATACGGCCTCTCTGCATATAGTCATCAGCAGTTTTTGCCTTAAGCTTTAAGGCATTATCCAGGTATTCCTTTCCCTGGTCATTCATGCCATACTTTGACAAGGTCTCATAAACGCCAAGATAGAGCTCATAATTATCATTATTCTCACTGAGCGCCGTCTTAAAATCCTTCAAGCCCTTGTCTGAATCATTCTTGGCAAAATATATACAGCCTCTCAGATAGTATGCGTCAGAATCCTTATTATAGTCGATAATAGCCGTATATGTATCAATTGCTCCATCCACGTCACCGCTTAAATACTGTGCCTTTGCCTTATAATAACATATGTCAAGCTCCTCTGCGCCTACTGAGCCCACCGACTGGTCCAGTGCCTTCTGAAAAGCATCGACCGCATCATCATAGCTGCCGTTTTCTATACAGTTGATGCCATACTGTCTGTACGCATCCTTGTCCTTTGCCTTGTCGCCGGAACCACAGCCGGTAAGCATGCCTGCTGTGAGCACTACGGTAAGCGTGAGTGCCATAAATTTATTCTTTATCATAATAGTTCTCCATGTGTATATTCTTCTCCTTATTATATATGTATTTGCCAAACTTGTAAATCCCGCCCTTACATTTCTGCTAGGGAGCCCGCAGTTCACGGTGAGGCAGGGCCTGTGACGTATACA
>OGPY01000240.1_pt1 | contig 52846 bp, 58 predicted proteins | sample 1553121 | NCBI WGS metagenome assembly OGPY01 (sample SAMEA2580004, study PRJEB22360) | human gut metagenome
GTATGATACCATTATTACTAAAATTTAATTTAGGTACATCAGTTGCTTGCTCACCAAACAGCTTATCAGCGTGATTACCTCCGTACATATAAATAGGAGCGTCTATTGAATATTTACCTCTTTTTAAAATTATCCTCGAACCATTTCTCGAAGCATTTATAGCCTCTTGTATTACCTCAACATCAGACTTTCCGTCAATTCCACACATAAAATCAACATCATTTATTGAAGGAGGTATTCTGTAACCGTCAACATTAATTGTACCTACTACTATATTGCTGTGGTCGATTTTTCTTTTTTCGAGGATACTTACCCATTCTGTACCGTCATATATAAATTCAACAATTTCACCTGCTTCCCAAGTATTTGGGTATTGTTTGTCTGTGGAGTTGCTACCACCACCATTATAACCCTTAAAAACACCGTACCCCTTGTATCTGATACTTTTAGCACCTGTATTATTTACATTTAGAGTGGCTTTTGTTGTTGAGTCGTGTGCATATGTAAATTTGATAAACACACGCACACCTGTAACAAGTTTAAAATTCGTTATGGAAACTGTTTTTGCTACTGTACTTCCACTTGTATTGCATACCGCATAAGGTGGTTGTTGCCATACAGGAGCACCACTACCATTACTAATCAAATTATACCCTGCCGTTCCCACACTCGTTGGTGCATACCACGACTTGCTTGCTGTTGCCGAACCGTTATAGCTTGATGATAAACCATTCATTGTCAATGTAAGTGAATTGGGATTTTGCATTGATGTAGGCTTGTTGGATAGGTCTGTGTATGACCCCGTAAACGCCACTGTTTTTAGGTCAGTAAAAAACTTTTTTATTTTGCCGAACAATGTACTCAGCGTTTCACCGGAAGTTATATTAACTCGTGTGCTTGCCTCTGTAAATGTCGGTTGTTGCAAATTCTTATCCGCCTCTGTTCTTGCGGTTTCTTCATTTGACAGTTTTGACTGAATTTCAGTAATGCACTTACTTACCAAACTCCAAAACCAATTAAAAACATTTGCCGACGGTTTATATCCGGCTTTAAATCCGTCGTTTTTTAGACTGTCACTCGGTTCTGTACCGCTATTCTTCCACTCGGGCAATTTATTATTAAAATTCATACAATTCCCTCCTTAAATATTTCCCAAATATCCGCCATGACCATTGCCATCGGCAAATCCGACTCCGATATTATATTCATTTTCACTTTCAGCAAATTCAAATGTCCCTGTATATTCATACGAATATGTTACAGACAGATGAGCGGGTTTCAGATCCTCGATAATATTCTTAATCACACTTTCAGGCACATTCGGTTGATGAAAAATCACCGTAAAGCTATAATTCGGAATATCTTCGGAAATATCCGCCAAAATGCTGTAACTCTCAATCACCGCTTTCAGATTTGCCCTTGTCGAAGTCTGTGTTCCGCGCAGTCTTGTTTTGATAAGACTTTTTCTCACTTCAATGGTATCGGCAATTTCTGATATACCCAAACTTTTTTCATATTCTCTTACGGCATCTTCATCGGCACTGTCAATAAATCTGTTTTTCATAAACATTTCTATCAACTCATACAAACGTTCAAATTCAGCATTGACGGGTGTATTTAATGCTTTTATATACCGTGACTTTTTATAGTACGATGGTAAATTCTGTCCTACATCAGCCAACGGCAACACCCCCAAGAACGGCAATTTCAGTTTCGGATATTGCGATATTTTCTGTTTTTGAATTGACTTTCAAATTTGAATAATCATCAACACCGTCTGTATTCAATATGGTTTGACCTATTTTTGCATATGACACATATCCGTTTGCAAAAGACACATCACGCAAATAACTTCTGATATTCGATTTAATACTTTCAATCGTGCTTTCGTCCACATCTGCCGAAAACGTAACATTTATACTTACTGCCGTTGCAGTGGTAACGGTCACATCTGCACCTATCGGGCATTGTTCATCTATATAACTCTGTACCTTATTTATAAGCTCACTTCCGGCAAGTTGTTTTTCACTGTCAACGATTATCACTTTAACCGTTCCTGCTCCGTTCCACAACGGCAAGCATTTTGCGTCACCCACTCCGTCAACTGATTTTGCCCAAGAGATATACTGCCACTTATTTCCGCTTGTTATAGGATGCGAAACATATTCGGTAAAACGCTTTCGCAGTTCAACATCACTTTCTTTGTCACTGCCTCCTGTGGTTGAAATTTCATTTGTTACGGATATAAGTCCTTGAATCGTAACCGGAAATCTGTTTATTTTCCCTTTTTCAACATTGCCTTTTACTCCGGCGCTGTCACACACAATTCGTACCGTTACACTTCCGTCGTTTGGTATAATCGCATTTTCGGTTATATTAAATATAACATTACCTGCCGCCACCTTTTCACCGACAGACACTTTTGCTCCGACGTTACCGCTTACAGTCACACAGCCTGTTGCATAGCTTGCCTCTTTGCGTTCCAATCCAAACTCACCTACACGCATATCAAGATACTTACCCGTAGCGGTTGACGCATAAAAATAGGAGTCAAGAGATGATATAATATCATAAACATTCTCAAACTCCGTTGCCGTTGATTTTTCTATATCGTATGTATAAGTTCCCGATGACGTATCATATCTTGACGGTATCTGCAAAAGCATACGTTCAAGTATTGTATCAATAGTTTCAGCCATTATATCGCCCCCTTAACGTCATTTATATCGCCGTACACGCTGTTTACGGTAAAAGATACTGTAAGCAGTGAGCCGTCTACTTCCATATTAAAGTTATCAATACTCACTATATCTTCATTTGCGGTAAGCATTTCGGTTATCTCGCGCTTGACTTCCGAACGGATGTAGTCACGATTGTAATTCTTTCCGACAAAAGTATCTTCTATATTTATACCGTATCCTGTACCGTTATAAATTTTATATCTGCCCTTTTGCGTATTGAGTATTTTTTGCACCCAATTTTTTATACGTTCCCTGCCGACCGTCATTTTCGGACGACCGTTTATAATAATAAAATCGCCCTTTTGAAAATCAAATGCAGGTTCTGTTTTTGTGTAATCAGCCATTCTCCGTCACCCCCAACACCAAATATCTGTTATTGCCTCTGTACGGAATCATTGCAACTTCTCTGCCTTTATAAACATATCGTCCGTCAATATCCTGTTTGTATAAATCAATAAGACTTTTTATATGGTCCTTAGTCAGAATTATTTTAGAGGTGAATTGTATTTTAAGGTTCGGTAGCTCAATTATTTTACCGAATACGACAAAATCACTCGTTGCGTTTTCACGGTCCTTAAACATCTTTGCAAGTGTTTCGACTCCGTTTTTCATACTAATCTCTCCATATCAATTTTATTGTAGTGAACACCGTTTTTTATACTGTGCTGACTGCTTGGAATCACATATTTAACACCGTCTTTTTCTATCGTACTTCCGGCTCGTGTATAGCTTGTCAGCTCCTCTATTATTTCACCGGAATACGTTTCATCTTCCTTATTCAGCTCGCCAAGATTTTTCTTTGCCAAGTCCGACGCATTATCTCCGTCATTCATTTTTACCACTTCTTGCAGAAAGCCGTATTTTGATATACTCTCCTCGGCTTTCAGAGTAGTCATAACGTCCGTATCTGTTATCACCTTAACACTGTTCTTCATATTCTCAATACTGCCTTTATGCTCAATATTACCCATATACTGTACTGAGTTTTTGAGTTCGGTATTCGGCGATATTCTAAACTTCGGCTCGACCACCTTATCATTGCACAAATATATACGCATACCGTCGGGTACAAAGTCAAAGTTATACCCGTTTCCGCACTTATCAAGAATATCCTTGATAACGTCCGATACGGGCTTGTCGATATATATTTGAGTTATAAGCGTACTCAATTCGGGAATAAGCACAATCGGAATGTATAAATCGTTGCATATTTTCTTTATGCAGTCATCGGCTCGCATAGATGTAAACTGATATGTGTCGGTGGTTTTGTTCAGATACCACCCTACATCAACGGCAGTATATTTGTTTTCATACATTGCTCCGTCGTCAACCTCGATTATTACACCTCTGAAATCTTCTTTATCTCCTCCGCTGTACCTCATAATATCGCCCATTTTTGGTATGTATATATTCATATACTTCATTTCTTTAGGTTTCGGAGTGCTGAAAGACATCGTTGTCGCAAGTGTATTTTTTGTATTTGTCCACGATATATCTCCTATATGCTTTGATACGTCTGTATCATTTACCACTACTTTCAAAGCACCGTCTAACAGCATAGGTGCTTGTTTGAAAATCGAATTGTGGATAGGTATTTTTTCGTTGGTATCCGCAAAATGATATTCTTTTTCACCGGATGTACTTCCTGTACTTCCGTATGTCGGCTCTGTATCGCTTGTCCAAATTCTCACAACACGGGCAGAGCGGTTAATCCCTTCAGCCTCTAATGCAGATGTGAATTTTTCATTGCCTATCACAACATTTCCGTCAATGATAAACTCCGTCATATTTGCGTCACTGCCTGTGTGATACATATGTCGGCTGTCGGTTTCGCTATCTTTCTTTTCGTCACCTTTGACTGCGTATATCACTTTACCGTCGTCAAATTCAATCTTAACAAACGTGCCGTCCGGTCCGTAATACGAACCGAGTGCCATACAAATAAAATCTTTGTACTTTCGCAATCCGCCGTTTGACGTACTGCTGTCACTGCCCCACAAGTATTTATATCCGCTTGCTTGACTGTTCGTATATGTTTGGTATGCCATATATGATTTAGTTGCGAGCGACTTTCCGATGTTCGGTATTTCTCTCTCAACCCAGTTTGCAATATAACCGCCTCCGTCTTTGGTATATCTGAGTACACAATCCCACGGATAATTTCTGTAAGGCACGTTGGTAACAATACCGAATGATGTTCCTCTTGCCTCAACGGTTGTTCCGCCGTCCGCCTGTACCAAAGCGGTATGGTCTGCTTTATTTAAAAGTACATCACCTTTTAACATACCTGCTCCGTTTGACAGATTACAGGACGACGTTACGTCTTTAAATCCACACGAAATAAAAACGTTATACATATCCCCCGTATATGTAGCACCATTATCTTTAACAGGCACTCCTACATTTTGATATGCCGTTATAACAAAAGAAGAACAATCATAATGCGGTCCCCATCTCACGTCTTGACTGTACCAATGACTGTCGTCATTTGCAATATCTGTCGCCCATTGAACTGCATTATCAATTACACCCATATAAACCTCCTTTTCGGCATACAAAAAAGTACATCGAAATTCGATGTACTTTCTAAGCCTTATTTGAAATTTTTAATTTGTCTTTTGTTTTATTATATTACAAAAGGAAAATATTGCAACATTTTTAATCACCGAAACAACCTGCATTATCCATAATAACAAGCAAACGTATCATACTCTTTGTCAAACCGTATCCGTCCTCGCCGTCACCGTTTAGATAGCCTTTTCTTTTTACCTTTTCAATAGTCGCCTCTGCCCATGACGGCATAATGTCAACCGTATAATTTTCAAATCCGTCTGTTTTGTCAATAATAACAAGTGTACGAATAATATCCATTGTAAGACCGAGTTCGTTATCGTCTGTACCACTTATAATACCTCTGTCCATCAGCTTTTGAATAGTCGGTTTAGCCCAAGACGGCATATTATCGTCCATATAGTTATATATCATTGTGTTTTCAACACTGCTAAGCCTTTCTTCTATATTATCAATTCTCGCCATTATTTCATCATACTGCGCCACTGTCAACCCCTCCTGTACATCGTTTAAAAGATTTACTTCTCCAAGCTCGATTGAATAATTCAAATCGCCGCCTGCGCCTACACTGTAATCAAACTTATCTATTGCCGCCGCTGTATTTATATCAACATTGCAAATACCCGTGGAAGTAATGACAAGCCTTATCGGAAGTTTACGTTTACGCCAATTTTCAATCTTGTCTGCGTATTCCTGCCCTTTCATACTTCTGTCCCTTAAATACGGATAGTCGGTCATCGGTAAGAAACTGCTCCACGATACAGTTTTAAGCTCGGGATTTCCGATAATTTTTATCCAGCCGTAATTTGCCGTTTCAAAAGTTTCCGTACCTTGTGAACTCGATACGGTAAATTCGGACGGCGTGACAGGAATATGTATAACTTCTTCACTGTTGTTTATGCTTAAATAGAAATCTAACATTTTGCCTCCTACATATTTGCCATACATTTTTGAATTTTAGGAACTATTACGTTTATAACGTCGTCGGCGATTTCATCGGTGGTTTTGTTGTCGGCGTTTATAACTATCTTAATTTCATTCGTTATAGTATTGCCGCCTTTGTTGCTTTCGGCTATGTATTGACTTAAATTGTTCCAAAATGTTCTAAGCGGAAGTATCGCCTCTGCTCCTGCCTCTCCGCCCATTTGGACTTTTCCGTTTGCATATCCGAACGCTGTCGGACGTGTCATAATACCGCCTTTTGCATTCCATTCAAGTCCAAGTTTCGGAATCGGTGTACTGACACCGGCTATACTTACCGTACCTTTTTGTACAATCTTAGGCGCTTTGATAATTCCTTTAATCTTACCCCAAACGTCCGATACCTTGTCGGCAATACTGCCGAATATCTCCTTGACTTTGTTCACCGCCGCACTGATTTTTTCAGTAATACCATTTTTAATGTTTTCAAAAATAGTCATTACGGTGTTTTTCACATTGCCAAACGCTTCGCTGAATTTACCTTTTACGACTTCCATCTTTTCACCGACTGCATTGACAACCTCGCCGAGCTTACCGCCTGTTAATTGATTAATTGCGTCATAGCCTGTCCTGTAGTATTCCTTGACACCCTCTATTGCCGCAAATGTAGCACCTTTCAGTCCACCGCCGTGCGCGTCATAGGCACTTTTTATGTTGTTCAGTTTTTCCGATACAACATTTTTAACACCGCCCCATAATTCTGACGTTTTTTCTTTGACTCCGTTCCACATTGTAGACACTTTTTCTTTGACTGCTGATATTCCGTTTTTTATCTTTTCAAATCCGGCTTTTATTCCTTCCCATGCACTTGTAACAATCGCTTTAACTTTTTCCCATAGGTTGATCCAAAAATTTCGGAATCCTTCGGATTTATTCCACAATACAATAAACGCCCCTACCAATGCACCGATAGCCACAATGACAATACCAATCGGATTTGCTGTCATAGCTACATTTAACGCCCATTGTGCGGCTGTTGAAATACCCATAACAACATTTTTAGCCGTTTCAGCTGCATTCCACAACATAACTGCACCTTTGTATGTGATTATCGCCCCTGCAACTGCTCCTATTACCGGAGATAATGCCTCAATTACCGATATAGCTCCACTGGCTAAATCCATAGCCGTAGATAATGCGTCACAGAATGTTGATATACCTCCCTCACAGAAATCTTTAAGTATTGGTCCAATGTTTGAAAATGTATCAGTTATAGTATTTTTCAGTCCCTCAAATGACCCTTTTAGCTTTCCTACAGAACTTTCACCGATTACATCTGTCATACCGTCAAAAATTGATGGTATTGCATCTAAAACAGCCTTTCCCAATGCAGGTAATTGGCTGATTAAACCGGTAACCAAACTCTTTGCGGCTGAAACAAGGTGTGGAAGTATATCGGATACCATTGACGGAAGTTCTGCTACAATTACAGGAGCCAAACTCTCAATTAACGAACCTACGCCACTTAACGCACCCGTTATTGCCGGTATAACATTCTGCCCGAACGTCTTAGCTGAATCAACCAGTGCATCCAAACTCTGATCAAACATTTCTCCGCCTGTTGTCAAACCGACAAGAGTATTTTCAAACGCCGCTTTCAGTGACCCCCACGATCCGCTTATTGTCGTGCTTGCCTCTTTTGCCGTTGTTCCCGTTATGTCCATTTGCGTTTGGATTGCATGAATAGCCTGTGTAATATCGGCAAATGATGAAATATCATACTTCTGTCCAGTAAGTTTCTGTGCATCGCCAAGTAGTCGTTTCATTTCAGCTTGTGTGCCACCGTAACCGAGTTTTAAATTATCAAGCATGGTGTAATTTTGCTTTGCAAAACCCTGATAGGCATTTTGAATGTCTGTCATATTCGTGCCCATCTTATTTGCATTATCAGCCATATCCACCAACGCTGAATTTGCATAATCCGCCGCCTTTGCCGTATCGCCCTTTAAACTTGAAATCAATGATGCCGAAAAATTTGTAACTGTTTCCATATAGTTATTAGCTGACAAACCTGCGGTTTTGTATGCATCATTAGCATATTTCTGTACTGCCGCCGAACTGTCTTTGAACAATGTATCGACACCACCTGTCAGCTGTTCATAATCAGCAAATGAACTGACTGATTTTGCTACCATTGTTCCTACTGCGGTAGCGGCTGCCGTTCCGGCAATAGCTAACCCTTTGCCAAGTTTACCAACGGCACTGCCAACAACTTTTGCTTTATCTCCTAATTCAGAAATTTTTTTGCTTGTGTTGTTCAATGTACTACGCAGATTATTGCTTTCATTTTGGGCTTTCTTCATATTTGCGAAGAAGTTTCCAGATTTTAACGACAGTGTCGCTCCTATGTTTCTACTTTTTGCCACATCAACCGCCTCCTGTCATTGCTTTTATCTTTTCAGCTTCTTCTTCGTATGCTTTTATCATACTGGCTCTTAAAAATGCCTTTTCATTCCCCGTAGCTCCGGCAATTCTATCCCAATCAAAACCACGTTGGACGTAGTAATGTATTAACTCAAAATCACCGTTGCGTTCAATTAGTTTTTTAGTTCTTCAACCGCCTTAACGCTATCGTCAACATAACCTGCAAAACTTAATGCAGCTTTTGAAATATTCACTACCTCGCCCGGTTCAAATATTTTGTCAAGAATATCTAATGGATCTTGGCAGCCATATGCCTGTTGCAGTTGTTTGTTTTTCAGTGGCGGTTCTGTCACACATTCATACACCAGATATGCATCCGATTCGCCTGAAGACGCATCCATATTCATTGCGTCATTTACTTGATTTCTTGTTGGTTTTGTTATTGTGATTGTACCGTCAAGGCTTTCAACGTACAATTCCTTTGTTTTATTTTTGCTCTTTGCTTCCTTTACTTGCTCTGAACGTCTTATCATTTCGTCCAACGTCAATCTTGTATGTTTTTCTTGTCCTGTCATTTTTATAACCTCCTAAAATGTTTAATCCTGTTCTATCGGTTCAATGCTTTCAAGGAATTTCAATCCTGTAAAACCGCCTTTGTATTCTTCTTCAACTACCTTACCGTTTTCACCACCGGTTAGTGGTACACTATCAAGCCAACAATTAGTCAGTTGGATTTTTTCATATTCGCCACCATATGCGTCTGGGTCTTTTAGTTGACTAATCAGTGTAAAACGTGGGTCTTTTCCTTGCATAAACGCTTCCGCAAAAATCTTGCTTCGTGAAAATACCTTTCGCACTTTCATTGTGAACGTCCCCGACACACTCATCAACTTGCTATCCTTGATCATATCACCCGAAAATGTGACATCTTCACGGTCAGGATCCAGTGTTGATTCAAAACTTGAAATTTCATAAATGACCGAATCGTCCCACCATACCTTGCCGTGTGTACCGGAAATAATGTTGGGCGCCGAAATTTTTCTACTCATATATGTCTACCTCCTCGATTACATGTTTACAACGAATTTCAAATCTTCCGCCGCGTTTTGCATTTGAATATGTGCCGCCATAAACATAAATGTGCCTGTATTGGCTTGTTTGATTGCAACATCACTCATATTTGCAACGTCAACACTTTTGCTTGCCAAATACTCTCTTTGTGCGTCTATGTCGATTTCTGCATAATGTTCATAACCGTCATATAGCACACCTTCCTTTGTCAGTATTTCAAAATATTGATTCACTGCGGCGATAAACAGTTCTTTGTTTTCAATACTGTTACTTCTGCCGATATAGTTTTCTTTGAATGTTGTTCTAATGTCTTCTGCAATCAGATCCATTCCTTCAACTATCTTGATTGACTTCATATCCTCTGTCTGATTTGTTCCGACCGTTGTCAATGAATTCACACCTCGTGCAATTTCGACCTGCTCACCATCGTTGATTAAAATTAACTTTCCGGCATCAACATCTGCATCGGGGGTTAAACTCTCTGTAATACTGTTGATTTCTGAAATGACTTTGCCTGTTACACTCTCATTCAGTGCAGTTCCGGCAATAATACTGGCAATATATACGCAAAACTCAGCTGTTTTGTATGTTTTTGTGCCGATTTTAATATCATCTGTATCAAAATTAATGATACCGATGTTATTTGATACAGAATGCGGTAATACTGCCTTAAACGGTTTCTTTGCCGTTCTCTGTGCAATAATCCAATCTGCCACAGTCTTAACTTCACTGTCCTGTAATGACGGAACGGCAAGATAATTCCACTTTTTATTTGCCAAACGCTTCAAGGCATCGTCAAGACTTCCTTCTGCGGCAATTCTTTCGATAATCACCTTTTTGGGTGAACCTTTAAACGCCATATTTATGTAATTTAGATTGTCTGATGTCCAATGGCTCTTAACCACTTCCGTCTCATTGCTGTAAACGTATGTGGTATCTTCCTTGGTTTCATCCTTCAAAATCAGTGCAACTGTACCGTTTGCACTGCGTTTTACAGCGGTTTGTGCTGCTGCTTTAAATTCTACATTTATTGTTGATAATCCCATGTTATATACCTCTCATTTCTATGGTTTCTGCATTGTCATAATCGTCACATTCATCAATGGACTGTGTTATCGGAATCTCAAACGACACGCTTAATTGCTCGTCCTCAATGACCATTTCTATTGTTTCCATTGTTAAATGTCTGTCCTGTATGTCAATCGTGCTATACATCAATGTTTCACGAATCTTTTCCGCCGCCTCGGCACATTCTTGTGCTATTTCAGATTTTGGAATATACTGAATGTTTACACTATAAACGTCATCCTCCAAATATCCTCCGGATTTTGTTATCGACGCTGGATACACATAGACAAATACTGCCGGTTTAGGATAACCCTCTTGAATTTCCGAAGCTATTACGTTAAACCCCGATTTCTTCATTTTTTCAGCTATAAATCTGCGTATATCCGGTGATTTAATCATTATCAAATTCCTCCACTAATCTATCTAACATCTTGTCTGCCTCACGGTCAAATCTATTTTTGGCTTCATTCATTGCTGTATAAAGTACAAGTTTACCTTCAACTCGACCAAGAAATTTAACTCCTCTTGCTGCTAACTCTACTCGGTTTAATTTTTTCCCTCGTACTCGTGTCTTTCCACCTCGATATATTTCGTGTCCATATTCAACTAAATGTGCATGTGGTGCTCCTGATTGTATTCGCACAACTCGAACTGTTCCACCCTTGTATAGTTTGACTTTCTTTAATCGCCACGAATTGCGGAGCTTTTTCGTCTTTACGGGCGAAAGCGATTTTGTCTTTCTATTGACTGCTTGTCCCTGTGCCATTAAAAGTGCATCTGCTTTGTCCGGATAGTTTTTTTCAAAACGTTTGAACGATTTTTCCAATTCATCAAAACCGAATACATCTTTATTCGCTCTTGCCATATCTGTCCACCTCTGAACATACGATTTTTAATTCCCTGTGACTCTCATTTATATCCAATACGGATACTATGTCAAATACCTTTGCACCGTACAGAATTTTCATATTACTTTCAATGCCGTTAAAATAACGTGTTACCACGTTGTATGTTGTTTCTGCTCTAATTTTCTGCGATTCATCATATTCCCTGCCTGTTGCAGGCGAAACATATGCACGAACACCGTAATTGGCAAACACATTATTTAAACCGCTTAAAACTCCGCTTTTAAAACAGATTTCGCCGTCTTGCGTAGAATATACATCATCACTTGCAGTCTTTGTCACCGGGTGGAACGGAAACCACCCGATAACTTGCTCTGACTGTTCGTTTATTTCTGATGTTGACGGCTTTAAAAATACAACTTTGTGCCTTAGCTTTGCAAAATCCATTATTCTTTCACCTCATCATCAGTATCTTGTGGCGTTTCCAACTGTAACTGCATTAGCATAGTTGAAACATTCTGACTATACTTTGTCTGTCCGTATGGACTACGGTTTTCGTAATAGTCGCCCACCAACATCAGCATTACGGTATGTGCTTTGGGATTGTCCAGATCTACCTGCCTACCACATGCTGATTTGACGTATTCTTCCGCCGTTGATATGTATATTTCCAACAATGTATCATCATCGGATGTATCTAATCGCAAAAAATTCTTTACTTCGTCTAATGTTAGGGACATTCTTCACCCCTCCCATTCATTACGCAGCTGCTTTTGTCGTTACAGCCTTGCTTCCTGCTGCCGTTATTGTTCCGTAGATGTATGTAGAACTATCTGCCTGAATGACGTCATAGCTTTCGATCACACGCATAGTTGTCATATTTGCACCGAATTGATATTCAGTTGATACTGCAAACTGATAACCTTTCCTATCAATGAAATAACAACCGGCTTTAAGATTTCCGTAGAAAATCGGTGCTTGTCCTGCTTTGGTGTTTGGCAGTTGTGCATCTGGGAACACAATTACAGGTAGTCCTTGGAACAACTTTTGTGTCGGTGTTACATAGTCTTCCTTTAAAATTGGTCTGCCGACTGCGTCCTTTTCACTGTCCATAATGTCAAATCCTGTTTGGTTTGTGACAATAACTGCACCGATTCGGGCGGATGGGTCCAAATCTTTGTTGATTGATGATTTCAATTCATCTAATCCCTTTATTGCCTTTGCCGTTTTACCGTTTTGCAATGCTGTGAAAATGTCTGTATTTTCACTGATGATTGAATTTTTAACAAACCAGTTATTTAGGTATGATGTCAAACCAGCCTTTTCCGATTCCAATAGTATATTTGAAATAGGGAAAACCTTACCTTTGTGTGTAACTTGGAATTTTTTCTGTTCAAATGATGGTTTAGTGCCTTCTGTGATTGTATCGCCATCTTCAAAATCTGCCAAACCTGTCGGAACGCCCTTTTCAAATACAAAACTACCTGTCAATGATGATGTCGGTACTACTGTTACCAAATCTTTTGCTGACATATATGTCTTTCTTAATTCTCTGATTGTTGTATCAACATCTTCAGGAATTAGGTAATTCTCACCGTCTGTACCGTTTGTGCCTGTAACCAATGCATTTTCCGCTTCGGTCAATTTTTTTCTTAGTGCAATCTTTGCCATAACAGAAAAACCGTTTGCTGTTGTTTTGTTCTTTGGTCCTTCCGGTACGTTGTTCCTTTCCATTTCAAATAATGCTTTTTCATTTTCGTATGATGTTTGCAAATCCTTGATTTCGTCAATTAGTTGCTTTGCCTCATCAACCTTTCCTTCATTTTGAAAATTTCTTGCTTGTGAATTTTTCTCTTTAATTTTTGCTAGTAATTCACGCATCTTCTTGTTCATTTTCTATTGCTCCTTCCATAAATACGAAATTGTCTAACATATCCAATTCGTTACTGTTTTTTTCTTTCTGTTCTTTCTGTTCTTCCTCGTCCGGATCTTCTTCCTCATCATCTTCGTCATCATTTTTGACAACGACATTTTTAGGAATATTGTTGTAGGTTATAGACGAAATACACGCTGCCACATCTATGTTTTCATCTTCCTGTATTCGTGGGAATAATTCCGCCGCATCCTTTGCCGACAACCACGTTTCATCAGACATTTTCTGTTTGATGTCATCTTCGGTGATATTTTCAGCGACATTTTCCATGTATGTATCAACAATCGTTTGTTCGATGTTTTCCAATCTGTCCGCTGTTTCACGCAAATCGTTGGCATTTCCCATTGCATACGTCCATGCTTTGTGGATCATCAAATAGGAATTTGCCGGCATAATGATTTCATCACCTGCCATAACAATGACAGACGCAATAGATGCCGCCAAGCCGTCAACATACACTGTTTTGTGTGCTTTATGTCGTTTCAGCATATTATAAATAGCATTGCCGGCAAACACGTCACCGCCGTTACTATTCACATAAATGTTTAACTGACTGACATTTTCACATTCTTTCAACAGTGTGGCTACGTCAGATGGGCATTTATCATCATTTCCCCACCATTTATCCCCATCATTTCCGACTATATCGCCGTAAAAATAAATATCGGCTGAATCATCGGTCTGATTTCGGATATAACAGTTAAAACTATTCTGTTTCTTATTTCTGTGTCTTGACATTTTTCTGATTTTCTCCTTCCATAGCAACTTTTAACGGTATCATATTGCCGTTAATTAGGTATGCATTACCGCCTTCGTCTTCGGAAATATGTGGCATATCTTCCTTACTGCGTATATCATTAGCGGATAACCAGCCGTTTTGTCTGGCTTTCGCATAACCTTCCATTCTTTGTGAAAATGTCGCTCGTAGCACGACATCAACATTGAATTTGAAAAAATATCCTTGTTGAAGTTCTTCTGATGTTAGCAATTTACTTGCCAATTCTTCTTCCAAACCCTTTAGAATAACCAACATTGTGTCGGTCAAAAATGCTTGTTGCTGTGCTTCACTGTTTGCATAGCTTGATTTCTCATAATCGTTTAGCTGATTCGGTTTAATTCCGAATGCTCCGGCTATTTGCAATGCCGTATATTTTTTTAATTCTAAAAACTGTGCGTCCGTCAATTTCAAATTTAACGGGTTTAACTTCATTCCGGCAGGAATCGGAATATATGTTAATGCACTGTTTGCCGATGTTGCCGTTTCAATAGTGCTGATTAAATTCTTTCGCAAATCCTCATTCAAATCTGCTGTATATTCAACAGCGACTTTACCTGTCAAACCTGTTTCATATAAATTCTTGATAAATTTTTGACTGTCCATTGCTCCGTCAATCGTCAGTGCCAGCACGTCCTTAACCGCCAATCCCATAATGCCGTCAAACGTCATATATGTTTTAAAATGCAATATTTCATCAGTGCTGAATTTATATACCTTTCCGGTTACCGGTTCTGAATATATATACCAAACTCCGCCGTTATCATCTATTAACTTCGCATTGTCATCATAGACAGTCATATATCGGTTATCCAATATTAACAACTCAGGCTCTTTGTTCCGTGCGATATATACATAACAATTTCCGTAATGATACATCACCGTTACAACTGTTGCCCAAAATGTCGTTGCAGTCATATTCTTATTCGGTCGTACTTTCAGCACATTGTATAATGCTGAATTTTTTGCCTTGCTTACACCTTTCGGTGTTTCCTGATACATCTTTAACGGCAACTTTGCAACCGCCTCAGACAACGTTTTTAGACAGGTGAAATATGTCACTTCCGACAGTTTACTGTTCCGTATACTGCCGTACTGCGTCCAAAATCGTTCATCTAACAATGATATTGTCGTTGTATCATGCGTCAGTGCATAAAATGCCGATTTTATTCTGTTAAAAAATTTCATTATATCTGACCTCTCAACATTTCTTCATATTCTGCCAGTTGTGCCGCTGCTATTGCGTTGACATCAACATAATTCAATTCATGTGTATATGCTCTGGTGTGTGCTATTATCAGTGCCATTGCAGGATCAATTTTATTGATACTCTTCGCCTTATTCGGTCTAACATTACCGTTTTCATCAAACGTAACTACTGTATTTCCAACCGCCCACTTCAATATCGGATCGTCGAAATGTATTAATTTACGTTCTTCGATTGTTATACCTAATTCTTTGGTCGGCTCTGATAATGTTTTAAATCCTTGTCGGACCTCAACAACTTTCATACCCTCGTCAATTAGGTGCGATTCCAACTGCGTTGCGTTCCACGGGTCCAAGCAGACTTCCAAAATGTCATACTTATCACGCATTCGCAGGATATAATCTTCGATATAGTCAAAATCAACAGCATTACCGGGTGTTGCCGTTATATATCCCATATCAATATACCGTTGATAATCAATGTGATGTTTCTGTGAATTATCGAAAATCTTGTCTTCCGGTATAAAACTGTGGTGCAAAACTGCAAAATACCTGTCACTCAAAGGAAATTCAAAAACGACACTTGCCAAGTCGTTACGGACCGCCAAATCGCCTGCGGCATAGCACTTTTTACCGATTAAATCTTCTTTGTTGATTTTCAAAGTCGGTGGTTTATTGTACTGCTCCATATTTGCCCATGAAGCGGTATCAGTAACCCACATATTCAGTTTTTTACACTTGAACTCATTCAATTTTGACGGAATATTCTTAGATGCAGTATAAACACTTTCCATATCGTTTAGGTTGACGCTGACATTTATATTCGGATTGGCTTTTAGCCAGTTTTGCGGATCTGTCCAATCGTCATTTTCGTCTAATTCTGCTATGTAAATGAAAATATTCTCATTTTCAACTGTTTCATTCAGAATATTTTTGTAATAGTCATATAATTCTTTGCAAAAACAGTTTGGATTTCTGCCTGCGGTCGTTCCTGTTCCGATTAATGGCTGTGTTCTTGCACCTGTCGCACTGTCCAAAATATTGTACACATCACCTGTTTTGTGTGCGTGCAACTCATCAATCAATCCCAAATGCACATTTAAACCGTCCAAAGTTTCACTGTCTGACGATAGCGGTTCAAATTTTGATAATTGTGCATCAAAAGTGATGTTGTTCCGGTACGTTGTCAATATAGTTCGTAGCTCCGGTGACTTCCCAATCATATTCTTTGCCTCGTCAAATATAATTCGTGCTTGGTCCTTTTTGGTTGCTGCCGAATAAATTTCAGCACCGTTTTCACCGTCACAAACAATAACATATAGTCCGATGAACGCCATCAACGTAGATTTTCCGTTTTTTCGTGCCACCTGAATGTAAAAATATCTGAATCGGCGTGTATCATCATCTTTACGCTTCCACCCGAATATAGAACCTACAACAAATCTCTGCCAATCTTCTAATATCAGTGGCTTGCCTGCCCACTTTCCTTTGCTGTGTCGGCAGTAATTTTCAGCGAATGCAAAACAATATTCTGCTTGCTCTGCATCAAAGTAGTACGGATAATCTTTTCTTTTAGATTTTTTTAAATCTTTCAGATGTCGCTTGCACGCTTTTTTTACCGAATCACCTGCAATAATCTTGCCAGCTACGACTTTTTTCGCATATGATGTTACCGAATCCATAGTTTACGCACTCCTGTTCTTCTTGCTGATGAATTCCATAATACTTGCTTTTTTGTCCTCGGTTTCTACCGGGTTTGTCATTCCGGCTCTTGATGACGGTGTCAATCCGAACTCTTTGGCGAACGTCAGCATTTGTTTTTTTGCAGTGTTTGAAATGCTGATTTCAGGTATTTGTTGTTCATACCCTTTGGCGGTGATAAACGTCAGCGGTGCAGGAGAATTTTTGTCCGGTTGTTTTGCCTGTATCGCCTTTTCAGCTAATACCCACTGTGCATATGAATCGCAGTATGCGGCAAATGTTCCTACATCTGCATCCGTCAGCATTCCGGCATTGAATACAATCGGTGCTAATCGTTTCCACTCTTTTTTTGCAATTTTATTTAGGAACACCGGCGGTGACGGAACTTTTTCCGGTTTTGAAAATTGCAATCTGTTTTCAGTTTTTCTATGTCCGGGATTGCCGTGTAGTTCCTCCAGCTCTGCCGGTTTTTTCGTTGGTCCTCTTGCTCCCATTTTCGGTTTAACCCCCTCTCGAAAACTTGCGTGCGTGTCTCTCTATATATAGCAACGGTCTACCGCACATTCGCAAAAACAATTTTGATACCCCCTCCCGTGGAAAAATCTTCACGAAAGGAAAAAATTTTTTAATATTATCTACCAAAACCGCCGTCTTCTGTCGCTGTCTTACGGTCATGGCATTGCTTGCACAGTGGTTGCCAGTTGTTCCTGTCCCAGAACAGCTGTTGATTTCCCTTGTGCGGTGTGATGTGGTCTACAACTGTGGCTTTCTCGTATCTTCCCTGTTGCAGACAGCGAATACAAAACGGATGTGACAATAGATATGTCTTGCTTGCTTTTCGCCAACGTCCGTTATATCCTCGCTTGCTCGCCGATTCCCTGTGGTCGTCATATTGTCGTTTCAAATGTTGATGTAATTCACAATATGTGTCGTGTGTCAGTCGGTGACATCCGCATTTGTTACATACGTGTAGTGCAGCCTGTGCCATTGTCATTCGTCCTTTCGGTCTATTATACATAACCTGTTATTGTGTATAATTGAATCAGTTCAGTTCCTACTAATAAATGCACACAAAAAACCGGGGTTTCATTATACGTTGAACATTTATGTATAACAAAATTAAATTTTAAAGTTTTTCATAGCAGTTAATACACTGTCTTTTGTAACGCCAATATACCGCAATGTATCACTGGCATTGCGGTGATTAAACCATATTTGCAGTGTAACTATATCGTGTGTTTGTCTGTAGTAGTGGTAGCCACACGTCTTCCGTAATGTGTGTGTGCCGACATTGTATCTGATACCTACATGGTCCGCTGCTTCACGCAAAACCTTGTAAGCCATGTCACGTGTTATCGGTTTGTATTCATTGTTTGGATTTGGTATTAATGCCTCTTCCGGTGTACGGTGTTCGCAGTAGGTTTTATATTCTCTCAACAGCTCATCGTTATATGCAACCGTGATTTCCTTTCCGGTCTTGCTCTGCCGGAACGTTGCAGTATTACGCCCCTTAACGTCACCTACTGTCATTTTCAAAATTTCATTAATACGCAATCCTAATGAAATACCTGTAATGAACATAATGTAATATTTAATATCCTTTTGACGCAGATATTTTTTGATTGCGTATACATCACGTTTATCACGAATTGGTTCAACCGTATTCATACAATCACCCTTCGTATTCTCTTAGCCACCTACGCAGATCTCTTTCAAACATTTTACGTTTGTGACGACATTCACGCCATTTTCTGTTTCGTCTGTTCCATTCAGTGCAGAATTTTCTGCGTTTATATTCAAACTTCTTTTTTCGCAAATATTTTTTTATTTTTTCAAACATAGTTTTATCCTTTCTACCGTTTATATATTGCTTACATCAATCTTGCCACTCATCAGCTCCGGCAACAGTGCGTCCCGAAGTTCTGCTAAATATCTGTTTTCTTCAAAATTTAGATAATATATGTGTTGTTTCCACGTGTTAAATATCATCATAAGAATGCTTGAAATATTTTCTTTGCTGTTATTTGAAAATGTTATTTCATTTTTATTTTTTGTTGTTTTGAAATAATCATTTTTTACAATCTTTTCACCACATATTTTTTCTGTCAATTTTGAGAAATCATTATTTGTACCGTTGTCCTGCTTGAACAGTTCAATGTCAAATCCTAAAGACTTGGCGATTGTTTCGTTTATTGTTAGTTTACAAGTATTTTTTTCAGTTATAATTCTGTTAATATCCGCAACTATTTCGTTGTACGGTCTATGTGCATTTTCTATATTCTCAAACTCTATGTATCGGCTTGGCACCAATACATAATTATTGTTTTTTATTTCTTCAATGCTTACTGCCTTGCAGTAACCCGCTATATTTCCGTACTGTTCAATTTGTATTAATACATCTTGTATCTGACTTTCGGATATAATCTTGACCTCTTTTGCGTATGTCCTGTTAGTGTGACTTTTGCCGCCAAACTGTCCGTTTTGCATTCGTTGTTCCGTTTCATACCTCTGTCGCAGGTCAATCATTTCTATCGTTGAATGTTTTTTATTTTTGTTAAATGTTATAATACACGTTGGTATTGACGTAACTTCAAACATTTTATCTGGACATACAATTATACTTTCTATGAAATTCATTTCGACTAAATACTGTCTTATTTGCTTTTCCTTTTGATTGTCAGTGCTTAACACGCCATTCGGCAATATAAAACTTGCCTTGCCATTAATTTCATCTAACGCAGTCAATATAAACGCATAATTCGCATTACTTTCCGGCGGTACTTCGCACTGTGAAAATCTATTCTGTAATTGTGCAAATACCGGCTGTTCCCATTTCATATTGTACGGCGGATTTGATATACAACAATCAGCTTTAAATTCACTCTTATCTACTTCTCTAACCGTTGCAAATCTATCACCCTTTTGCGTCCTGTATGTTTTGAAATTTTCATCTGACAATACATCACAATGGATAACTTCGGCGTCAATATTTCTAATTGCCAAATTAAACAACAAAAACGGAATAACACGACTATCATATTCTTTGCATATAAATTTTAAATCGTTATTCTCGTTCCATTTTTGGATTGTCAATGCTCCACTTCCCGCACACAAATCTAAACAAATTTTTTCATCTTTGGTTTTTGATAACTCTGCAACCGCTACCGCAAGGCTTTTCGGTGTGTAGTCTTGCATTTTTTCCTTGCGGTCGGCAAAATAATATTGAAATATCATTTGCATATAATCTATTGTTAAATCGGGACATATTAAAATCCAATCTTCGCATAGCTTTCGACACTTTTCCGCATTTAACAATGTTGATTTTAATTCATCAACAACATCTTCAATTTTTTCTATGCTGAAAACGTTCTTGAATTTTTCAACTAATTGCAATAGCTCCATAATTATGTCCCTTTCTTTATCCAAAATAAAAAACAGAATGTATATGCATTAACATATACATTCCGTATAATCAGCATAAACATGGTACGCTGAATACTTCAAGCGTGTCTATGCCTATCTTAATATCTCTATTCCCCTCTTTTACTTTGAGATATTTTTTCCCACTGCCTCACGGCAGTTCACCCTTCGATTCATATACTACCACAGGATCAATGTTACATTCTATTACATAATGATGGTTTTATGGATTTTTATAAAATTTCGCACAAAAAAAGAAGCCGAAATAAAATCCGGCTTAATCTTTTTCTAAAACTCTTTTGATTGCAGACAGTGCCTTGGGGTGAAGAATATGTACAACGTGTTTGTATGAATAGTTTAGCTGTTCTGCAATCTTTTCCCACGTTAAATTTTGAATATACCTCTTAAGCAACAGTCTTCGGAGTGTAGCACTTTCGACCTGATTCACTGTTTGAAGAATTTCATTTTTTATTTTGTACAATTCGCCAATTCTGTTTTTGATGTTTTGTTCATAAACTGCTACATTTATTTCGTCCAAAAATACAACCGGATTAACCGCCTGCAAATCAGCAATTTCTTCTTCAATCTCAATTCCTCTCTGTAACCATTCTTTTATCGTCATGCTTTCACTCCCCCGTTTCGCTTATTGCTTATTCTTCGTCAAGGCGTTGTTGGTATTCAACGAAATACCATATCAATTCATCTCTGAATACTTCGATAGCTTCCTCTGCTTTTTCTTTGGTGGCGAAATGTATTGTATTAGGTAATCGCATAATATAATAATAGTCTGCGTACAATTTTTCAGCACCATAACTATACGCAACAAACCACTTCTTTTTACTTTCATCGTTCCAATCTTTTTCTGAAATAGGCTTGTCGTTTAACGCCTGCCACTGTCTTAGCTGACGGAGCAATCTGTCTGCACGAGCGTTGTTCTCGGCAATGGTTTTATTGCTGTAATAATTTCCTACATCATAACAATCTCGGTCTAATTGACCGTTATGTTTCATATTCGTTATTTCATCATCTACTTCAACAAGATAATATGTTTCTTCAACTTCAACCCTCTCATATCCTGTTCGGCTTCGTTCCTCAACCAAACCTAATATTTTAGCCTGTTCTTCCGTCATTTCAACCTGAACGGTTTTACCGTTCGCTTTTAATTCTACTTTCATTACTTTTCCTCCGTTTATTTTTCTTGAAATTCCTTTAATCCGTCCTCTAAATATTTAATCCCATCTTTCCAATGCTCAATTAGCATTTCTTCGATTTGTTGCTTTGCGTCATCTATACTCTCCGTAATCCACTCTCTCACTGCTCTTTCTTTTCGTTCATGTGGACAACTATTTGCACAACCCCCTTTGAAATGTTCACAATCTTCATCACAATCTGGCACATATTCCAAAAAATCAAATTTACGCCATACCAATAATTTAACTAACTCGTCATCCGTCATTTGCCTTATATAGTCAGCTCTTGTCATGCCTTTCCTCCTTACTCCGTTGCGATAAAAAGTATACTCTCTTTTGGAATTATCGCCAGTGTTACATCATTTTCGTTTGTATGTTCTTGAAAAACCGCAAAAACATCCATGAATTTCACATGATTACATCGACAATCAAAATCCATGCACCTATCATTTACATTCAAAACGGCATAAAAATTTTCATTTTTATTTTTCGTCTTTAGTCCTTCGTATTCTTTGATGTTTTGTCTTTTTTGAGCGTTCCCAATTTTGTCGTATTGTTTAAGCAAAAGTGCCGAAACTTCATTTGTTACACCCGAATACCCCTCATTGTCTATTATTCCTAAATCATAGGCTAAATGTAATGCTCCATAAATCTCGCCTTCATGAAAATTAAGATTATTTGTATCCATTGCGTTTTTCAACTGTTTTTCAAAAAAAATGATACGTTTTTTTAATATGCTTTTTCTCTTAATCCACTTTATCAAATTCATTTTTGTTCCTCTCTTTCTTTATCACAAAATCACTTCTTTGCTATCTTCCCATATCTCTGCCTTTTCAGCTACTAACGGAGCAAGTCCCGCGTCAGTTGACACCGTATATTCACCATATCCTTGTTCCATTAATTCTTTAAATTTTTTATAAAAATCTGCAACTGTCATTTTCTTATTCCTCAAATAATTCGGGATTATCATTCATATCGTGTATATTGCCTATAACACTGGCTGATTTCCCGTCACCGCACCAGTATAATAAATCTTCTCGTAGCGTCAATAACGGCTCATGTTGCCACTCTATGACAAAACCACAGTCATTACACGCACGTTGTCTGTCGTATGTATTTCTGTATTTAACTATTCCTAAACACGCTTTCTCCGTTGTGAAATGCGGTTCATATCGGAATATACTTCCCTCAAAAACTCGGTTTCCTTTTTTGTCGGTAACTCCTGTAAATTGTCCTACTGTTTCAGGTATAACCCTATGTGCCCAGTCAACATCATTTGATGAATTATCAATTATATACACTACTTCATCTTTTACATCATCAGCTTTTTGCTGAAATATACCGCCTGTTATCCATTCTCCATTGTCTATACGTTTACCTCTGAATAGTATCTCTCGCATTATGTATCCTCCTGTTTTCTACTCCCAATCCAATGCTTGTCCGCATTCAACACAAAGTTTATCGCCGAATAGTATATATTTACTATCGCCACAATTAGGGCAATGACTCAATCCACTTTCTTCGTCAATAATTATTTTCATCAGAATATCTTTTTGCTCATATTCATACAACTTCTCTACCGCCTTTTTCATCGGCTTAAAATTTTTAATTTCTCTGTCTATAGTTTCTTGTGCCACAGGCGAAAACTTTTCCGCATTTAGCGTTATAAATCCGTTTTTATATTTTTTTGTCAACATTTTTATCTTCCTCCAATTCAATCACCTTAAATATTTCACTTTGTTGTTTAGCACCGTCAGTTTTATCAATAATACCCTGTTTTATTGCAGTATATAAATCAACTAATCGTGCTATGATGAAACATTCCCCGCAATTAAATTCACCACTGTTATACATATCGTCATAGCATTTTGCAAACTTTTCGCCATCGGTTACACATATATCCGACAATTCGTTTGCCTTACCTTTGAGCCTATTTCTTGTAGCTTTATCAATCATTATTCAGCACTTCCTCAATGAACTTTTTAAATCCGTCAAATTCAGACGGTCTAAGGACTGTGACCGCCCCGCCGGAAGTTAATATTTTATCTAAATGACTGCGTTGCAACGGTGCCAACTTACCGTGTTCAGCTTTAATTTCAACACCGACAAATCTACCATTCGCACATACAAGCAAATCAGGAACGCCCGCTCTTGTACCTCCGCAACCATAATATTTAACCACATAACAGCCTTTACTTCTAAGCCATTGCTTAACTCGATTTTCAAAATTCTTTTCCTCTGCCATCAGCCAAATTCCTTTCTGAATAATTCGTCTGTATAATCTTTTCGCATTAACAGACACTCATATATCTTTTCTTCAACGCTCTTATGGCACATCATTATGTGATAATAGCATTGTTTTTCTTGACCGATACGGCATATTCTCGCTTTTGATTGCTCAAACAGTTCCGAACGTTCCGGCAGAGAAAAATATATAATTCTGTTCGCCTTTTGCAAATTTAATCCCATAGCTCCGGCTTGATATTGTATCAATGTAACTGAATTATCGTTATTTTCGTATGCCTTTAGGTCCTTAACTTGTCCGTTTACTATGCTTATCGGTCTATCAAACAGCACTTTTCTTAATGCTTCAAGTTCGGTATTGAAATTGTAGAATATAATAACCCTGTCAGATGTAGAATTAACTAAATCAATTAATCGCGATATTTTGTCTTTGCTATATGCACTACATAACATTCTTGCATACAGTCTTTTTGACAATGTACTGTCACCTGTCAGTTCCTTATCGTCTATCTTGATTATCCTGTCTTTCATAAATTTTTTATAGTCTGATGAAACGGTTGAATATTCCTTGATAAACGTCTTTTCCGGTAACTTAATAACTTCTTCCGCCTTAGCGAATACCGCTCCGTATTCCTTTAGTTTTGCCTTTAATTCGCTTACATTCTTGTATCCTGTAACTACTCTGAACATTGGACCGCCGTAACTTCGCAATTCCGTTTTTATGTATCGGTTATAATATGCTGTTTTTGTAATCTTCCAACCTAACAATCGTAACTGCGAATACAGGAACTCATACTTGCCGTCTGTCGGTGTACCGGATAACAATATTGTGTGTGACGGTTTCAACGATAATATGAACTTCGTACGTTTTGCAGTTTCATTTTTTATCATTGAACTTTCATCTAACATCATAGTGAAATCCTTTAGTTGCCTTAGTTCTTCACGTCTGTAAGCCAATTCATAATTTATGATACCGATACATTTGTATATCGGATATATCATAAATGCCTGCATATCCTTTTTGTTCGTCAAATCAAATACTGCATAATCCGTATAATGTTCTTTGAAATGCTCACACCAGTCTTTGATTTTAGACTTTTGGCAAACAACTATATTCACACGTTCGCCGTATAATCTTAATCGTTCACTGCCTATAAACGTCTTACCTAAACCCATATCATAGTAAAATGCCGAATTATCTTTATCACTCGTCAATGCAAGTGCTTTTTCTTGATAATCAAATAATTTCATTGCTTAACTCCTTATATATGCCCTACCGCCCTAATTTTTAAAATTTAATGTAGGACACTTTTTAAACTGCATTATTACGTTATTTTCACGTTATCGCCCTACCGCCCTACACGTTTTTTGCATTTTTTATTTTTTTGAAAATATATTAATTATAAATAATTCAGAAAAATATTCTCTAATATATACATATTGTTTTCTGTCGGTTTTGTCGGGCAGTTAGGGCAGTTATATTAAATATTAAACGGCAAATCTTCATCTTCAACATCTTCTTCTACAAAATCACCGTCATCTTCATACAGACAAATACAACGTATTCTTGTACCGTTTATCTGCACTTTAACGGCAAGATTACGACCGTCTGTTTTAGCAAGTTTGCCGTTTCGTGCCATCCATGAAAGTGTTGACTGTGGATTGAAATTGCCGCCTTGCAACATAGCATTAAATCTGTTTCGTAAAATATATATGTATCCGTCTTTAATAATTCCCCAACACTCATTGCCGTTTGATGTGAAATTATCGTGATTTGCGATAATTTCTTCTCGCAGATAATCATACGCACGTCTGTTGACGTTCAACATATCCTTTGTTTGTAGATACGGTTTAATATCATCTATACTGATTCGTACACCGTCATTAAATATCCAACGTTCAGACAGCTCATCAGCCGTTAATAATGCCGCCGCTGACGCAATTTGTTTGTCCGTTGCCTCTGTGTTATCTTCCAACAGTTTAATGTATTTTTCGTGCAATGCTCGTGCCTCGGCGATATTTCCGGTTAAATTATCAATAAATTCTTTACCGGCATGACCGTAATTCGCTTGTATCGTTCTGCAAAATTCTCTCGGATTTTTGAAAAACTTACCGCCGTTACATTCGATTTCAATAACACGGTTGACTGCACCGCCACCCGATGACATTGATGTTATCGGGCGTTCGCCTGTGGTTATAATACAATTTCGCCACGTCTTAATATTTTGTATACCACCGTCTTTTTTACCGCGTAAACGTCCTGTACCCTCGCACAGACGATATATTATATCATCAAAATCCGAACGTTTATTCAGTATCTGCAATTCGTCCATACATAACGGCAGTGAATTTAAACACGCCGCATATAATTCATTACCTACATCAGTAGAATTGAATGTATAGGCATATTTACCGATAACCGGCTCAGCCCATACAGACACTGCCGCAAGTAGCGCAACCGATTTACCCGTTTCTGTATCGCCCCATAGGTGAACGAAGAACGGCAATGCTCCAAGCGGTTTTAACAGTACACTCGCAAAACTCGCCGCCATAACCATGCGAACAACTATATTACCGTTTTTGCGGTAATCTCTGATTGTTTTAAGCCATTTTTCATAACTGCCGACCTCTCTTACCGAATTAAATAACTGTCTGAAACTGTCCTGTCCCTCAAACTCCAAATCTGATATATACGGTGCAAATTCTTTAAATCCTCTGCCTACCCAACCCATATGATCGCACGATTTCTTTTCGATTATTTTGTCGTAATTTATACTTTCAAAATCACTTAAAAACTGTACAAGTGCCTTTGCATTTTCTGATGTTACACCGACACCGTATTCAGCTAATTTTACGATTTTGTTCGCACTTGCAAGGTCAGAACGTGGGACGATTTTAGTTTTGTAATTTCGTCCCGGTCTGCCGTAAACAAGTTGCACACTTTCAACATCAGTATCTACATTTGAATATCTTGTTATCATAAATATCGGGTGTGGACACGCCGTCACTTTTTCGTTGAACTGTCCTTTAAACCTATACACTCCGTCATCAGTTGCTATCCATTCGCCTGTGTCCCACATTATTGCAGTGCCACTGAACTCCATTACGTTGCCGTAAACAATGTTTTGACCCTTTTGCGCTCTGACGTAGTTTTTGAATTGCGTCCGAAAGTTTGATACATCAAGTTCTTTCGCTTTATCCGCCATTTGCGCCACAAGCTGACCTTTGATGAACTCGTTGCCGTCAGCTTGGTCTATTATCCATTGAAACGGTTTTGATGATATTAAAAAATCGTCCTTACTGAAATCGGGTATCGTTATTCTGTTTTCATTCTCCATAGCACCCATTCCTTAACCTATATTAAAACGGCAAATCTTCTTCCGATTCGTTCTCATCATCAAATCCGCTTGTATCAAATCCCGATGCACTTCCGTCAAGCAGTTTATCCTGTGGAATTTCGGACATTTCCAATCCTTTGATACTTCTTACCGCTCTTGCCTTAGTCGCCCATTTTTTTTGATCGTTCATCATGTATTGTTCACGTCCGAACAATACACCGATTTTCTTACCCTTAAGCGTTTTTTCGTCCCAATTCCATGTATATCCCACATTGCTTTCTTCAATACAGGTAATCATACCTTTGAAAAACGGTAACTGCTTACCCTCAAAACCTTGTCTAAACAGTCCGCCGTTGTTCCACTTTGCGTCCGTTCCGTTTCTTTCAATGTTCGCCGCATATAGATTACCGTAATGGTCTTTATATTCGCCCTCTGCAATATCCAGTTGCAATACCAATTGTTCCTTACCGGTGCTTGTTTTAACAACTTTCGCGCCTTTAATTTCACAGATATATTTGCCCGCCGGCAATGCTCTGCTTTCGCCTGTGTATGCTTGTGCCTCGTCATATCCTTGTATTTTATTCATTATTTTTATCCTCCTCATTCATTCCGTAATATTCTCTTATTCTTTCGTCAACTGCTTTCAAATCGTTATCAATCTCTAAATCAAACATATCCATAGGCGACTTGCACGTTGTATGTCCGTCTGATTGCGTTATGAAACTATGACTTTGACCGTCAGCTTGACATAGCAAAACGATTGAAAACAGTCCCTCAACGGTCAACTGATTGTCCAACATTTTACCGATTGTTTTCGCTTTAATTTTACCGTTTTCGGTCTGCTCGCAATGGTGCAAAAAATATACGATTGTATCATCGGGCAATCCCTCAATGATGAATGTAATCATCTTCTGAAAACGTACCGCCATATCGGTAAACTTCGCATAGCCTGTTTCTTTTGCACGATTGAACGAATCGAACGCCAACAGATATTGACTGTCGTCTATAACGTATCGCTTATACTGCTTTTTACTTAATTCTTTGGCAATAACATTGTATGTAGCCTTTTTGATTGAATTTAACTTCTTGCGGAACGGAAGTGGTTTACTTGCCACATTAAATATTACCAAATCATCTGCGTCAAAATTTCTTAGGCTTGCGCTTTTTCCGCTACCGCTTTCGCCCATAATTAAAACCGGTATTCCCATATGTATCACTCCTTATTTTATGCTCATATTATTTCTTTCGACTAACTCTGCATGCGGAATATCAAAACCGCCCTGCAACATTCCCTTGATGACCGTTTTGTTTGGCTCCGGTCTTTTGAACGTCAACAGGTCGTTATTGTTCTTCATTGCATAGTCGATAAATTCATCATCAACTTCTACTGCCGTTGATTTTCTATAGCTTATAGCTACTTTTGATGTACTGAACTTGTTACCGTCCAATGTTCGATTTATGAAATTCTTCAGATTTTCAGCTTTGTTTTCCAGTGACTTACGACGTTCCGCAAGTGCTTTTTCTTCTTCTCTTATAGCTTTGCTCTCGGCTACAAGATTTTTATACCATAACGCTGTATTTTCGATTTTTTCTTCCTTTTGCATTTGCAGTTCTTCAAATGCCTCGTAATCCTTTATTTCGCCTGTTTCTTCGTCAATTAAAGAAAACATTGCGTTGTCTATTTCGTATATGTTCATTTGACTTTTCTCCTTTTCTATGCTAAAATATTGTTGTGTTATAATATATGCCGTTGAACGGTATTGCGGGGGAAATTAAATTCCCCCGCTTTTTTATTATTCAATTATATGTACATTCGGTACATCTTCAAGCAATTCTCTTAGCTTGTCCGCAACGTTCTTTACTGCCTCACGTTCCCAAGCCCCACCGTCTGCCTCAAACAGTGCCGCTCTGCCGTCTTTAAGTCTGATTAGAAATTCGCTTTCCGGTTGCTCAACCTCTAAAAATGTTCTGTACGGTTTCAACGTAATTATCGGTTTGATACGTTGTTCACCCACAAGTTGAATACCACTTTTAACAGTTGCTGACTGTGTAATACCGTCATCTTTCGTCTGAACTGATTGTTGATCGGTAATGTTGCCGAGTAACTGTACAAGATAATCTCTGTCCTCTGTCGGTGCAAAACGTGACTTTAGGCAGATAATCATATTTTCAATGCTCATATAACTATCGAAGTCAAAGCTATTGAATTTCGCATATGCAACATATGGTCTTTCACGTTGCATATCATATCTGACCGTACCCAATACATCAACCTGCTCCGGTGATACCACTCTGACGAATAATGGCTTATCATAATTGTCCATTTCTTGTTTCATCATAGTGACTAAACCACTTAGACTTGACAATTTGGTTGTATCAAGCAATCTGTCCTCAATTCTGTGTAGTTGCTTGTCTGAAAATGCGCCATGGTCGGTTTCAATCACCTTTGGTCCTGTCATATCCTCGATTTTTTCAATAAACTCTTTGTTAATCATTATCTTTTTCCTCCTTAAATTACATTGCTTTCTTAATTGGTATAACCTTTGGCTCGTCTTGCTCCGAGCCGTCTAATGCCATTTGTCCCGGTACTTGCGGAAGCATTTCGACCAATGCTTTGCCCTCGTCTGATTCCGTCAAATACAACGCACTTTCAATGTTGTTCGTTGGTGTCAATGTTGACTTAACCTGTGTTGACATTTTGATGTTCTGTCTTTCGCTGTCAGGCTTTAGTGATAACGTCAATGTTATCTTCCTTACTGCGTCCGCCTTGGTGTTCAAGTCGGCGATATTATCAACGACCTTGCTTAGCTCATAGTCCAATCTTTCACCGATTGCGCCTCGAGCGACCTCTAATAAATTTGCATTACCCACTTTTTATCATTCCTTTCTTGATTTTTTTATTTTTTGTGGTATAATATATGTAAAACATAGATTAATCTATGTAATTACCTTTGACCGTTTCGAGTTGCACCTCATACGGTCTCTTTTTTTATGCTGATTTTGCAATGGCAGCCTGCTCCAAGATTATCATTGCTTTTGTACATTTCTGTTTGCTTAAAGGTTTCTTCTGCGTATATCGAACAGAATTTTAATAGTGTATCGCCAGTTTCCTTGTATTGATACATTGCTCTGAAAATCTTGCACGCTTGCTCTATTGTTTCCGCCTCGATGATTATCCAGCCACCCTTAAATGGCTGTCCCTCACTGCCGAATGTAATGTAATAGTTATTCATTCTCTTTCACCTCCCAATCATATTCATCATTATAAATTCTGTCATAATCAGTATCGCACTAAATGCAACAACCGATATAGCATACTTAATTTTTTCAGACATTGCACACCTCGTTTCTTTTTACGATGTCCAAAACTTGCTTAACCTGTCTGTCGAACTGCTCCGGTGTTAATTCACCATCCGCCTTACGATATTTTTTATTACATACAATATCTCTTGCCACTTCTGCTAAAATTCTTATACCATCTATGTTCATAACTGACATATTTCGGCGAATTTCTCTTATTAACTTAAACATCTTTTTTACCACGCTTTCGTTTCTTTTCGTCCTCTTTCATCAGCTTTAAACTGATAATTAACCCTACACCGAAACTAATCAGCGCAATTCCTATTGTGTTCATTTGTTTACCTCTCTTTACTTCCTCACAGGCACACAGGAACTGTCCGCAAAAGGATTAAAACTCTTAGGGAAAGTCTTACTATTTTACGGATAACACGCGGACAGCCCTTGTCTGCCTGTGAGATTTGATTTGTTATGCCGATAAACCTAATTTTTTAAGTTTATCTCTGCGTTTTTCAAGTTCTGCAACATCAATGCCCCACACTTCATATGCCACTTCGGTATTGATCGTATATAGCTGTGATGTCTTGACATTTTGCTTTATCTGCTCTCCCTGTACGGCTTTTTTGTACTTTGTCAGTGCCGCAGAGCCCAAACCGCCGAACAACTCCTTGATTTCCTTGTTGCCGATTTCGGGGTATCGGTAATATATGTACAATGCCGTATCAATATCAGTTATTCTCTTTACTTTCATTGTATTTCACCTACTTTCTACATATTAAGCAATCTGCTCCTGTTCCATTATCGGAAGTATACCCTCGTTCTTTAACAATGCATAAATAAATAATCTGCCTTTTTGTGTCCAATATGTATTTACTTTAGAATGTTGCTTGCCGTCATTTCCGTTTACAGTATGCGTCTTTGTACTTGTGTAGCCTTGTTCAGGAGATTCCTTATACAATAGCCATATCGCGCCTTGCTTAAACTGTATCTTGTGTTCTTTTAAGAAATTGTTTAACCATTTTGCCGACTTACCGTAATCCTTTGCTATTACAGTGACAGATAATAAATCGGGACAATTTAAAACTAAATCATAATATGATGCCTTTGGTTGAAGTTCCATAATCTGCTGTTCTTGAACTTTAACAGTGGTGTTTAGTTTCTTATTTTTCTCTCGCTCCAATTTTAATGCCGTAAACGCTTGTATAGCTAAATCGGGATTATCCAACAATTCGTCGGTTGCATACATTCCCGTTTTGCGTATTGCCGGTAATACATCAGCCGTAACCCAATGCTTAAACTTCTTCGCATTCGGCATTTTACTTGATAAGATAAGACTGTACAAACCCGATTCATTAATCATTGTCAAATCTTGTTTTCCTCCAAGGGTGTCACATTTCGTTACCCCCTTATCTTCTTCATCAATATGGTCTATAATAGCCTTTCTTGGATTGCTGTATCCGAGGATTTCCGCTACATCCTTACCGACAAACATAATCTCTCCGTTTACTGTTGTTGTTCTTACAGAGCCGAACTCTGCATTTTCAAATACCTTTAATTCTTCCATAATTCTTTTTCCTTTCTTATATTACCTACGTCGATTGTATTTTTTAACCATTTGTGCTATAATCATCTCGGAAGGAGGTGATTATATATGGACAAATTATTCAATGTAGCAAATATACATAATAATATTCTCAAAGAATTATCAAGTATTTCACCGGCTACCGGTGCTATAAAAGAAATGTCAAGTATTTTATCTGCTACCAATAAAATAAGCAATTTTTCAAGCATTTCATCAGTTTCTGACGAAATACGAAAACTATCAAGTGTTAAATTATTTACACCTAGTGCCTTTGCGAGCATTGCAACTGAAATACAAACAGTTTTATCAGCGGCAAAATTCCAAGCATCGCCATTTGAAAACGTTTCATCGTTCATCAAAAATCCATCAATAAATGCTATTATTACTTCGTGTCAAGATATGGTTGGCGACTTAAAAATCAAATCTAACGCTGATACCGATGTTACTAAACGTTTCTCTGATTTACTTGACAAAACTGTTGATGAAATATCTTTAGACGAAGAATCGCAATCTTTATTTAAAGATACTTCAGAAAAAGTCAAATCCAAGAATATAACTATTGAACAAATTATACAGTTTATACTCAGCATTATCACTATTCTAACATTCGTTCAAAGTTGCAGTCCCAATAAACAATTATCCGAAAATAACGAACTTCAGCGCCAAGAAGTTCAAGAATTACAAAATAATAATAATTTATTGGTTAAGCAAAATGAACAACTTGAAACAATTATCAAAATGTGTGATGAATACACTGAATTGCTCTTGGAAATTGATAAATCCTCTGCTCAGGATGTTGATACTGTCGATTAATTCATCTACTTTAAAAATTAATGACAATATTAAGAGAGCTTGTATTAATATGGCAATCCATATTTTTATATGCTCTTTTTTTATTTCTTTATCTTCCACTCTCTCACTTCCTCTCTATGTATCAAACCTATGCTGATTTTTGTTCGTCTGTTGCAAAATTAACCATATTGTGCTAAAATGTAATAAATATAGACAACGCCGAGCCAAACCCACTACGGGGAGGTGTAACGACTGGACACGGAGCAACCTTTCCCACAGGTTGAAGGCACAGTCTGAACTCATAGGCGACTATGAGAGTTATGCAGAAATGACATAACCACGATTTTTTCGGAGTAACAAATTGGATGTCAACGATTAGAAATGATGAAATCAGACTTTCTGGTATGGCAACAATGTGTAAACCATTTGATGAAACAAATTATGCATCTCTTTCTAAGATAAAAGATGTGATTAAACCTATTGATACTTCAGTATTAAATTCAGTTAAACAAATCAGTTCAACACTACCTAAGTACAATGATGATGAGGTGACAATATCGCCCTGCTATACGGTAACGTATAGTTTGCACTCCGTAAATTCGGTGAAACTCTATATTTATTTTTCTTCAAGCACATAGTCTTTGCTGTGTGCTTGTTTTTTTACGCTGATTTTTGTTCAGAGCTTTGAACAATGTTGGCAAAAAAAATTCACCAATTTCGGAAGTTTGAATTTCCAACAGTTCACAAGCTTTATCAATTTCGTTTTGTTTCCATTCTCTTTTGTTGTTTAATTTTAATGATATACTGCGTGGTGACATATTCATCGCCTCCGCAAATCTTTCTTGCGTCTTGAACTTTTCTTTAATTCTTCCCGACAACTTTGCGTACTTAAATGACATATTTATTTACCCCCTTTCTATTTTTTTGTTCAGTATCTTTGAACAATTATATAATACCATGTTCTTCACCACTTGTCAACGCTTTTGTTCAAAAAAAATGAACTTTTTTATAAAACTTATTGACTTTTTGTTCAAGAACTGTTACAATAATCGTGTGAGGAGGCGATAAAATTGAAAAATTCAAATACTGCTCTTAGATTAAAACAATTAATGAAAGAACGTAATTTAAAACAGATTGATATAGTAAGATTGGCAGAGCCTTATTGCAAAGAAAATAATACGAGATTAGGCAGAAACGATATAAGTCAATATGTGGCGGGTAAATCAGAACCTGGACAACATAAACTATATATATTAGGTAAAGCGTTAAATGTAAGTGAAGCATGGCTTATGGGATATGACGTTCCAATGCAAGCTGAACAAATTGCCCCATCAAACACATATCCGTTAGATGATATAAAGTTTGTTAATATTCCTGTTATTGGTTCTGTTGCAGCCGGAACGGGTTGTCTTGCTGATAATGAAATTATCGGATATGAACCGACAGACTACGATGACGTAAAAGACGGACAAGAGTACAGATATTTAACAGTTAAGGGCGACAGTATGTATCCGAAGTTTGAAGAAGGTGACCTTGTACTTGTCAGATGTCAGTCATCGGTAGACAGTGGCAGTTATGCCGTGGTATTGATTGATGATGAAGAAGGAGTTATTAAGAAAATCGTATACGGTCCTAATTTTATTGAATTACATTCGATAAATCCGATGTACCCTGTCAGACGTTTTGAAAATGAAAATGTTTTGCGTATTCGGGTTTTTGGATTGGTTCGGTCGATAAAAAGAAAACTGTAGATAAGATTGAATTTAAGGGGATTGATATTATGGACATCATTAAATATTACGGCAGTGATGAAACGAAAACCGAATTTATAAATCATGACAGTGAGCCATTAATGGCAGTAATTGCACACGACCGCTCACACGCTGTTGTTTCGTTGCTTGACGAGGGTTGTGAACACCATTTATTATTGGCAAAGGCTCTCGACAAATATAATATAGATGAATATTTTAGAATTATTTTTGATAACGAGGGTGCGGATTGGACTTTTGTATGCCCGCCTAATTACAAAAATATAACTAACAAAGAAAAACGTATAACGGAATTTTTTAATGACGGTGTTGATGCTATAACCGAATTTCTGAAACAAATCGGTTATGACGTGCCTATTAACGTCCCAAGACGTTATCGCAGACATATGGACTATTTGAAAAATTCGGATTATTAAAAAAATCCCCTCAACCGCTACCAACAGTTGAGGGAAACAGAATAAAGTGCATTTATACACAATATCCAAACCAATAATATTGTATCATAAATGCACTCTGTTTTCAATACAAAAAATGAAAAGGAGTGTTATTTTTATGCCTATTTATAAAATGGACGGTAAAAAAGACGGTTTGCAAAAGTATCGTGTAAGAATTAACTTCACCGACAGTTCCGGCAAATCAAAACAAATTGACCGTGTTGCCTACGGCAAAGAAGTAGCAAAGGAGCTTGAACGGCAATTAGCATACAATCTCAGTGACGAAACAATAAAGAAAATAACATTACAACAACTATATGATGAATACATTGCCGTAAAAAAGTTTGAAGTCAGAGAAAATTCTATGCGTACTATCATAGGACGATTAGAGTTATATGTATTGCCTAAATTTAAAGATTACAAATTAAACAAGATTACATCTTCAGAGCTACAAAAGTGGAAACAATATATCGAAACCTGTACAAATGCCAAAAAGCCAACAGAAAAACTTTCATCAAGTATGAAACAAAATATCTTCGGTGAATTTCGTGCATTGATGAACTATGCGGTAAAAATGGAATACATACCGAGAAATCCTCTTACTGTTGTCGGCAACTTTAGAAATCCATACGAAAATAAAAGGGAAATGGATTTTTACACACCCGAAGAATTTAAAAAGTACATACAAGTCGCAAAAGAGCAAGCGGAGCTATCCGAACAATCAACAGGAAGTATATATGAATGGAATTTCTATGTATTTTTTAATATCGCATTCTATACGGGTATGCGTAAAGGTGAAATAAATGCGTTGAAGTGGTCGGATATAGATGATAATATAATTCATGTACGTCGCAGTATTGCTCAAAAGCTAAAAGGTGACGACAGAGAAACACCGCCCAAAAATAAATCTTCTGTGCGTGATTTGCAAATGCCATTGCCACTTATTAATATATTGGACGAACACCAAAAGCGTTATAAGGCTATTGACGGTTATTCTGATGACCTGCGTATATGTGGTGGTGTTAAGTGTTTGCGTGATACAACCATAGAAAAGCGAAATGAAAAGTTTGCGGATATTGCAAAAGTCAAAAAAATACGTATTCACGATTTTAGACATAGCCACGCTTCATTATTAGCGAATAATGGTATTAATATTCAAGAAATTGCAAGACGTTTGGGACATACCAATATCGAAATCACATGGAATATATATTCTCACCTGTACCCTCATCAAGAGGAAAAAGCCGTTGAGATTTTAAACAAACTCGTATAAATTTAAAAAATTCGTGTAAAAAACGTGTACATATAAAAACAAACCGCATAGCTATGCGGTTTGTTTGCATTTTGGTGCGGATAACAGGATTTGAACCTGCATGGGTTGCCCCACATGAACCTGAATCATGCGCGTCTGCCAATTCCGCCATATCCGCCCGACTTAACTATTATATCAAATGTACATTCAAAATTCAATAGTCAAATCCAAAATCTACTTATATTCTTTCAAAAATTTTATATCTTCCTTGGTAAGTTCGGCTTTTTCAAGCATATCGGGACGCTTTTTGAGTGTATTAATGAGTGACTGTTCCCTTTTCCACTGTTCGATTTTCGCGTGATGACCGGAAATAAGTACATCGGGAATCGGTTTATCGTGCCAAACTGCCGGACGAGTATACTGCGGATACTCCAAAAGTCCGTTAAAATGCGACTCATTTTCATACGAAGTTTCAGCAGCCAAAACTCCCGGAACAAGTCTTGAAACAGTATCAATAACAGTCATTGCGGGGATTTCGCCGCCTGTCATAACAAAATCACCGACGGACAGTTCCATATCCACAATTTCATCTATAACTCTTTGGTCGATACCCTCATAATGACCGCAAAGCAAAACGATATGCTCATAATTTGCAAGGTCAATCGCGATACCTTGATTAAACACCTTTCCCTGCGGCGACATATATATCGTAAACGGTTTATAATCAAGTCCCTCCGCAACAGACATATACGCGTCATACACAGGCTGTGCGTTCATAAGCATACCACCGCCGCCGCTATACGGATAATCGTCAACCTTTCTATGTTTATTGGTTGAAAAATCACGAATATCAATAAAATTCATTTCAAGAATATTATTTTCTCTCGCACGACCGATTATACTGTCACCCAAAACCGCCTCAAACATTTGCGGAAACAATGTAAGCACATCAAATCTCATATGATTTTTCACGCCAAGTCCTCCAAGCCGTCCATCATTCTGACGGTTATTTTACCGCCCTCAACGTCGATATTAAGAACAACGTCATCTATAACAGGCAACAAAAGATTTTTCTTTCCCTCACGCTTTACTTCGTAAATATCGTTACTGCCTGTGTTGAAAACATCGCTTACAGTACCGATTTTTTCGCCGTCCTCCGTTACAATATCAAGACCGATAAGGTCGGCAATATAATACACGCCATCAGGAAGTTCGCCCAAAATCTCGCGTTCGGCATAAATCACTTGATTTTTATACTTTTCAGCCATATTTATATCAGTAATCTGAGAAAATCTCACGATAAGATTATTCTTCTGATACTTTATACCCTTTACGTCAAGTCTTTCATATTCAGACTTTTTCTTTACATAAACAAAATCTATATCTTCAAACACTTCGGGATAATCGGTCCAAGGAACAACCTTAACTTCACCTCTTAAACCGTGTGTATTAACTATTTTTCCTACCTCAAGCAAGTCCATAACTAAATCCTTTCTTCAACATCGGAAATTAAAATACAAAAAGGGCTCACAAATGCAAGCCCCTACTATCCTATTGTAAGATTTCAACCGCAACTTTTTTATTTTCACGACTTGCGGCAGCTTTGACAACAGTTCTGATTGCCTTAGCAATTCTACCCTGTTTACCAATCACCTTACCCATATCGCTTTCAGCAACTCTAAGTTCCAAAGTTACTGTCTGGTCCTCGTTGTTAATTTCCTTAACATCAACCTGTTCGGGATAGTCAACAAGTGATTTGGCTATTATCTCCAATACTTCTTTCATTAGCCTATCCTCCATAATTAGATAATGTTAGACTTCTTTAGAAGAGCCTTAACAGTATCAGTTGGCTGAGCACCGTTTGAGATCCACTTCTTAACTGCCTCTGCATCAATATTAACTGTTGCAGGGTCTGTTAGAGGATTGTATGTGCCAACTTCTTCAATAAATCTACCGTTTCTTGGGTATCTTGAATCTGCAACTACTACTCTATAAAAAGGAGCCTTCTTTGCACCCATTCTTCTCAATCTGATTTTTACTGCCATTGTTCTTTCACCTCCCATAAATTATAAGCATAAATATATCATAAAGTATTTATCATACCTTATTTACGTTTTCTGAGACGTTTAAGCATTTTTGCCTGACGTCCGCCTGACAGCTGTTTCATCATCTTTTGCATTTGTTCAAACTGTTTCAAAAGCTGATTTACGTCCTGTACTCTTGTTCCGCTACCTTTCGATATACGGACTTTTCTGCTTGCGCCGATTATACTCGGCTTTCTGCGTTCTTCCTGTGTCATTGACTGAATTATCGCCTCAATATGAAGCATTTTCTTTTCATTTTCTTCAGTGTCAACGCTTTCAAGCATTTTCTTATCTATTCCCGGCAACATACCGAGTATTTGTGAGAATGAACCCATTTTTCTGATTTGCTTGAACTGTTCAAGGAAATCATCAAGGTCAAACTGTTGTTTACGGATTTTTTCTTCAAGCTCCTGTGCTTTCTTTTCGTCTATGGTTTCCTGTGCCTTATCGATAAGAGTAAGCACATCACCCATACCCAAAATTCTTGACGCCATTCTGTCCGGATGGAACTGTTCAAGGTCGCTCAATTTTTCACCGACCGACGCATATTTTATCGGCTTACCCGTAACTTGTTTTACGGAAAGTGCCGCACCGCCTCTTGTATCACCGTCAAGCTTTGAAAGTATAACACCTGTTATATCAAGCTGATCGTTAAATGATTTTGCGACGTTTACTGCGTCCTGACCTGTCATTGCGTCTACAACAAGAAGTATTTCCGTCGGATTTACTTCCGCTTTGATGTTCGCAAGCTCGTCCATAAGCTGCTCATCTATATGAAGTCGACCTGCCGTATCAAGGATAACAGGGTCGTTTCCATGCTTTATTGCGTGTGCTACCGCCTCTTTTGCGATAGTAACGGGATTTACGTCTGCACCCATTGAAAATACCGGTACTTGAATTTGTTTACCCAAAACTTCAAGCTGTTTTATAGCCGCCGGACGGTACACGTCACAAGCAACCATAAGCGGACGCTTATTCATTTTCTTTGTAAGGTTTAATGCAAGCTTACCTGTTGCAGTTGTCTTACCTGCACCTTGCAGACCGCACATCATAATGACTGTCGGCGGTTTTTGCGAAAATTCAAGTCTTGAAACTTCACCGCCTATCATTTGGGTAAGTTCTTCATTAACTATTTTAACAAGCTGTTGTGCCGGAGTAAGCGACTCCATAATCTCCTGACCAAGTGCCTTTTCGGAAACTATGTTCACAAATTCCTTAACAACCTTGAAGTTTACATCTGCCTCCAAAAGAGCCAGCTTAATCTCACGCATTGCGTCTTTTATATCTTTTTCGTTAAGCTTTCCTTTACCGCGAAGTTTTTTGAAAACTCCCTGCAGCTTATCACCAAGGCTTTCAAATGCCATAAGCTGTGACTCCTTTCCGCAAATAATCTCTATCTATATTTCTTTTGATATTTCGTCAATCAATCCGTAAAACTCGTCTTTACCGTCAAAATCGGTATTTTCAAGCAACGCATTTAATTTTTCAAGCTTTGAACTTATATTATGAAATCGTTCGACTATTCCGAGTTTTTCTTCATAATTCGTCAAATGCTTTTCGCCTTGCTTAATCGACTCTCTGACGCCCTGTCTGCTTATGTCGATTACATCGGCAATCTCCGACAGCGACAAGTCCTCGTTATAATACATATCTATGGCATTACGTTGCTTTTCCGTAAGCAACTGACCGTATACGTCAAGCAAAATGGTAACATTCAAGTCCTTTGCCATTTGCATCACCTGTAAAGTTATTTTTATTTACAGGTGATATTTTACACGATTTCGGACAGTTTGTCAATATATTTTTTATCAAATTTCTTCTTTCAAATCGTCAATGTTTTGTACAATTTCACAAAACTCATCATAATTAAGCAGTCTGTTGAGCAAATCAAGGAGCATATTCGCGGAAATTTTCATAGGTATTCCGAGAGAATGTGCAAGTGCGTTACGCTTTTCACCGCTGCCTTCTCCCCCCGAAAGACCTGCTTTATACAAATCGGCTTTTGTGATTTCGCGTCCCTCTTTTACCGCCGTCGCACTTCCGTCAATCGTGCAACCCGCTTTTTTGAGGGAATCAAGGATTATATCGTCCTTAATCCCCTCAACACCCAAAAGTCCCTCTTTTCCCGGTTCTCTCTTGCGTTTTTCCTTGCCGTAAACATCGGGTACATAAGCGTGTTTTACCTTTTCTTTCGGCAAAGACTGTTTTATATAGTTTCTTATTTTAAAGCCGGCACTGTCGGAATCGGTCAAAATAACAATTCCCGTTTCGTCCGCCATCTTTTTTATGCTTTCCAATATTCTGTCATCGGAAAATACGCAAAATCCGTTTGTCACTATTATCACCGCATCTATAAAACGTGACAGCTTTATTTTGTCGTATATCCCCTCGACAACAATCGTTTCTTTTATTTTGTACATAATAAATAATATTCCTTTGTAAATTATATTTCGATATTTATTTTATGCACTTTGTCTTGCTCTGTCAATACTTTCTATTATATAATTTTCCACAATGTCACGAAGTCCTTGCGGTTCAATACGTTTCTTTATAATAGTATCAGAAAATTCCGTTGCGTCTTTGTATCGGTAAAAAATATTATTTATCTGCTTGCTTTCCACTATTTTACCTCCGCCTGCATACACGGTTGTCTTTTCTATCTTAATTCCGTAGCACTTTAAATCACAATAATCTGCCGATATGCTCTCGGGTATAATATAATAATCCAAACAAATGTAAACCTCACTTTCCTTTTTTAAACTTTTGTACAAAATCTCATTATCCATATTAATTCCTCCGTCTTTTTGATATTTATGCCTCCTAACCGAGCCACCTAACCATTATATGCATAAAAATTTTTGAATATTCTAAAAAAAATTTAAAATAGGTATTGCAGTTTTTTAAAAAATGTATTATAATATTATAGCTAACTGAAGATTTGATTGGCGATGACGGCCGAGCCCGTGCGATTGAAACCCGTGAACCTTGTCAGATGGGGAACCAAGCAGCAATAAGCGGTGCTTTCAATGTGTTACGGTAAACTCGGTCGGAGCCTATTTTGATTATTACAACGCCTATATGGCGTTTTTTCGTATAAAGAAAGGTATTGGAGATTATATGGCACATCAAGCTATTTACAGAAAATGGCGTCCTATGGTGTTTGAGGACATTGTCGGTCAAGGCCATATTACACAAACTTTAAAAAATCAGATTTTAAACGACAAAATCGGTCATGCTTACCTATTCTGCGGAACGCGCGGAACGGGTAAAACAACTTGTGCAAAGGTTTTGTCGCGTGCAGTAAACTGCCTTAATCCGCATGACGGAAGTCCTTGTAACGAATGTGAAGTATGCAAAGGCATTTTGGACGGCAGTATTTTGGACGTTAAAGAAATTGACGCGGCGTCAAACAACGGTGTCGACAATATCCGTGAAATTCGTGACGATGTGCGTTATGTTTCCACAAACGCAAAATACACGGTTTACATCATAGACGAGGTGCATATGCTTTCAACCGGTGCGTTTAATGCCCTTTTGAAAACACTTGAAGAACCTCCTGAGCACGTTATATTTATTCTTGCAACGACTGAGGCTCACAAAGTACCTCAAACGATTTTATCAAGATGCCAAAGATTTGATTTTAAACGCATAAAGCCGTCGGATATTATACTTCGTATGAAAGAAATCGCACACGGCGACAAGCTTAACATATCGGAGGACGCATACGAACTTTTGGGACGTCTTGCGGACGGTTCAATGCGTGACGGACTGAGCATACTTGAAAGAGTCGTTTCCGCCTGCGGTAATTCGATTACCGCCGAAAATATAACGGCTACTCTCGGCATTTCGACTGCCGAATCAATATTTCAGATTACAGACGCCATTGAAAAAGGCGATGTAAATAAAATAATTTCCGTAATTGACAATATTATGTCAGACGGTAAAGATTTAAGAGTGTTTATCGACTCACTTATAAAGAATTTTCGCGATATGCTTATTTGTAAAATTACAGAAGATTCTTCCGCAATGCTTGACTACAATGCAGAAGATATGGTAAAATTAAAAGCGTTATCAGACAAAATGTCTTTTGAGAAGATTTCTCACGCAACATCGGTACTGTCCGACGCACAAGCCGATACTAAATGGATGAAGTCGCCTCGTATAGTATATGAGTTGGCACTTATCAAACTTGCCAGACCCGAATATGACGATTCACCGTCAGCGGTTATGGACAGGCTTGCGTCATTGGAAAGCAAAGTTAAAAACGGTGCCGTTACCGATACTTCTTCCCTATCCGAAAGAATTTCAAATCTTGAGGAAAAGGTAAAAAACGGTGTAACGGTGCAGCCGACCGAAACGGTTAAAAAAAAAGAAGTAACCGAGAAGAAGAAAACTTCGGTCAGATTATATAACCCAATTCCAAAAGAAGAACTCACATCCGACAATCCTATTGTCAAGGTTGCAAAGAATTGGGACAACATATCGCGAACGATGTGCAACTCGGCAGGTTACTTAAAAGCCGCTTTGATGAACAGAAATATAACCATTGATTCAGACGGTATTATACTTTTGTTCAACCCCAAAGAGAAAGGTGCTTACAATATAGCGGCAGCGTACAAGGATAAAATGCAGGTTATTTTTAAACGTGCGTCCGGTACAGACTTTGCGGTAAAGGTTGCATACGAAAACGACATACAAGAAGAACTCATTGATTTTTGGAACTTGCCCGGCGGCAACGGTGAAGTAAATGAACCAATAGAAGTATCCGACGATCCCCTTGACAATCTTGTAGCGAATTTCGGTGAAATCGTCGAAAATGTAGACGAAAGCGAATTTACGGAATATGATTCCTCTAAGGATAACTTCTCACAGTCATCTCTTGACGATAACAATAGCGAAGATGATGACAATGCTCCAGAAGAATTTTTGGAAGGCAAAGAATTATCCCCTGAGGATGATAATAATTAATTTTAAAAACTAAGAAAGAGGTAAATTACAATGGGAAAATACAAAGGTTTTGCAGGTTCAGGAATGAACGCTAATAAGAATATGAGCAACGTTATCAAGCAAGCTCAAAAAATGCAGGCTGAAATGGAAAAGGTTCAGGAAGAACTTGAAGATAAGGTTGTTGAAGGTACAGCTGGCGGCGGTGCAGTTACAGCTACCGCTAACGGCAAGAAAGAAATTCTTTCACTTAAAATCAGTCCTGACGCTGTTGATCCTGAAGATATTGAAACACTTGAGGACCTTGTTATGGTCGCAGTCAACGATGCAGTCAAAAAGGCTGACGATATGATGGCTGAAGGTATGAGTGCCGTTACAGGCGGAATTAATATTCCGGGCTTATTCTAATATGCACGCAACAGTCATTGAAAATTTAATCGAAAAATTTGAACAACTTCCCGGTATCGGCAGAAAAAGTGCAGAAAGAATTGCTTTTCACATTCTTGAACATATGTCAAAAGAGGACGCAGTTTCAATGTCTAACATAATCACAGAGGCGAAAGAAAAAATTACGCTTTGCCCTGTATGTCAAAATCTGACCGATACATCACCGTGTAAAATATGTTCATCACCGAAACGCGATAATTCCGTTATATGTGTTGTCGAAAGTCCCGAAGATGTTTCGGCAATCGAGGCGACAAACGAATTTAACGGTCTTTACCATGTACTTCACGGGTCATTGTCCCCTATGGACGGTATAACCCCCGATGACATAAAGATTAACGAGCTTTTACTCCGTCTCAGCGACAGTACGGTTAAGGAAGTCATTATGGCTACCAACCCAACCGTAAACGGCACAGCAACCGCAGTCTATATCTCTAAACTTCTTGCTCCGTTTGACGTAAAAGTTACCCGTATCGCACACGGTATTCCGATAGGAAGCGACCTCGAATATGCCGATAAGATTACTCTTATAAAGGCTCTTGAGGGCAGACAAACTATGTAAAATATACACAGACTGTAAAACAAATACAGTCTGTGTTTTTTTGTACAAATTTTATGCCAAAAATAGCTGTATTCTTACCCTTTTTTATGCTTGACTATTCGTGTTATAAAATATATAATAATATGAAGAATATTTTTTATACTCTACAATATGTGAGGGGGTTACATTGATGAGTAGACTACATATGGGTATTGATGTAGGCTCAACAACAGTTAAAGTTGTTGTGCTTGATGAAAACAATAATACTTTATTTGCAGAATACAGACGTCATTTTTCAGATATAAAAAGCACCGTTAAAGGCCTTTTTGCAGAAGTCAAGGAGGTTGTCAAAAACGAACAGTTCACTGTTGTTATAACAGGTTCGGGCGGTCTTTTACTTTCAAAAATGCTTGATTTGCCTTTCGTACAGGAGGTTATAGCAAACAAAACAGCTATAAAAACATTTATGCCTGAAACAGATGTTGTTATCGAACTTGGCGGTGAGGACGCAAAAATCCTTTATCTTTCGGGCGGACTTGAGCAAAGAATGAATGGTACTTGTGCCGGCGGTACAGGTTCTTTTATCGACCAAATGTCTATACTTTTAAAAACAGATGCAGACGGTCTTAATGCACTTGCCGAAAAGCACACTATTATTTACCCTATCGCCGCTCGTTGCGGTGTTTTCGCAAAATCGGACGTTCAGCCGCTTTTAAACGAGGGTGCGGCACGTGAAGATATTGCCGCGTCAATTCTTCAAGCCGTTGTAACTCAGACAATCAGCGGTCTTGCACAAGGCAGACCTATAAAGGGCAATATCGTATTTCTTGGAGGTCCTTTGCACTTCTTACCTCAGCTAAGACGTCAGTTTGAGGAAACTTTAAAGGACAATGCAAAGTCTTTCAAAACTCCTGAAAACGCACAGCTGTTCGTGGCAATCGGTGCGGCACTTATGTACGAAGACAAGACTTCCGACATAGACACACTTATTTCACAGCTTGCAAACGCAAAATCTGTTGACGCCGAAATTACGCGTATGCGTAAGCTGTTTGAAACAGAGGACGAACGCAAGGAATTTTTCGACAGACACGGCAAGGACGTTGCAAGACGTAAGGATATTTCAACCGCAAACGGTCCTGTATTCCTTGGTCTTGACGTCGGTTCAACGACTATCAAAGCCGCACTTATTAACGAGGACGGCGATATTCTTTATGATTATTACGGCAAAAACGAAGGCAGTCCTATTACCTGCGGTATAAAAATACTTCGTGAATTGTATTCAAAATTGCCGAAATCGGCTTATATCGCAAACGCCTGTACAACAGGTTACGGCGAACTTTTGTTAAAGACTGCTTTCAGAATTGAAGAAGGCGAAATCGAAACTATCGCCCACTACAAAGCCGCAAATTATTTCTCACCGGGTGTTGATTTTATCATCGACATCGGCGGTCAGGATATGAAATGTATGAAAATCAGAAACGGCGTAATCGACAGCATTATGCTTAACGAGGCCTGTTCATCGGGCTGCGGTTCATTCATTCAGACATTTGCGGAAAGTTTGGGACTTGATACAATATCATTCTCACAAGAGGCACTTGTGGCAGACAATCCCGTTGACCTTGGTACGCGTTGTACGGTGTTTATGAATTCGCGTGTTAAACAAGCTCAAAAAGAGGGTGCGACTGTCGGTGACATCAGTGCGGGTCTTTCCTATTCCGTTGTCAGAAACGCTCTTTACAAGGTTATAAAACTTCGTGACCCCGAACAAATGGGTACTAATATCGTTGTTCAAGGCGGTACTTTCAACAACAACGCTATACTTCGTTGTTTTGAACTTTTGACAGGCAAAAATGTTGTCCGTCCGGATATTGCAGGTATTATGGGTGCGTTCGGCTCGGCGCTTATTGCAAAAGAGCGTTGGAACGGCGGTGAATGTGATATTCTTCGTGTTGATGAACTTGATTCGTTCACATTCGATACTTCACTTACACGTTGTCAAAAGTGTAACAACCACTGTCAGCTTACAATAACAAAATTTTCTGACGGAAGTCAGTTTGTATCCGGTAACCGTTGTGAACGCGGTGCCGGACTTGAAAAAGCCAAAAAGCAAATGCCTAATCTTTATGATTATAAATACAAACGTGCATTTGCATACAAGCCGTTAAAGGCAGAGAATGCACCAAACGGTGTTATCGGTATACCGCGTGTACTTAATATATATGAAAACTATCCGCTATGGTTTACATTCTTTACTGAGCTTGGTTTCTCCGTAAGAATTTCCGGCAGAAGTACGCACGACCTTTACGAAAAAGGTATCGACTCGATACCGAGTGAAAGTGCTTGCTACCCTGCAAAACTTGTGCACGGTCACATTCAAGACCTTATCGACAAGGGCATAAAAACTATTTTTTACCCTTGTATTCCGTATGAACAGATAGAATATTCGGACGCAGGCAATCACTTCAACTGTCCTATGGTAACATCTTATCCGGAAGTTATCTACAACAATATGGACGTTGTACGTCAAAGCGATATTAACTTCTTATATCCGTTTATCAACCTTGCCGACAAGCCGTCGTTTAAACGTCAAATGATGAAAGCGTTGCACGATTACAGCTTTACAAAAACAGAAATTGACAACGCGTCTGAAAAGGCTTTTGCCGAACTTCAGCATTACAAGCAAGACATCAGAAATAAGGGTGAAGAAGTTTTGAAGTGGCTTGACGAACACGATGAACGTGCTATCGTACTTGCCGGCAGACCGTATCATATCGACCCTGAAATCAATCACGGTATTCCGGATATGATTACATCACTCGGCTTTGCCGTTCTTACAGAGGACAGCGTTGCACATCTCGGTCATCTTGAACGCGATATAAGAGTTGTTGACCAATGGGCATACCATACAAGACTTTACGAATCAGCGGCACAGGTTATCAAAAATCCGCGTCTTGAGCTAATTCAGCTTAATTCGTTCGGTTGCGGTCTTGACGCAGTTACGACCGACCAAGTACAGGAAATTTTGCAGTCACACGAAAAGATTTATACGACATTGAAAATAGATGAGGTTTCAAATCTCGGTACTGCAAGAATAAGAGTTCGTTCGCTTAAAGCAGCGGTCAAGGAACGTGACGATAACGACTTTATTCCGCATAAAATTGATGATTACACAATTAACAGAGTTAAGTTTACAGAGGAAGAACGCAAAAAGCATACTATAATCTTCCCTCAAATGAGCCCTACCCACTTCGGACTTTTCGAGGCGGTTATGCGTGCAAACGGTTACAATGCACTTGTGCTTGAACACGCAACGGCAGAGGACGTTGAGGCCGGTTTAAAGAGCGTTAATAACGACGCTTGTTATCCGTCAATTATGGTAACAGGTCAGCTTGTCAATGCGTTTACAAGCGGAAAATGCGACCCGAACAACACTTCCGTTATGATTACGCAAACAGGCGGCGGCTGTCGTGCAACCAACTATATCGCCTTTCTTCGTAAGGCGCTTAAAGAGGCAGGCTATCCGAATGTTCCCGTAATTTCGCTTAACGTTTCTGGTCTTGAGGGCAATCCCGGATTTAAGATTACTCCAAAACTTGTTGACGGTCTTTTAAAGGCTTGTACTTGGGGTGACTTACTGCTTGCCGTTACACTTCGTATCCGTCCTTACGAGGTAAACGAGGGCGAAACAAATGCGGTACACGAAAAGTGGCAAAAGCGTTTGTACAGCGATATTATTAATAATAACCGTAAACAGCTTAAACTTAAAAAGGTTATTGATGAAATAATCGCAGACTTTGACGCAATCGAAATTGATGAAACAGTCAAAAAGCCAAAAGTCGGCGTGGTCGGTGAAATTCTTGTTAAGTTCCACCCTGACGCAAATAACAATATTATTGACGTTATCGAGTCGGAGGGTGGTGAGGCTGTTATGCCGGGACTTGCGGACTTTATGCTTTATTGCTTGTATAACAATAACTTCAAACGTGATAATCTTGGCTCTAAGCGTTCAACCGCCGCACTTTGCAATCTTGCAATTTGGGGTATTGAAAGTTTCAGAAAGCATATGGCAAAGGTTATGAATAACAATCCTAAGTTCCGTATGCGCTCACCGAAACATATCGCGGATATTGCCGAGGGTGCAAAGCACGTTTTACAGCTTGGTCACTGCACAGGTGAGGGTTGGTTCCTGACAGGCGAAATGATTGAGCTTATAAATTCGGGTGTTCCGAATATCGCTTGTGTTCAGCCGTTCGCTTGCTTGCCTAACCACGTTACAGGTAAGGGTATGATTAAGGAACTTCGCAGACAGTACCCGCAAGCCAATATCGTTGCGGTTGACTATGACCCAGGTGCAAGTGAAGTTAATCAGCTTAACCGTATTAAACTTATGCTTGCAGTCGCTTTTGAAAATATGAAAAAAGACGAAATGTACGACTCTGTTATGCCAAAGAAAACAGAAGTCAGAGAAACTGTTAAAATAGAAAAGTAACAAAAAAGCACCTTTCGGTGCTTTTTTTATTATTCTGCTTTTACATATCGTCCCGCAAAATATACATTTCCACTATCGTCCAATATGTAATAAGTAAACGGTTTATCCGCTCTAAATTCTATAACTTCTTCATCTACGGACAGTGCTGACTTAGTTAGTACTGAAACAGTTGCGGCAGCAGCCTCTGTTCCCTTCTCATCAACATCTATCATTGCTTTTTGCAGAACAGAATCAATTTTTATACGTTCCGGATAATTTTCAAGCATTAAGCTGAAATCAGCATTTTGATTATCAAAAGCTTTTTCTATTCCCATATTTTTAAGTATGTTTACGTAGTCTATCGAATACTCAGCTTTAAATTTCGGCAACGACACATCAACCAACTTGCTTGTCATTTTATTATTATGAATATCGTTAAGAATATTTTTAGTGTCCCCTAAAACAACAACCATACTTAGTCCGTTTGTATACGGCAGTTTTACTGCTTTAGTGTCACCGTTTTCGTAATATTCAATATCCATCAGTCGGTGCATAAAATCAATCTCTGATTTGTTACCGTTTATATCGGTGAAAGTTTCTTTATATGTACCCTCTTTTTCAAATTTATTTACCCAATCCGCTTTCATATAAATCGCATTCACAAGTGCACATACATAACCTCTGTTTTCTTCAGAAAGCATATTTGTTATTTTGCCGTTCGTCTGTTTTTCTATCCATTCATTTACCTTTTCAATACTGTCATCGTTCGTAACCGATTGAGCAGTTCCTTGATAGTCGCTTTGTATTTTCTTTTGATAGTCATCGGCAAAATAAGCATTTTTTCCGCTGTCTTTGTTAAACCATATTGAATTTGCTATGTCCACGCCCTTATTTTTGTTATCGGTTATTATTTGACTGTATAAGCTTGTGTTCGGTGAATTAAATACTTTCGTTATTTCTTGTTTTGTGTCCCCTACTGCACCCTCCGACGCCATCATCATTGCCATTTCAAGCGAAAACGGAGATATAACATAGTTTTCGTCCTTAGGCAGATTTTCCATAAGTTTTTGCGTGTAGTATTCATTGTACTTGTGAGGTGCTATCGTAACAGTTTTAGTGTCCCCATTCCAATCCACATTACAGTCAAGTGCCTCCGATACCGCTCTTAGCGGTACAAGTGTTCGGTCATCTGTAATTACGGGTGCTGTGTCAAGGCTCACTTTTTCGTCATTAACCGTCATTTCATTACTGCCGATTTCCAAACCTATTGTGTTTCCGTCATTTTTCGCCGTTATAATCTGCCTGCCGTCAATGTCGGTATAATCAACACTGCAATGAAGTTCTTCAAATATCGCACGCATCGGTACAAGAACACGATCGTTCTGTATTATCGGTGCAACGTCAAAATCCATAGCTTGACCGTTTAGCATAACTGTTATGTTTTCCTCGGCCAATGACGTAGACGTTGACATTACCGCCGTCAATGACAATATTATCGGTATAATCTTTTTCATTTTATGTCCCTCCTATTTTTCCTTTCGCTATTAATACTTTTCAATACCTCAAAAAGTTGCAAAAAGTTTATTAAATGTTAAATATTTCTTTTATAATATCATAAAAAGACAAAATTTTCAAGATTATATGTTAATTGTACTGTTTTCTAAACAAAAAAGACCTTAACATATTGCTAAGGTCTTATATCATTAGTCAAACAACGACACTTGGTCGGTATCCGGCAAATCATCGAAACAGCCGTTTTCTTCAAGGATATTAAGCGGATTTTTACCTATACCTGTACGAATTCTTAAATCTTCGACGTTTCTAAATTCGCCGTTCTTTCTTTCTTCCGTAATGCTTATCGCGTCGTTTTCGCTAAGTCCCGGAAGTGCGGAAAGCGGAGGAAGAATACCGCCCTCAACCTGTCTGAAATCGGTCGCGTGTGATTCGTACAAATCGACAGGCACGAAATTAATTCCTCTTGCGTACATTTCAATACAAATTTCAAGTATCGGTATAAGGTTTTCTTCTTTCGGAGTAACCGTTCCGTCCTTTTTCTTTGCGTTGATTGAACGCATTTCTTCACGAACGCGTTCTTCTCCCCTCGCCATTACCGACGCATCAAAATCGTCCGCACGCACCGTATAATATGCGATATAAAATGCTTCTGGATAATGTACTTTAAAATACGCAATTCTGAATGCCGACATAACGTAAGCGGCAGCGTGTGCCTTAGGGAACATATACTTGATTTTTTTACACGATTCAATATACCAATCAGGCACATTATTATCACGCATTTCCTGTTCATATTCAGGCGTCAGGCCTTTACCTTTACGCACCATTTCCATTATCTTGAACGAATGTTCTTCTTCAACACCGCACGAAATAAGATAAATCATAATATCGTCACGGGCACATATTGAGTGCGACAGGTCACACTTGCCCTCTCTGATTAATTCCTGTGCATTACCGAGCCACACGTCCGTACCGTGCGAAAGTCCCGAAATTCTTACAAGTTCAGAGAATGTTGTCGGCTTTGTATCTTCAAGCATTTGACGTACAAACTTTGTACCGAACTCAGGTATTCCGTATGTACCCAAATTTGTACCTATATCCTTACCCGGAAGTAATTTTAACGCTTTATTTGACGTAAACAAACTCATTGTTTCGGGGTCACCTATCGGAATATCCCGTGCGTGCAGTCCCGTTATATCCTCAAGCATTCTTATAACCGTCGGATCATCGTGTCCAAGCTCATCAAGTTTTAAAAGGTTTTGGTCGATTTTATGATAATCAAAGTGAGTCGTAATAATATCCGAATTCGGGTCGTCCGCAGGGTGTTGAACAGGGCAAAATTCATGTATATCATTTTCAAACGGTACAACGATAATTCCGCCCGGGTGCTGTCCCGACGTACGTTTTACGCCCTCACAGCCTTTTGCAAGTCGTTTCATCTCCGCATTACGCATCACAAGATTTCTCTCCTCGCAATACTTCTTTACATAACCGAATGCGGTTTTTTCCGCGACAGTACCGATTGTTCCGGCTTTGAAAACCTTGCCCTTGCCGAAGAATGTTTCGGTGTATTTATGGATTACCGGCTGATACACGCCCGAAAAGTTAAGGTCTATATCAGGCTCTTTATCGCCCTTAAATCCAAGGAATGTTTCAAACGGAATATCGTGGCCGTCTTTTCTGTACTTCGTTCCGCACTTCGGACACACCTTATCGGGCAAGTCACACCCCGACAAACCGATTTCGGACTCAATAAACTCTACGTTTTTGCAATTCGGGCAAATATAGTGACCTTGAAGTGAATTAACCTCCGTTATATCCGACAAATACGCAACAAGCGACGAGCCGACAGAACCACGTGAGCCAACCAAATATCCGTCTGCAAGTGAATGACGTACAAGCTCCTGTGCAATTCTGTACATAACCGAAAAACCGTAAGTCGTAATCGAATGAAGTTCCTTATCAAGACGTTTCTGCACAATTTCAGGAAGCGGATCGCCGTATATTTCCTTTGCTCTCGTTGTCGAGTCGTTTATGATACCCTCTTTCGCACCCTCAATTACAGGCGGACACTTTTTCGCAGGAATCGGTCTGACATCCTCTATCATATCGGCTACAAGGTTTGTGTTTTTTACAACAACCTCATACGCCTTTTCCTTGCCTAAATACTCAAATTCTTTAAGCATTTCTTCCGTTGTTCTGAAATACAACGGTGCTTGATTGTCAGCGTCCGAAAATCCTTTGTAATTCATAAGGATTTTTCTATAATCCGCGCC
>OGPY01000250.1_pt1 | contig 52083 bp, 58 predicted proteins | sample 1553121 | NCBI WGS metagenome assembly OGPY01 (sample SAMEA2580004, study PRJEB22360) | human gut metagenome
TGATTCTTAAACTCAGAAAGTGGTGGCGAGAAAAACCGCCCCAGCCGATGGATTTGATTGTAAGAACTAGAACAGCGTGGGAAAGCTGACCGAAGATGGTGATAGTCCAGTATAGGTAGAAAGCAATTAAGTTCTTGAGTAGGGCGGAGCACGAGAAATTCTGTCTGAAAATGGGGAGACCACTCTCCAAGGCTAAGTACTACTGAGTGACCGATAGTGAACAAGTACCGTGAGGGAAAGGTGAAAAGCACCCCTATAAGGGGAGTGAAAAAGAACCTGAAACCGGATGCCTACAAGCAGTCGGAGGAGCATTAGGCTCTGACGGCGTACCTTTTGTATAATGGGTCAGCGACTTAATTTATGTAGCAAGCTTAAGCCGATAGGTGTAGGCGCAGCGAAAGCGAGTGTTAATAGCGCGTTAAGTTACATGGATTAGACCCGAAACCGAGTGATCTAGCCATGATCAGGTTGAAGGTTGGGTAACACCAACTGGAGGACCGAACCCACTCCCGTTGAAAAGGTAGGGGATGAATTGTGGCTAGGGGTGAAAGGCCAATCAAACTCGGAAATAGCTGGTTCTCCGCGAAAACTATTTAGGTAGTGCGGCAAGCGGACACGTTGAGGGGTAGAGCACTGAAAGAGCTAAGGGGGAGCGATCCTTACTAAACTTTATCAAACTCCGAATACTCAACAGTGATACTTGCCAGACAGACTGTAGGTGCTAAGGTCTACGGTCGAGAGGGAAAGAGCCCAGACCGCCAATTAAGGTCCCAAAATTATGGCTAAGTGGTAAAGGAAGTGAATTGTCCAAAACAGTCAGGAGGTTGGCTTAGAAGCAGCCATCCTTTAAAGAAAGCGTAATAGCTCACTGATCTAAACAAGACGATTTGCGCCGAAGATGTAACGGGGCTAAAGCCATATACCGAAGTTGCGGAATTGCACGTAAGTGCAATTGGTAGCGGAGCGTTCTGTAAGCCTGCGAAGGTGTTCCGTAAGGAATGCTGGAGGTATCAGAAGTGAGAATGCTGACATGAGTAGCGAAAAGAAGTGTGAGAGACACTTCCGCTGAAAGTCCAAGGTTTCCTGCGTAAAGCTAATCTGCGCAGGGTTAGTCGGCCCCTAAGGCGAGGCAGAGATGCGTAGTCGATGGGAATCAGGTTAATATTCCTGAACCAACTAGGAAGTGACGGATTCAGTAAATTGTATGTCCTTATTGGATTGGATGTGCAGTGAATGAGTCCCGGGAAATAGCCCTAGTATAGACCGTACCCGAAACCGACACAGGTGGACAGGTAGAGAATACCAAAGCGCTTGAGAGAACTATGTTGAAGGAACTAGGCAAAATACTTGCGTAACTTCGGGATAAGCAAGCCCCATTTCTGGGCAACCAGAGGTGGGGGGCACATACTAGGGGGTAGCGACTGTTTACTAAAAACACAGGGCTCTGCTAAATTGAAAGATGAAGTATAGGGTCTGACGCCTGCCCGGTGCTGGAAGGTTAAGGAGAGATGTGCAAGCATTGAACTGAAGCCCCAGTAAACGGCGGCCGTAACTATAACGGTCCTAAGGTAGCGAAATTCCTTGTCGGGTAAGTTCCGACCTGCACGAATGGCGTAACGACTTCCCCGCTGTCTCCAACATAGACTCAGCGAAATTGAATTCTGAGTTAAGATGCTCAGTACCCGCGGTTAGACGGAAAGACCCCGTGAACCTTTACTATAGCTTTGCAGTGGTATTAGGTGACAAATGTGTAGGATAGGTGGGATGCTATGAAGTTATGACGCTAGTTGTAATGGAGCAGACGTTGAAATACCACCCTTTTGTTATTTGATATCTAACCTGCTTCCGTTATCCGGAAGAGGGACCCTGCATGGTGGGTAGTTTGACTGGGGCGGTCGCCTCCCAAAGAGTAACGGAGGCGCGCAAAGGTTGGCTCAGATTGGTCGGAAATCAATCGTTGAGTGCAATGGCATAAGCCAGCCTGACTGCGAGAGCGACAGTTCGAGCAGAGACGAAAGTCGGTCATAGTGATCCGGTGGTCCCGAGTGGAAGGGCCATCGCTCAACGGATAAAAGGTACTCCGGGGATAACAGGCTGATTCCGCCCAAGAGTTCACATCGACGGCGGAGTTTGGCACCTCGATGTCGGCTCATCACATCCTGGGGCTGGAGAAGGTCCCAAGGGTTCGGCTGTTCGCCGATTAAAGTGGTACGCGAGCTGGGTTTAGAACGTCGTGAGACAGTTCGGTCCCTATCTGCCGTGGGTGTAGGATACTTGAAAGGATTTGTCCTTAGTACGAGAGGACCGGGATGAACATACCTCTGGTGTACCAGTTGTTTCGCCAGAAGCAACGCTGGGTAGCTAAGTATGGAAGGGATAACCGCTGAATGCATCTAAGCGGGAAACCCACCTTGAAACTAGGTATCCCAATTAAGACCGTGGTAGACCACCACGTTGATAGGTTGGGTGTGTAAGCACAGCAATGTGTTTAGCTAACCAATACTAATAGTCTGATTGGCTTGATTTACTTAACGTATAAATAATCTCCTTCCGAGAGCTTATTCTAATTCCTGATGCGGTTTGATGATCTGGTGGTAATAGCGAAAGTGTCCCACCCGATCCCATTCCGAACTCGGCCGTTAAACCTTTCAACGCCCATGGTACTTTGCCTTAAGGCACGGGAGAGTAGGTAGCTGCCAGATCTTCTAACCGCATCCCTTCTTCTTTACGTTGTTTTTTACCCCTTTGTCCCTGACAAAGGGGTTTCTTTTTATCCGCCCTGAAAATTAATTTTCTTCCCTGTCGGCAAAACTGTCATGAGATTCAATTCATGCCAACGGGCTTACTCAAAACGTATGCCTTTTACTGCTGCTGTAATCTTTCTATGTGCCGGCGGATATTTATTGCCTCTCAATTAAATCCAGCCTCAATCCCCTCGCTATTCTTCTTCACGCCCCTTCTCCGGACTTGCTCTGAATACTTCCTCCGGCTGCAAAAAAGCCTCTCCTGAAACCGTTTCTCTCAGTGCCGTCCTCTCTCCTTATCCTCGCCTAGCTCAACCTCCAGCACCATGTGGTCGCTTCGCGTCAGCCACTCTCTTCCCCCGTGTATCCTGAACGCCTCCGCTCTCCTCAATAATCCTCTCCCCAACCACGCGTAATCTATATGATAACCTCGCCTCTTTATGCGATGGTAATAACTCGTAAATGTTGTTTCTTGTCCCTGAGCTTCACCGGTTAAGTGGTGGTATAGGCTGGTAAAACCATAAGTATGGCAGAGTTCCAGAAAACGGCTGTAATTATGTTCTTTTTTGAAGCTGCTATTCCATTGCATGTTAATGTTGAAATCTCCGAGGAAAAGGCTTTGCGGCGGGAGCAGGGGGCCGTTATGTTCCATAAAATGGCATAATTGGCCGATGTAGTCCCAATCGGAGTTGTCTTTGACCCGGGAAGCCCAGACGGCAATCAGAAGCATCTTCTGTTTATCTGCCGTTGTTATATTGACGGGAAGAATATGCCTGTAAGCCGGATTGAAAAAGTCAGCCCGGCTGATTTGGCAGCCGTTAAAGGCGAAAACGCTTAGTCCTTTGCTTTGATTTTGACCGCACCACAGCTGTTGTGCCGATGATAAGGGGCTTTTGTGGCGGAGCAGATAAGCGGGACTTTCGCTTTCAGGGACAACCCAGATATCGGCATTGAAATTTTCCAATGCCTGATATTTGCGGCGAAAGGCGCCGTTACAGTTCCAGCCGAGCAGTTTCATTTTCAGATAAAGTCCAGCAACAGATTGTCTTTGTTGTCTTCAATACAGTTTTCATAAATTTTGTTGTGCGTATAATAAGTGCAACGCGGACAGCGGTTTTGAATTTCGTTTTGAGTGAGGGCGCGGAAAATATCCCAATGTTTTTTGCTGCCCCATGCCCGGGCAATTTCGCTGATGTCATCGGCATTGGTTAAGAGGCGGACAAGCGGATCGCTGCGGCGGTCGCAGCAAACGTTGAGACAATATCCGTCCGGATGTCCTTCTTGGTTGGGGGGCATCAGGGTGGCGGTCATAAAAATGCCGTAACAGTGGCAGAAATCGTTTTTTTTATTAAAATTTTCATCAAATTTGCCTAAGGTATAATAAAAACCGAAACGGCGTTCGGGCATTCGGTTAACCAAATCAATCTGATGGCGAAATTCGTCCAGTTCATCTTTGGTGTAGGAAAAAGAAATTTGTCCGTCGAACGGTACGGAAGCTGGGCGGATGTGAAAATTTTTGCAGCCCAGTTCCCGGACGATTTTGGCTGCTTCATAAATTTCGCCGATATTGTCTTTATAAATCAGCATACGGTAGTTGACGCCGTTTGACGGACTGTCTGCATTCAGGCGGCAGTTTCGGGAGCGGGAGAGACGGCATAACTGTTCTATGTTGCCGATAATTTTATCAAATGCTTTTGAATCCTGCGGCAAGCCTTTATATTTATTGAAAGTTTTGGAGGTTCCGGCATCAACGGAAAGAGCAACGTATTCATTATGAAGCAGGGGTTCAAAAAAACGGTCAAGCAGTAATCCGTTGCTGACCGTGGCTGATTTGATGTTGTCGGCATGGAGCCGCTCAATGAATTCACCGACATGAGGATTAGTCAGAGGTTCACCGCCGCCGGCGATGCAGACGGCACCGACTCCGTATTTTTTATCGGAACTTTTCCAGCCGGCGAAGAAATCGGCAGCGTTAATGAGTGCTTGTCGTGAAAGCTGGCGCATATTTTTGCGCACTTTCCAGGCATTGCACCATTCACAAGCCAGATTGCAGGTATTGGAAGGGTCAACGGTTATCAGTGCGGGCGGCGGGCAGGGACGGCCGGGAACAATAGATTTCCAGCGGTCAATGTGGTAGAACATTTTGCCTGCATTAAATGAAGTCCAATTCCGTTCATCAGCCATTGCGTTTCTCCGATTAAGAAATTTAGTGCCAGTTTAGTGAAAAATTTTTCGGGTGGCAACTTTTATTTTTAAGCGGAAAAGGCTTTGGCCGGCAGAAACAGAAGGCGGAAAATTTAAAACCTAGACTAAAGTTTAGTTTTGATTTTTCTTGAAAATTTGAAATTCACAGCTAAATCAAAGGGCATGAAGATTATAGGAAACGTAATGTCAGCAAGCCTTTAGGCTTAAAATTGAATATCAGAGTGTACTAATTTTTAGTTATCTCGGTGCTAAATTTAGCGTATTGTGTTTTTCTGATATTTGCACTATCATCTTTAGTGTTGAGATTGATAAAAACAATTCTTATTGGTTGCAGTCTTGACTTTGTAATAATTGTTTTAACTAGAGGGATTAAGAAAGATGCATAAAGGTACCGTGAAATGGTTTAATGTTAAAAAGGGTTATGGATTCATTCAGTCTGATGCTGCGTCAAAAGACATTTTTGTTCACGTAACGTCTTTGCAACAGTCCGGTATTCGCAAGTTGTCGGATGGTCAAATGGTTTCGTTTGATATTTTTGATGATAAGGGACGTCCGGCCGCAAACCATATTTCAATAATTTAGCTGCCGTCAAAAGCTCTGAAGTTTAATCCCCGCAGTCAGGAATTCTGTTCTGCGGGGATTTTGTGTAAGTTTTTTACGGCAGAAAACCGATGATTAAGTCATAGAGTTCACGGCGGCTTTGTTCGGTGGCAAAATTATGCCCTCCGTCGGAGACTGAGCCGAAGGATTTGGGTGCGGCAAAGGCGTCATAAAGTTCTTTGACGTCATGAGGTGCGATAATATTGTCATCCTTTGCGGTGATTAACAGTGTACAGGCTTTGATATTGTTTGTCAGCTGAAGAGCGTCGTATGCTTTGGCATCTTCGACAACGGCATAGGGAATAATTTCAGTCTGATAATTATAGACGCCGTTTTGTTTCCAGTTTTGGCAAAAATCGGGCATGTTTGTCATACAGCTTTTTTCCCATCTGTTTCCGCTGACAACCGGCGTTATCGGAATGATACGGTTAATGCCGGAAGGGTGCTCGTCGGCATATTGCAAGACAGATGCTCCGCCTAGGGAATGTCCGGCCAAAGTAAGCGGTTCACGGTAAAATTTTTGTTTTTTGGCCCAGTTGATAACTGTTTCCAAGTCGTTTTCAAATGTTGCCAGCCGGACGTTAATTACTTTGCCGTCGCTTTTTCCCAAAGAATGCCTGCTGTCAAAAGTGATGACCAGATAGCCTTTATCCAGAAAGGCCTGTTTGGCCGTTTGAACAGCCGGATGTTCCATATTTGAAGCCAGCCCGTGTTGGATAATGGCCAAATGAGGAGAATCGGTGTCTTTGTTGCCGCTGAGCTGTAAATAAATTGATTCGTTGTCTGCGTTTTTTATCCAAATTTCCTGTGGTCGGTTGTTTTCCGAACAAGAGGCCAAGAGAAGCAAAAACAGTGAAATATAAAGTTTTTTCATCATATTTAGGGGTTCCCGATATTCTTCTTTTATCCGATTGTTGTGTTTATTATGTTATCCGTCTCTTTTATTTAAAACAAGCGATTAAAAAACAAAAACCGTCTCAGCGGACGGTTTTGGGGTATGGGGAGAGCTGGATTGGTTCCCCATTCGCTATCGCTCAGTCGTTCCATTATGCTTATCAGCTTGGCGGACTGCCATACTTTCGTCTGTTTTTCGTTTGTGTTTCGCAGGTTCAAATCCGGTCGAACAGTTTAAAAGCAAAAAAACCACCCTAACGGGCGGTATTTTTTGTTTTTGGTTGTGCAAAAGGATAAATATGAGGAAAAATATACAAAATAACGCTTTGATTTTGCATAATATTTAAAAATATCAAACCTTTACCCCAAATCCGTCGTCTCAGACCTCTAAAATGTTTATTTTTAAGAAAAAGTCTCTATCTCTTCACTTGCTTGCAGATTTTTGGTAATATCTATAAAGAAGTCCTTACTCCACAAATCCAGTTTACAGGGATCAGTAATAAATGGCAAAACATCTTGTTTAGCTTGTTCAAAATCAATTGTATCAAACCGCTTATTAAGCATTTCCAACAACGTTTCTCTTGTAAACGGCTCATCTTTAGATAATGCACCGGAATCTTCCAATCTTGCCCGCAAATGTGGAAGATTAACTTCTGCCTGCTTGGCCAGATAAAAAACATAGTCATAAAGATCCCGTCCCTTAACACGGTTTTTCCAAGCGCGACAAATAACTGCGTGGAGCTTGCCCGCAAACAAAGACGGCATATCGTAGAGTTTAACCTGATAAGGTGTTGGCAACAAACGATATTTATTTTCAAATTGCGCAAAAGCTGGCGGATTCGTATCAATTTCAAATTTTATTTTTATGACTTCCTCATGATTGATGCTAATATTCTGAACATCATAGATACTTAAGATATGCTCTTTGGTATTTCCTTTCAAAAAAGCGGATTTTATTGCAGAATCTACCGTTTTTTGTTTTTCTTCAATCGAAAATCGTAAGCCTAATGAAGCCATCTCGCTCTCTAGGCCGGAAAAATAGCGATTGAGCTGAAAATCTGCATTTGGCGCAACCAGTGAAAAATCCAAATCTTCGGAAAAGCGGTCAAGCCCGTAAAAAATCCTAAGAGCTGTACCGCCGTAAAAAGCGGCGTGCTTAAAAAATCCGGCACGGGACAGGCCACACATCGCCACCTCCTGCACAACTTCTTTCAGCGCATTTTTCTTTTCGTCTGTCGTATTGGTTTTATAGTTGCCCAGCATTTGCTCCAAGACGGTCTGCATTACATATTTCTCCTGATTAACTTACTTAAAAGATTGAGATTGCTTGCGTGATATAATGGCGCCAGCTCGTTTAAGTTATTCATATTGAGTTTCCCAAATTCCTGCTCATCAATTCGCAAATCATCAAATAAAAGAGCGCGCAATTCGCCTAAATTCTTAGCCGGCTGCAACGTATAGAGCTTATCACACAATGCCTTTTCCGGCGTGGCAATCTGATAAGAATAGCCATTTTCCTCGTGTAGCAAAATCCCTAACGGATAGACCTCAGAGGGAATATCTCGATATGTAAAAACTCCAAAATAGTTTTGATACTGCTTAGACTTCCTCTTTTGAAACGTTGCAGAGGTATAAGTTCGATAAACGGCTTCGGGTATCAGCGAATATACCGTCAGCGCATAATCAAAAGATAAATAAGACGGCCCGAAAATCCTGCCCGCCAGATATTTTCCGGAAACATCTGCATCGGTCTCATAAAGCCCTCGCGCGACCTGTATCAATTTTCCGGACTGAAGTTCTCGGCGGATTTTTCCTTTAATGTTGGTATAATCACGAAACTTCAATGCTAAATCATCAAATAAATATATCATATTTCCTCCAATTAGTTTTATAATATAAAACTTTTCGGAGGAAATCAAGTATTTTGTATCAATGTTTCAGTTTTTTCACAAAGTTGTCACTCGGAAATATTTTATGCCATTTACAAAGATATATATCTTCAAAATTCAAACAAAATTTATGACTGTTTAGCTCATCTGTAAAATGGCAATAATTTCCCATAGAAACATCCGGCAAATATATCAGAAGAAAGCATTTATCACATTTTTTCAAGTAACTATTTATTTTTTCGTTTTTTCTATCAATTTTTTCCTGAAGTTCATCAAACGGATTTTCTTTACTGTACCATTCGTTATTAACATGACAATTGAATTTACCATCCATATTTTCGAAGCCGCTGATCGAAATATTAAAATATTCACCTTGTACTAAAATACTTTCTTTGATGAAACATGGCCACTGCTTCAACTTTTTGACATTTCTATCAACAATTTGTTCTATCCCTGATTTTATAGCATGTTTATTATAAATATCCCAAAAGCCCGGATTATAGACAGCCTCCATCATTTCTTTATAAGTTCGTGCCTGACTTGCTCGCCGATTCCATTGATCAATCAGAATAGAGATATTTAGTCCATATTGCTTTTGAGCATATTTACACACTTGGTTTCCTATAGACATTAAGTGTTGAAGAGCTCTCCCATGACGGCTTTTAACGATAAATTTAGTAATTTCTAATCCGATTTTTTTATTATTCTCTGTAGTAAAAACAAAATCTGGTGCCTCATCATCGCGGTAAGATACTATTTTATTTTGCTGATACCACTTTTTACCCTCATCCGAAGATAAAAAATATTGTAAATATTCCCGTTCTTCTGCTTTTTTATCTTGGGACATGATATTTAATCCATTGCCTCATCTAAATGCTCAAGAAACGCCTGACAGCCCTCAACAATATCCCAATAAGTCTCATCAAAATTGCCTGTATACCACGGATCTTTAATATTGCGTGGATTCTGTGCAAAATCTAAAAGACGATAAATCTTATGCTCGGTATCCACACCAACCAATGATTGAATGTCTTCAATATTGCTGTCATCCATTGCCAAGATATAATCAAAATACGCATAATCATGCGGGCGTATACGGCGGGAATAATGCTCTTCAAACGGTATATGCATGGATTTCAGCATTTGGCGTGTTCCATGATGAATACCGGCATGGCACATCTCGTTGTAACCTTCCGTGGCCGCGGAATCTATTTCAAAACTATCTGCCAGCCCTTTTTCCGCGACCATTTGTTTCAACACAAACTCCGCCATCGGCGACCGGCAAATATTTCCAAGACAGACAAATAAAACTTTAATCATTGTACCTTATTTCTGATCATTCAAGACTTTCCAGTGGCCACCTTTGTCCGGTCCGATACGGCGAATAAGCCCTTTTTCTTTCATCTGGCGCATGTTTTTTTCTACACCGGCAATACTTAAACCGGTTATTTCAGATAATTCTCTGGTGGTAATATAAGGATTATTTGCAATAATCTGCAAAATTTTCTCCTTACTTTTCTCCTTACTTTTTAGGGCATCATTTGTCTCGGAGATGGTTTTTATCTGTATTTCGCGATTATCCAACAGATTCTTTTCACCTAACAACAGATTCCCGAAAAATTTATTTAGATATTCCATTGTATAATAAATATCTTGATTCAGATTTTGATAATTTGCCCGTACCAAAGCATTACGAAAATACTTGGAATTTTGCTCAAAAAGATCGTTATTGGTTACAAATCCTAAAGTGTAAAGATATTTAATAATAAAAACCGCAGTTGCACGGGTGTTTCCCTCACCGAAGGGATGAATTTGCCATATTCCTGACGTAAATTTAGCCAGTCGTTCCACTTTTTTACGTTTAGACAGCCCTTTTAATTAAATTTTTTTTTCCTGCCCAAAATCATAATCAAGCGTTTCCATAATACTGTCAGCCCGACCGTAAATAACCGTATCACCATTTAATATCGGCTCTTTTTTGGTAATATCATATGTGCGGATTTTGCCGGCAATTTCATCGTCAAATATTCCGCTAAATAACGCCTTATGAATAGAAATTAATTCAGCGGGACTGAAAGAACAAGTATGTGTGCTTAAAAGTTTTGCAATTCGAGCAGAAATCTCATCCGCTTCTTTTTCATTATGCTCCTTGAGGGTCTTAGCCGGATTTTTTTTGTAATATTGACTGACCTGCTCGCCAGCCTCATCAATAGAGATCTTTCCTTCAATATTATCCTTTGCAACTTCAATCAGATATTTGGACGGGGTCAGATTATCAACCTGCTGTAAACCGATGGCAACACCCCAGTTTTCAGCCTTTTGTAATTTTTCCGGTTCCCCCTGCTTTTTATACTTTTCAAAATGTTCCATAATACCTCCGACAATAACTGACTAAGTCTAACCAAACAGACGGTAAAAATCAAGTTAACAAGACAAATTACAAGCAATTTCAGCGGATAAACTTATTTATTAGCATATCATACATTGTTTCATCCATATCATACCAATTCGGCTGTTTAGACAGATCAACGAAGTATTTTTTTGTCAGTTCTCGCAAATCATACTCTCCTTGGTCCCAAATGACAGGATAGCCTAATTTTCTAAGCCGTATAAATGCACGCATGGCATAAACAGTATTGCGGTGACACTGGGAAAAATAGAAAACCCATTTGTTGGAGGCATACTGCTTATCATAGCCTACATTTTTGTGATTATAGTCTTGCTTCCATAAAAAGCCTGGATTAAAGTTACCTACAGACGTTTCCCAGGGATGCCCCAGATGGACATAGTTAAACAGCCACCACTTGAATTCTTCTGGACTATCGTGGTCTCGGTCGGCCAAAACACCTTCCGGATGTCCGTAGTCAGAATAAAACATTTGCCTTCCATCCATTGTCCTTTGTGCAACTTCTTCCGGCTCCATATCTTTGAAATTAACCAGTCTGTCTTCATATTCAAAACGTTTTGAAAAACCATTCTCATCGCAAAAAGCCAATTCTATTTCTTTAACCAGTTCAAAATATTTGTTTAAGGTTAAATCTTTGATAGGTTGTGGAAGTAGACCACGCAATTGCATATTTAAATATTTATGGGCTTCTTTCCGTTCTTCATCGGATAGGCAAAAACTACCTAAGCCAAACACTCTGTTTTTTCTTCCTATTTTACTTCCGCCTTTAATTATAGTTCTTCATTATTTTTGGTTTAACGTATATTAGACCACCCAAACATCAAGCTCTAGTGCTACGGACATATCCATACAGCTTGCGATTACCGAATCGGAAATTGCCGCGTAATATGCAATCGACGGAGATATAAATTGGGAGAAAAACAGGTTTTATACGAAATAAATCTGTTATTCTGCAATCAATTGAGCCGATAGCAATTCCAATGTTAACTCAATATCGTCCATAGTAGTATAACGTCCAACAGTCATTCGCAAAGATCTTTCTGACTCATCTGTAGTTAAGCCAATTGCTTTTAAAACGTGAGAAGGTTCTTGAATACCACTTGTACAAGCTGAACCAGTTGAAAAAGCTACATGAGGCTGTAATGAAAAAATTAATTGCCGAGCATCTTTATTAGGAAGCGTTATATTAATATTTCCTGGATGCCTAGATTGAAAACCGCCATTAACTTTAATATTCTTATTTAGATTGGTAATTCCTTTCAGCAAAACATCTCTTAGATTTTGAAGACGAATAATTTCGTCATCCTTTAAATCCAAAAGCAAGTCAAAAGCCGCTCCCATTCCGACTGCCAAAAACGTAGGAATAGTACCTGACCGATATCCATCTTGTTGTCCTCCTCCTAAAATAATAGGTAAAGGTTTTATAGGAGAATCTTGATTAATATATAAGGCTCCAACACCTTTAGGCCCATATATCTTGTGAGATGACAAGCTCATTAAATCAACATTATTCTTTATTATATCAAGATCCGTATAACAACCTTGAGCGGCATCCACATGGAATACAGCACCATAATTACGGGCTAACTCTCCTATGATAGATAATGGCTGATTTACACCTATTTCGTTATTTGTAGCCATTACTGAAACGAGGAAGACATCATCATTAAGTAACTTTTTATATGCATCTATATCAACTATTCCTGATTTTAAAACTGGAATTTTACATACTTTAAAACCAAATTTTTCTAAGAAACGTGCCGCTCCTAAAACGCATTTATGCTCAATTGCTGATATAAGAATAGTTTTTCGAGAAAGACTATCCATCACTGCATATCCACAACCAATAATGGCCAAATTATTAGATTCTGTAGCACCAGATGTTATTATAATTTCGTCATCTAAGGCATTAATATACGTTGCGATAGATTTTTTCGCATTTTCAACAGCTTCATTTGCAGCCCAACCATATGCATGTTCTGATGAATGAGGATTTCCAAAATCACTTATCATATAAGGTATCATTTTCTCAAAAACACGTTTATCTATTGGCGTACTTGCTTGATAATCCAGATAGATTCCTTTTTTATTAGAAGTTTCAGAGACAGATAATGATTCAATAAAATTATTTTGCATTTTTCAAACTTTTCTGTGGCTTTTTATTTTTTTATCCTATAAGATAAACCGAGCTGGAAGATTTCTCCAGCTTGAGTAGGATAATATAAAATGAAAATTGATGCAACTAAAAATATCAGGCCTGTGTTTTCAGGACATGAAACTTTCCCTATGCGCTATGGATGGTTAAAAAAAGTCTATGATGCATGCATTGATATAGAAAGAAAAAATGGAAGCATTTCCAAGGATTTATTTAATAATATCGAAGCCATAGCTATACTTGGTGTCGGTAAAAATATGGTCAGTTCTATGCGGCATTGGGCTCTTTATTCTGGTCTTTTAAATAAAGATTTAACCATCAATCCCTACGCTCGTAAAATCTTTGCAGATTCTGGCTTTGACCCTTGGATGGAAAATTATGCTACCTTATGGCTTATACACTGGAATTTAGCCACTAACCCTAATCTATTTACATATTTTCATGTCTTCAATTGTTTAAATGTACTAAACTTCGATAAAGAGACACTAGCTGCATCTATTATTGAGGCTCTTAAAGAGGAAAATTACCTTGATGTTTCGCCTCAAACCCTAAAACGTGACATTGAGTGCTTTATAGCGATGTATTCTTCAAGAATGCTCAAAGAAAAAGTCAATGAAGAGAGTTTTGAATCCCCTTTGACTGAACTAGGACTTATTGGACCAATTACACGCCGTGATTTATTTCAATTAAAATACGGTATAAAATCTACATTATCGTTCAATACGTTCATTTTTGGTTTATTATCTTTTTGGCGCCAGTACTCACCAAATTCTAAATCTCTATCTTTAGAGGCCATCTGCTATGAAAAAAAATCACCAGGCCGAATATTTTTAATAAATGAAAATGCTGTGGGTGAATATATTCAGAATTTATCAGAAGACACTAATGGACTTCTCGAATGGTCAGAAACTGCTGGCTTAAAACAAATATTATTAAAAAAGAATATAGATTTTGAAGAAGAGGCATTTCGTTTCTTCGAAAGGAATTATAATGATTAAAAGATTATCTGACGTAATTACTATCAACACACGCTTTTGTAGGTCTATTAATATTAACCAGGATTTTGGAGATGCTGAAATATTGTCCGGATTTATTTGTCCGGAATCTTCTGAACTTGCATTACTTAATATGGCTGATCACGTTTCATCCACAGGACAAGCTGCATTTACGTGGACAGGTCCTTATGGGACAGGAAAATCAAGTTTAGCTATCTTTATGTCATCCTTGTTAGGAAAAGATACAAAATTAAGAAAAATTGCACAGAAAATAATTAAAGAAAGTGTTCGAAAAAAAATTTATTCAAAACTACCTGTAAATACTGGGTGGGACATTCTGCCTATTGTCGGAGACGTGAAAGATCCTAAGCAATTAATTATTGATGCCATTGAAGCAAAAACCAATAAAAAATGTAAAGACATTTTTGAAGCCTTAAACAATATTGCTAATGAAACAGATGGATTAATTATTTTTATAGATGAGATGGGAAAATGCTTAGAAAGTGTCGCTAAAGGTATTGGGGATGTCTATATTTTTCAACAATTAGCAGAATTTGTTTCCCGTAGTAAGGGTAAAATGATTTTTATAGGCATACTTCATCAATCTTTTTCAGAGTATGCTCGTTATCTTCCTCACACTTTAAGAGATGAATGGACTAAAATTCAAGGGCGTTTTATAGATATTCCGATTAATGCTGCTGGTGAAGAACAAATTGAGCTCATCTCTAAAGCTATCACCACCGACCACTTACCTAAGAGTATCACTAATATAGTTGACAAAACTGTAGATGTTATAGCAAAAAATAAAATAATAACATCTAAAGAGGCGTTAAAAGAAGCTTTAAATAATTGTTGGCCGATTAATCCCATTGTCGTTACGTTAATTGCACAGATTTCTCGTAAACGCTTCGGTCAAAATCAAAGAAGTATTTTTTCATTTCTTAGCTCAGGAGAATTAAAAGCTTTTAGAGATTTTATTCAATCAACAGAATATAAGGATGAAAATCTTTATATGCCCGAAGATTTATTTGATTACATGAAATTAAATTTAGAATCATCTATTTTATCCTCTTCTGATTCAAAAATTTGGAATATTGCTACTGATATTTTATCAAGATGCCAAGCCAAAGGAGCTTCCAGTGATCACATAAAAATACTAAAAACAATAGCTTTAATTGACCTATTTAATGGAGCTTCTGGTCTAGTATCAAGCAAAGATTTACTACAAACTTTATATCCAAATGTTAAAATATCTAAAATATTAGATGACTTAGCATCTTGGTCTGTCATTATTTTAAAAAAGCATCTAAATTCATATTCAATTTATGAAGGTAGCGATTTTGATATCGAACATGCTCTTGATGAAGCTTATTCAGCAATTCCGACACTCGAAATACAAAAATTAGTTGATATAGCTAATTTTAAGCCAATAATCGCTAAGAGACACTACCATAAATATGGATGTATGCGTTGGTTGGATGTTATCTTAACCCCTGTTAATAAATATAAAGATTTTTTAGAAACAGAATATGCACACGCAAAATCAATTGGCTTTTTTAGCATCTTTTTACCATTATCAGCAGATGAAAAAGAAACTGCTGAAAAAGCTATTAAAACAAACAAACATTTTAATTTCCCTGTATTTCTGGCAATTGCTCCAAATAATCAAATTATTAATGAATACCTTAAAGAGTTATCTGCTCTTGAATGGATACAAAAAAATAAGAATGAACTTGCCGGTGATAAAATTGCCCGCATGGAAATTGAAAATAGACGTTTAATAATTTTATCATCATTAGAAGTTCAACTGAACAATATACTGACAACATCTATATGGTATAAAGATGGAGAGAAAATAGGAACAATCAAACAAAATGAGCTCAGTATATTAGCATCTAATGTTTGTGATAAGGTATTCTATAAAACACCAGCAATTAAAAGTGAACTTGTAAATAGAACTAAACCGTCTGGAAGTGCTAATAGTGCATTGAATGCATTGCTTAAAGATATGGTATTGCAGGAAGGTGAAGAGCAATTAGGTATCACAGGGTTCACTCCAGAAAGAGGTTTGTTCAATATCTTATTACAAGAAACTGGTATATATGGAACAGATAAAAAAGGTAATTACACGTTTAAAACTCCTACATCGAATGGATTGAATTATTTATGGCAAGAAACTGATTCATTATTTAAAAACTCTAATGCTGTAATTAATCTTGAAGAAATATACAAACATTGGTTAGCCGAACCTTTTGGAATTAAGTCTGGATTGCATAGTTTTCTCGCTTTGGCATATATGCTTAGTAGAAAAAATATCATTGCGGTATATAAAGATGGTAACTATTTTCCAGATATTGATGATTTATTAGTAGACTATCTTCTGAAAACGCCAAAATCAATTACTCTTAAATTAGTTGATTCTGACGATATTTCAGGACACATTTTACCTGCAATTACTAATGTATTAAATGAGTTGCAGCCTAAAGATAAGATTGACGTTAACTCATCCCCACTAATTATTGCCAGAAAATTAGTATCAATTATTGATAGACTTCCACCGTGGGTCTTAAAGACTAAAACATTATCTAAACAAGCTATAAAATTTCGTGAAATAGTTAAATCGGCTAACGATCCATATAAGCTATTATTTGAAGATATAGAAAAAGTATTTTTAGATGAAAACTTACCTAAAAATGTAGATAAATCTACCTATATGATTAAAAATTTCAAAGAAACGATGCTAGAGCTTATGAATATATACCCTGAAACCATGAAAGGCATCGCTTTACTTCTAACAAACGAATTAGATATACCTATAGCAACTTCTACCCATTTAGAAAAACTTAGGGAACGGGCCAAAAACATTAAAGGCATTTCTGGTAATTTCCGAGTAGATGCCTTCGCTGCGCGTATATCAACCTTTGATTCTTCGTTAAATTCGATCGCCGGAATTATTAGTTTAGCTAATAATAAACCTCCGCATGATTGGATTGATTTAGATATCGAAAATGCAAAGAGAGAAATTCTTAGTTTATGTACAGAATTTAAAAAAGCCGAGTTATATACCAAAGTAAAAAATAGACCGGCTTCTAGACAGGCTGTGGCATTTATTGCAGGGATCGGTAGGCAAGCAGAAATCATTCAAGGAGAATTTGATCTCTTAACCGATATGCAAGCTGATGTCATTTCATTAAAAAAAGAAATTAAAAATGTACTAAAAGATGTTAAAAATAAAAATGTTTTATTGGAAGCATTAACAGAAATAAGCATAGAATATCTGAGGGCTGAAAATGAGTGATAAAATAAAACACGTTTTGGGTATTTCAGGTGGCAAAGATAGTGCTGCTCTTGCTGTTTATATGCGGGATAATTATCCTGAATTAGATATAGATTACTTTTTTACAGATACAGGAAAAGAGCTCCCTGAAGTGTACAGTTTTCTCAGTAAACTAGAAGGATACCTAGGTAAACCTATTTTAAGAATAAATCCTGATCGGGACTTTGACTTTTGGCTAATGCAACATAATAATTTCTTACCTTCTGCACAAGCCCGCTGGTGTACTATTTGCATGAAATTAAAACCTTTTGAAGCATGGGTAGGAAAATTTCTAAACGAAGGGTACATCGTATATTCATATGTTGCAATACGTTCGGATGAAGAATATCGGGAGGGATATCAATCTAGACACGAAAACCTAAAAGTAAAAATGCCTTTCAGAGAAAATGGCATTGATAAAAAAGGAGTCATCGATATTTTAGAGTATTCAGGTCTCGGATTGCCGGATTATTATAAATGGAGATCTAGAAGTGGATGTACTTTTTGTTTTTTCCAGCGCAAAATCGAATGGGTTAGATTATTAGAAAAACATCCGGATGCTTTTGAGGAAGCTAAAAGTTACGAAAAAACAGCAACAGCATGTGGATCCCCCTTTACATGGTCAGAACATGAATCTTTAGAAGAGCTATCTAAACCTGAACGCATCGCACAAATTAAACAAGATTACGAAAAAAGATTAGAAAGATTAAAAAAACAACGTATGTCTAATCCTTTACGTCCAGATAATACAGATATCGACATTGATGATTTGTACGGCAAATCTAAAGTATGTTTAGCTTGTCATAAATAAGGAATGATTGATATGACATTGAAGCAGTTAAACATCAAAAGAGAATATAGACCAGATGATAATATTGTAAAATCATTTTATATACCATTATTGCGACTTGCACAAACATATGATCGGGCTGTAGGATTTTTTTCTTCTACAATATTAGCAGAAATAGCTATTGGAATTCAAGAGATTGCTAGAAAAGATGGAAGAATAAGAATTGTCGCATCACCTCATTTATTTGAAGAAGATATTACAGCGATTAAGCGTGGATATGAAAAAAGAGATGAAATAATTAAAAGAAATATTTTAAAAAATCTACAAACACCAAAAAATGAATTTGAAAAAGTTCATTTAAACTTGTTGGCTAATTTAATAGCAGATAATATACTAGATATTAAAATAGCATTTACCGAAAAAGAGACCTCTTTCGGTATGTATCACGAAAAAATGGGTATTATTTCTGATGATAGTGGCAATTCTGTAGCTTTCTCAGGCTCTTTGAACGAAACATTAAATGCTCTTAGTTTTAACTATGAAACTATAGATGTTTACTGCTCATGGAAAACTGAAGATGCAGAGCGGGTAAATGATAAAAAAGAAGCCTTTGAACGGATTTGGAATGATATAGAATCAAACATTAAAATCATTTCGTTCCCTGAACTATCTTCCGAGCTTATCAATAAATATAAAGTTAACAAGGTCGACTACCAAAAACCGGAAGCGGAAATCATAAACGCACAAAAGATTGGTGAAAATATATTCAAAAAATTCCCAAATCATCCGATAATTCCCGCTGGGAAAGAACCTCGTGATTATCAGAAAAAAGCTATCAATTCATGGAAAGATAATAACTATCATGGCATCTTTGACATGGCTACCGGAACAGGAAAGACACTAACCGGTTTATCTGCTCTGACAACTTTATCAGAGGCTTTAGAACATAAATTATCGGTAGTTATCGTTGTTCCTTATCAGCACCTTGTCGAACAATGGGTTGAAGACATTGTTGACTTTCAAATAAAACCTATTATTGGCTATAGTGATTCTCAACAAAAAGACTGGTTTAGACGGTTAGAACGAGCTATTTTTAATCAAGAGTTAAATATCCCCGGGAGTGAATTTTTCTTATTCATTTGCACTAATGCAACATTTGCCACTGATCGGGTGCAAAACGCGTTAAAGAAAATCAAAGGGAATACTTTGCTTATGGTCGATGAGGCACATAATGCCGGAGCCGCTAGATTTAACGCCTGCCTAACAGACCAGTATAAATACCGTTTAGCTTTGTCAGCTACAATAGATCGTCATGGCGATAAAGAAGGTACGGAGAAACTCTTCCAATTCTTTGGCGACAAGTGTATCACATATACCCTAGAAGAAGCCATTGAAACAAAAAAACTAACGCCATATTACTACCATCCAATTATAACCACACTAGATCCAGATGAGTTAGAAAAATATTACGAATTAACGCATGAGATGAGTAAGTGCATCATGTTCCATAAAGACGGAACAAAAGGGTTAAGTGAACGAGGAAAACGCATTGCTTTAAAACGTGCTCGTTTAATTGCTGGTGGTCGGCAAAAAATATTGGCATTGGAAAAAGCTATACAGCCTTATATTCACGATAAGCACATACTTGTTTACTGTGGTGCAACTACAATGTTGTCTGAAAACGCTGATATTTCGGACACAGACAACGAAGATATCCGACAGATAGAGGCCGTTTCCTCTTTGCTTGGAAATAAACTGGGAATGAAAACAGCTAGATTTACTTCGGATGAAGGTGTAGATGAACGTTCCACATTAAAAAAAGAGTTTGCTAGAGGCGACCTACAGGCACTGGTTGCCATTAAGTGTTTAGATGAAGGCGTAAATATTCCGGCTATTAAGACGGCATTTATTTTAGCAAGCACAACTAACCCTAAGGAGTACATCCAACGCCGGGGGCGTGTTTTACGGAAGCATAAAGATAAAGAATTCGCCGTTATTTACGACTTTATAACATTGCCACACCCAATTGGTGGGGTCCACTATTTGACCGAAGCACAAAGAAAGCTAGAATTAACTTTGGTTAAAAATGAACTGAAGCGAGCCGAAGAGTTCGCTCGGATATCACGAAATCGTCCAGAAGCAATGAAGATTATTGAACCAATCAAAGAGGCGTATGCGATTAACGAATATTTATTGTTAGATTTAGAAGAGGAGCTGTAATATGGCAGATGAAATCACTCAAAATGGTGTAAAAATAGACCCCAAAAAGGCCCAGAAGATTTTGCAAAAAATTATTATCAAAGAAAATAATAATTTAAAAACAAAAGACAAAAATGATGGGCAAATGGAAAAAATTATTCAAGACCTGATACAGGAGGAAGTCGAATGTTACTAAAATCGTTAAAATTAAAAGATTTCCGTCAATTTAAAGGGGAACAATACGTTTCTTTTGCTAATGATCCGGAAAGAAATGTAACCATCATTATGGGCGAAAATGGTTCTGGTAAAACATCATTTGCTCAGGCGTTTCGCTGGTGTTTGTATGGAGAGACCGATTTTTCAGATCCAATTTTATTATCTAGGGCTGTTTCTGAAAATATGCTTCCAGGCGATGAACATGAAGTTCAGGTAGATATTGAGTTAACACATAATAATACAGATTACTCTATTATCAGACGTCAAAAATATCGTAAGGATCCATCCGGACGTATTGTATCAGCTTCAGGACAAAACAAATTCGTTGTAGGTTATAAAGCAGACGACGGAAACATGAAGTACCTTCCAGATTTGGATACACACATTAAAATCAAAGAAATTCTTCCGGCAGACTTGTCTAGGTACTTTTTCTTCGATGGTGAACGCATCGAAAAAATGAGTAAAGACATTCATAATGGTAAAAGCAAGGATATTGGAGAAGCTGTTAAAAGTTTACTCGGATTAAATGCTTTTATCTCGTCCTCCCAGCATTTAAAAAAAGTGATTCGTCGCTATAACGATAGTTATTCAGGCAATACTGATAGTCAGATCGTTCGTTTGATATCGGAAATCAAGCAGTTGGAAGAGGAAGAAGAAAAAATCACTGCTCGCATTGCGGAGCTTGGTAATTTAGAAGAACTGGCCCAAGACGAATGTGAAAAATTAAAGGCAAGAATTGAAAAAAGCCATGACAGTGAACAATTATCACAACAAAGAAAGGCCATCCTGCACAAACTTGAAACACTTGATGTTGGTAGAAAGGAAAAACTTTCACTTTTACTGAAGTTATTTAATGCCAACGCTCCTCGCTACTTTCCTAAAAAAATGATGAAGAATGCTTTGGTTATGTTGAAAAATGCTGAAGCCTTAGATAAAGGCATCCCTGACATTCACGCTAGAACCATTGACTTTTTGATTAAACGTGGCTTTTGCCTTTGCGGAAATCACATAGAGGTTGGAAACGATGCCTTTAATGAATTAAACAAATTGAGAGATTACATTCCTCCTAAATCCGTTGGAAATTTGATTTCCGAATTTACTGCTACTTGTGAGGAAAAGACTAAAAGTACAGAGACTTTCTCAGATAGTTTCAATACTAATGTTCGGGATATTTTCTCTTATGAAGATACTAAGGCCGATTTAGAAGATGACCTGTTAAAAATTAACGAACGTCTAAAGGGACTTGAAGATGTAGGTTCCTTGGCCAAAGATTTAATGTCGTATGAAAAGAACATCCGGGATTATAAAGAGGAACGTGATGAACAGAATCAAATCCTTGGCGCTAAACGGGATGCTTTAAAAAATAAATCTCAAGAAAGAACCTGTTTGTCCCAAGGGAGTGCGGCTAATCGCAAAATTGAAACTTATAGAGCCTATGCCGAGTACATCTACAACACTCTTAATGAGGAATATAGCAATAAAGAAGCGGAAACCCGGGAAAAATTAGCCAAAACGATTAATGAGATTTTCAAAAACATCTATAATGGCGGTTTTTCGTTATCTTTAGATGAAAAGTATAATGTTCTACTTTCAGCCGATGGGTCTAAATTGCCCCAAGGAGATGATATCGAAACATCCACAGCGCAGAGTATTTCAATCATTTTTGCCTTTATTGCGGGCGTTATAAAAATGGCCAAAGAAAATCAAAATTCTGATGATAGAATTGCACAAACGGAACCATATCCTTTGGTTATGGACGCTCCTTTATCAGCATTTGATAAAAAGCGCATTAATACTGTTTGTGATGTTCTGCCAAATATTGCCGAACAGGTTATCATCTTTATTAAGGATACTGATGGCGAACTCGCAGAAAACTATTTAGGCCCAAAAGTTGGTAAACGCTATAAATTTGCAAAAAAAACAGAATTTGAAACAGATTTGACGGAAGTGGGGTAAAAAAATGATTTTTTCAAGTGAGTATACTTTCAAAGGTATCCATGCCGATCGAGTAAAAGATTTAACAGGTTTTAAATTTGATAAAGAACATGTTATTTTTGAAAGAAATATGGATGTCTATCTTTTAGCACCTATCGTTGGTTTCTTATATAATCGACGTTCTCCTGTGGATAAAGGAGCATCAACGACCAAAATCTTTACGGATATTTTGTTGAAGTATCAAAAAGAGCTAGAATTCAACTACCGTTTGATAATGCTCCTCGATGAAGAGCATGAAGCCGATTTTGAAAAACGTGTCGATAAGGCGTTTCGTCATTATGGAGATAAAACGGCTACTGCTGACGTCGAAAGATATGAAGAATATGTCAGAGGGGGCATCGATGTCTTGCATGAAAAACTGATGCAAAACGCCTCTATGCCGGATGATTACATTAAAAACTTGTATGAATTTATGAAAGAATTTGATTCGCGTTACAATCAAAGCTCCGATGAAATCATCGATTTATGTAAATTGGCAAGAAGTTAAATAAACTATATTATGAGGTAATATCTAACTAAAAAGGCATTCATTGAAAAATGGCAGATATAAAATTAGAAATAATTTCTTGTTCATATGAACTTTATAAGTCTCGTGGTTACGTTACCGAAGATGAGATTTTTGGCCTTGTTGCCGAGAATAATATTTCGCTCTTTGAAACAAATGCCATTTTAGAAGCCCTGTTAGATAAAGGTGTTTTAATTCAAGATAAACCGCTGATTCAAAATAAAAATAACGATGATGACTATGATCTTGCACGAATAGATTATGATGTTTTATATCAAAATATCCTAAAAGTTTGTCCACATCTTAAGATTTTTATAAAGAAAGTTGCAAGCGTCGCTCCTCCTAAGCGTAACGAATGGGTTAAACTTCTTGAACAGTCTAAAGCTGGTAATGCATGGGCCTCTAATAGATTGTTTGAAATGTATCTAAGAGTTGTCGTTAACCGAGCGTGGGTTATGTATAAAAAATACGACCTCTCATTAGATGATGCCATTCAAGACGGCTGTTTAGGTTTAATGTATGCCCTAGAAAAATTCGATATAACAGAGAATAATTCATTGCCCGGCTATATACCTTTTGCCATATCAAATTATATTAAACGAAGGCAACTACATACCTTTTTACACTAAAATAAAAAAATCAAGTGAAAGGCGGATTTATTCCGCCTTTCTATTTTACATAGGCGTTTTATCTGTCCCTTGACACATTCCGCGCCATATTTCTTCAAAATCTACGTTATCTCCTTCTATTATAGTAAATTCAATAGTTCCTGCGGAAAGAAAACGTTTATATCCCGTCATCCCTCCAAAACTATTTTTGGCATTTACCTCACCGCAAACTGTTGGAGCGCCCCCAACACTTGCACGAATAAAATATAAATTTCTGAATTTGGCAGAACTTGGGTCTTTAAGCCTTGATTTAACTAATTCTTGCCCTTTTGCCACCCAGATAGCTTTTTTCCCATAGTCAGAAGCATAACTAAATGACGCCCCTAACACAATAAAAAGAAAGCATAACAAAATTTTTTTCATTTTATTATCCTTAATATCCGTAAGCTCTTACACAATCACGAGAAAACAGAATGAAGTGCTTTCTGCTGTAATCGTAGTTCGTGACCTTATTAATGTCGCCGTTTTTAATGGCATCCACCAGCTTAACATCTCCGAACGGACCAACCAATCCAAACAAAGAAATGGAGCAACTTTCTCCTTCTTTAATCATTGCTGATTTAGAAAAATCAATATCTTTCATTTCGATTGTATGAACCACAGGGGTCTGTGTTACAGCACAGGCAGAAAGTGTTGTGGCGCAAGCTAAAGCCATCAATAATTTTTTCATTGTAGTCTCCTTTAGTCAAAACATCTCGTAATTGAGATAACTAAGACTAGACACAAAATAAGGAGATGTCAACAAGAAATAAACTTACAAATAACGAAGATATAGCAGAAATTTCGGAAAGTTATACACAGAAAGAAAGGAAACAGGATTTGACTCCTGTCCCCTTCCATGATAAGACTCCAGCGGCTATTTAATAGCCCAACAGAGTCTATCTAAATCTTTTAGATTAGATTTATTTTGGTTTATCTTCATACACACCATAAGGAGGTGAGAATGATATGAATATTAACTATCTTTTTATAATTCTTAAAATACTACAAATATTGCTAAACATGCTAATGTAGTATTTTCAACAGCAGTGAAATTGCCATTCACTGCTATTTTTAAAATATCACTTTCCCTCACTTTGTCAACAAATAATATCTACAATCTAAAAGATAAGATTTTACTAGCCATATCAATAACTTAATATGTGCATAATTTTATAAATTTGATACTATTAACACTTAGTATTAAATTCAGAAGCTATCTTAAGATTCTTGTTAAACTCAGACATCTTCGGAGCTTCAGAGCACTTACAGGATTCTTGGTATGTATCTTTTTGTACTTCTGATTTTATACTAGTATTATTTTCATTAACACTTTTAGCCATAAACTAACTCCTTGTATTTTATCCTTACTTCCGCATTAGAAAGCAGATAATTAAATCGTTCTGATTCTTCATAATTTCTAGTATTGTACCTGAATACAAACTCATCAAGATATTTTTGCAGATGCTTCCGGGTTACTTGGTGGTAAACTCCAATTATTCCTCTCTTTAGAATACCCCAGAATCCCTCAATGGTATTTGTATATACGTTTCCATCAACATACTGTCCTATATTATGCCTTACTATTGAGTGTTTGTAAAGCCTAGAAACGATATTATATCCTTGCCATTCATCTGTATGTAATCTTGCAGTACGCTTTATTTTCTTTAGTATTTCTTTCGTTAGCGTATGAGATTGAACATTATCCACAATAATAGCATTAACCTTTCCACCTCGTTCAAGCATTCCCAATACAGGAGTTTTATCTTTGAAACTTCTTCCCTGAGATTGTTTGAATTTCTTATTACGGTGCCGGTTTTTGTTCTTTCCACCTACATAAGTCTCATCAAGCTCTACATCATTATCTAAATCATTGTTATTCTCTATACCGAAACATTTTCTAATTCTGTGCAGCATGAACCAAGCTGTCTTCTGAGTGACACCAATGTCTTTAGCTAATTGTGTAGATGGAGTTCCTTTATTATGACAGGTAATTAACCATATTGCCACAAACCATTTTCTTAAAGGGATTTTCGTTCCCTCAAACATACCTTTTGTTTTGACGTTGAAATATTTTCCTGTGTTTGCACAACGGTATTTATTATTTTTGCATTTATAAACTTTTGATGTCGGGTCGAAAGGGCTTATAACATTCCCGTTCCACCTTAATTCTGTTAGATGGTCTATACAAGATTGTTCTGTAGGAAAAGCTTCAAGAACTTCAATAATAGAATTAAAATCTTTATTAATCATAGTACAAATTCCTTATAGAACTTATACTATAAATATACCATATTTTTACAATTTTTTCAATAAAATTGTGTACTTTCGTATATAGTTACCTAAACGAAATATTGCTTTTCCTCCAGTAACTGAGATTGAGTTCCCCGCCATCTTACATGAAATTCTATTAAAATGCTATCCTGTAGTTAAGAAACATCATTGTCCGTTTTGTATTCACTATGGTGTAAAATGTCCTCAGCTTATTAACGATATCATTGAAGAACTTGAATGTTCTAAGGATGAGGCTTTATCCTATTTATACTTTTTTCAAGAGAGACTAGAGCTTGAAGAGAGCTCTCTTGGTTCGTTTGATATAGAACAAGAGATTTTAGAAAAAGATGCTTTACGTGTTTTATCCTATATGTTACATGAATTACCGGATCGAGAAGAATATGTTTTAAAAATGCGCTGGGGTATTGATTTTGATGAAGAATTATCATTAGAAGAAATTGGCTTAAAATTCAATATAACAAGGGAGCGTGTTCGTCAAATTGAAAATAAAGGTATAAAAAGATTAAAACACCCATCTAGAATTTTAGAATTACAACAACTTTTTAATATGCCTCTATCTAATTTTAACAAAACAAACAATTTATCTTAATTGTAGAATATGATATTAAATTTCTATCAAGACTTTAATAACATTCTACACACACTTTATCAAAAACCATCTAAAACAATATCACCAGGTTTTGAACTGTTAACTATAGCCCGTTCCACGAGTTCCATCGGCTTCATTGTCGGATGCAAATCATTTTTGACCGGTTTGTTATATTCCCAAACATCCGCCTGATCGCGATCGCCGCACCAATAGTGTGGTTTATCAGTATTCCAACCATAAAGGATCGGTTCGTACTGCCGTTGATAATCCGCACGGCCAAGCGTAAACGTATTTTTAGCCCAAATGATAAAGGTCGACCATTTACCTCCGGCGGCAATAAACGCATTATATAATGTGTGTAGCTTGCTAGAACTCATGCAAACATGGGCGGCACCCTGACTGAACATCAATAAATTGGAAAGGCTATCGGTCAAAAACTGTGCAAAGCCATCACCGAGGTTGTCATTCATAATTTTACGGCCCCCCCTAGGTTCCGGCGTGATAGCGAATACTGTCTTTCATCGAAGAACCATAATTGACATTATATGGCGGGTCGGTAAAAATCATCGTGGCAATATCATTTTGCATGAGCTTTTTGACATCATCATAAAGAGTCGTATCGCCGCAAAGCAAACGATGCTCGCCCGAAATCCAAACGTCGCCAGGCTTGGTTACCGCCTCTTCAGGGACTTCCGGCACATCATCATCAGTTTTGCCCTCTACCTCAGGTTCGCCAAAGGCCTCCAATTCCTTGAGTTCATCTTCCGAAAAGCCTAAAATATCGAGATTGAAATCCATATCCTCAAGCTCTTTCATCTCAAGAGCAAGCATTTCCTCATCCCAACCGGCGTTAAGGGCGATTTTGTTGTCGGCAATAACCAACGCACGGCGTTGAGTTTCTGTCAGATGCGGCAGGCGGACAACCGGAACTTCTTTTAAGCCCATCCGCTGAGCCGCTAACAGCCGCCCATGTCCGGCGATAATCACATCATCCGCTCCGACCAAAATCGGGTTGGTAAAGCCAAACTCTTTGATACTGGCGACAATCTGCGCAACCTGTTCTTCATTATGCGTCCGCGAATTGTGCGCATACGGGATAAGCTTATCGACAGGATAATTCTCTTGAAATTCCATAAATTTCTCCATAAAAAAATAAAAATGACCAGCCAAAATAAAAGCCGACCAGAAGAGCAAATATCCCCGAAAGCCTTGATACACTTAGCTTTCAGGGATAACCTGACCAGTAAACAAAAAAGCGTTTCGCTAGAATTGCGCCGCGGCTTGCGCCCCCGCATACGATTTAATCACAGGAAGGACCCATTACTCAGTATATTCTACATATTCTCTGATTATAAAGAATAGTCGGATAACTGAAACAATCAAAATACCTAAAAGAAAAAAAGCTACCTTTAACACCCAAAACTGCATAGAAAATAACAACATAGCTAATAAGACCATCTCAATCAAAAATAAAAAAAATAGAACTGTTAAAAAACGATTTCTCTTAATTAAATAAGTATGAAGCCGTGTTTGTACAGTCTTCTTTTGTCGGGAAGCATCTATTTTCATTGGCAAAATAACTAAAATAAAACCAGCTAAAAAAGTGATAATAGTTAATAAATTGCCTATTGCACTAGTCGTGCTTTCTTTGTCTGTGAAAAGTTGAGTAAAATATACGTTCGGAATAAAAAATATACTTAACAATATTAGCCCGACAACTGCTGTCAAAAAAAATTTCATTACTACTCCTTTAGAGATGCTAGGTATTCTTTATTTTGCTCTTTAAATTTAAGAATTGCGGCATTTATCTGCAAGAGCATTTCATTATAAGATTGCCTTCCTCTGCTAATACTGATATCACGTGCAAGATATAGGGAGGAATCTGTAATTTTTCCACCACCATTTTTTAATCGTATCTTAAACTTAATATCATTTCCAAGGTTACTATCTGAACATAAATCAGAAGCCATAACTTTCAATGCTTCATCTGAATAATTTATCAGTTCATTTTTATGCTGCTTTTTATCTTTCTGGGGAATAGATGTTCTATTAATGCTAAAACGTGTTTTTAAACCATTACTATAATTAGCATCACATAACTTATCATTAAATCCACAGAGATGCGTTGCAAAATCTCGTATTGCAGACGTTATTCTATTCTCAGTGCGTGCTCGCATATTATCTATGTATGCCTGGTTATAAAGCAATTCTAAATCTATTCCATTAACGCCATAACGTTCAATTTTTTTTAGAGCCTGTTCATCAGCAATATTAATAAAATCAATACCTGTAGTAATATTTAAAGCTTTTTGTAAAAAATGTTTAATGTCATATTCACTAAACCGATCAATAGTTGCATAATAAATAGTATCATCAGAAATATTAATAATTGCCGCCTGATTGAAATATTCAGAACCATCTGGAGCTGTAATTTCTTCAATTTCTTTTTGTTGATTTATTACCGTCGCAGCTTCTCCTTCTTTAATTAGGGCAATAAAAAAAGATATTGAATGATCAGGATATTCTGCAATCTTTTTCCCCAAAAGTTTTCTAGAACCACAAATAGAATCAAACAAATCTGACTGCAATGGCGTAATTTCAATATAAGGCTTATCTGAAAATAAAGTACTTAACCTTGTGTAAATATTATTTTCCGAGGTCTGAATATGTTTACTTGATATTATCATATTTTTTTCTCATTAATTATCATATTGATACATCTTACCAATGAGATAACAAAAAGAAGAATCAAAGTTAAATAATATCAACAAGAAAATAAACTTTTTCGGCATAACTCAGCAAACAGCGGCTTATTCAGCCCAAGCTCCGTAATAATCTCGGAGGATTTCTTGGTAATTTGCAATTTTTGCACATTGCTCATACCATATTTAACCGTTTTCACTACCGCACTTGGCAATTCTGCCTGCCCGATACAAGAAGACAGATAAACAAAACACTCGTCATTATCCTGCAAATATTCAAGAGCCAGCTTGCGGGCATACAGATTAAGCGTCACGTCAGCTTTGCTGGTATCTTTTCCCCATGGACATCCGCCACCGATAGGAGCGACCGTGCTGTAAAAGTCGCACGCGAGCTTTCTGCCGGTCACTCCACAGTCTGCGATAGATGAGTGATATTTATATGTTCCAGTGCCATTGACGATAATATTTTCCGGCTCTTCGCCCAACGCCAAAATGATAAAAGTCGTCAGGTCAATACCTCTAAGCATTGGAATAGCAACAATTGCCGTCTCTACGCCACCAAGCTCGTTAAGTGTAATCTGTGTTTTGATGTCGATGCCAAGATGAATATTTTGCAAAGCATATTCATACAAAGCCTTACACAATTTCTTTGCCAGATACTGCTCGCGGCTGATATTATCCGCCCCTTGGCAAGCGTAACCGACAAACACGCCTTGATCGCCCCAACCATCTTGTTCTACACCTTGTGAAATATCTGCCGATTGTTGACCGATTAAATTAACAACTTTTATTTTTGCCGGCTCAATAGCATATTTACCCCATCGGCGGCTGTAAAAATCATCATAGCCAATCTCGGCCAAGGCTTCTAACACATAATCGTTAACACTTGCTAAGCTGACATTTCCTTTAACCTCTCCGCCAAGAATAACTGTATTGTCCTTAATCATAACCTCAACAGCATATTTTACAGCCGCATCCTGCTCAATCATTCGGTCTAAAATGTAGCTGGAAATATAGTCAGCCGTTTTATCAGGGTGTCCGAGAGACATCGCTTCCGCAGTTTTTTTCATGGTATATCCTTATGTTGGGAGATTTGATTTAAAATAGAAACAGGGACGATTTCATACCTCGTCCCTGATTATATCCATTTTTATAGCTATTATTGACCGAAATGTAAACCGCAAAGATGTCAATGACATTTTTTACATCCGTATTGGATTTTTATGATTGCCTTATCATAACGGATAGCCAACATTTGCCGAGAAACACCATACTCACGGCACAACAGTTTTCATGGAATTCTGTTGGCCCGTTTCCAAACAAGCCGCCGTTCATCCAAAGAAAGAACTGGCAGCCACTTCAAAACCACACGTTCCCACAATGTTATCTGTTCTTGTGTCGGTCGGATTTTGAGCGGGCGCTTTTCCATAAAAATCAACTCCTGCGGCGTATAAATTATATCCGGCATACAACTTCTGTACTTCGGAGCTCGCACCGGTGGCAACAATCTCTCAACATAGGCGGCAGTTTCCAAATCCTGCTTAACTTCTTCAATCGTAATATCAGCCATGTTGTACCGCCTTTACCTTGCCCAAAACATCGGAACAAACATTAGTCAGCGTTTCTATTTCTAAATATGACAGACCATTTTCCTTGCAAAACCACTTCCGAACAGTTTTTCGCCAATCAACGGCAATATATTTTTTGCCGTTCATCCAGCCTCGCTCTTCATTCCAACGAACAAACGCCGCAGGATCTATCGTATAACCGCTTTCCTGACAATACGCCGCCACATCTTCGACATTCGGAGCACCAACATAAGTCTGCTTATCCACAGACACCGCCTCTTTATTTTTATCTTCATTTACATATTCATTATCCGATCCATTCTCCTTCTCCGACTCACCCAGTGGGGGAGTAGATGCTTTTACTAAAGATTTGCTTGGTCTTTGCTTTAGATTTGCTCCCGCCTTTAGAACCAATTGCTTGGCGTTTTTCGCAGATTTCCTTATATTTAGCGTTGTTCTTTTCAACTGTATCTTGAATTGCTTCAAAACGCTTCTTGACCGGTTCCGATAATTTAAAAGACACGTCTCCGTAAAAGTTAATTTCACATAACGCAATTATTAAATCCGCAATCTGATTTTTCCTAAAGTTATGCACCGCGGCAAGGAAATCAGCAGGATAAAGCACAAAAGAGGTCTTTTTATCCATTCTGGCCTCCGTCTTTAGAGGCTTTTTTGATATTCTTGATACCTTGTATCCATTCCAATGCAAGACTGGTGCGGTGAACTTCGTTGCTAATCTGCCGTTCCAGACGGTTAAGAGCGGACACTTCCAATTCCAAAAGATAGATAACCGGAATTTTACTAATTTCTTCCGAGATATAAACCTGATGTTCATTATTTTTCATGGGTCTTCCTTTCAAAATTTGTTTCCGACAACAGGAACACCCGTGGAAATAAAAAAACGGAGCCGGCTATTTTAATTTTTTTCGCAATTTTTCAAATAATCTCCTGATAACACGTTTATGAATATGCATCTGCACAACAATTTGATTAATGGAATAACCATCTCCAATCATCTGCAGTATCTTCTTTTCCTTTGCATCTGTCATTTTATCAATATCTACCATTAGTGTATTTGTTTCAAAATTATAATCCGATGCTTTTAAAAAAGAAAATTCCCCATCAACTTCATAATCAGTCAATGAGGAATATAAAAAAGTCCCGGCGGTGATATCTTTGGGTCAGCAAATTGGTAGCATATTGTTTTATTGAGTGTACCACCAGCGCTTCATCAGGATCGGGTATTTCATAAAAGCGCTTCAAATAAAAGAGCAAAAGATCTTGCGTTAGATCTTCCTTATCATCAGACGAAAACAATGGTGTTGACAACAATCGGCGAATTTGCGATAAAGTTGTTATTCGGACATACGTTGGTAGTCCGTTGAAAATATTTGGATTCATAAAATAAACCCCTCTAAAATGTTAATGAGAGGTTTATTCTCTGAAATTAACTTATCGGCTTCAACGCAAGAGAGAACCAACTCAAGGTTGATTCTTTGATTTTATGTTGTATGAACGCAAGTTTTTAAGAAAATCAAATGTGTACAAATCTGTGAAAATTATAAATTAAATCCGTACTTTATGCGTTGTTGCGTCCAAAGTATCGGTATTTCCGATTCTAATATTTTTTTGAGGCTTAGAGTTTTGGGGTAGGCGCCATCTACAATCGCTGTCACAATATCTGGCGCAAGATATGTCATACGCATAACTTTTCCAATATATTCGCGACTTAGTCCCTCGCGTTTAGCTAATTCATCAAGGAAGATATTTTCTTTTTTCATTTTATCTTGCCAAACAAAGGCCTTAATCAGAGTAAGGTATAGCGGATTATTTTCATCAGGCTTGTATTTTTCCGGCGCAAAAATCTTAAGTGAACCACGTCTCCGGCGGAGGCATATACGATACATTATCTCATTTTCCTCGCCATCTATATTATTGGGAAACAACTGTTCTTTCATTTCGTTCCCCATGAGAGTGATGGCCAATTCTGTATATATTATTTTAATACGGTCGGCATTTACTCTGATCTTTTTGACCAAAAGCATCAACAATTGCCGTTGTGTCGTGGATGACAAATGATGAATGAAACTTTCTGAACCATTTAGTTTATCAAGAACTTGCACATCTTTAATATCAGGGCGGACAATTTTCGCTTCCTCTATCAAACCGAAAATTATTTTTGGGGATTTGATAATCAATTCTATCTGCTGTAATACAAAATTATCCATTTCTCCTGCTGGAATACTACCAATTTGGCAATTTTTAAAACCTTCTTTGACAGCCCGAACGGATGTATAATATTCATAAACCTTATTCTTTTTATTGGATCTCGTGGAGACCATCGCCGCTTGACAACAGTCACAGGTAATAAAACCTTTTAATAAAGAGTGTTCAATAAAACGTGAGGGAGCAAGTCGCCCAGTTCTGTTTTTGCTTTTGATTTTTTGCGCTTCATCAAAGAGTTCTTGCGAAACAATTGCTTCATGTTGCCCCTCATAAATATTTTTTTTATGCGGAATTTTACCTGCGTAGAGAACATTTTTCAGCATTTTACTGACGCGCATATGGGTAAATTTGCCGTTGTTTCCCTTACTCATTGTCGTGTAACCATTTTCATTAAGCCATTCCGCCACCGCAATTTCTGAGCGTAAAACCAGATATTTTTCAAAAGCAAGCCTAACAACAGTTGCTTCCTCCTCGTTAATAACTAATTTCTTATTATGGGAGTTATATCCTAGCGGTAAAATACCGCCCATCCACATACCTTTTTTCTTGGAAGCCGTCACCTTATCGCGGATACGCTCTGTAATAACTTCTCTCTCAAATTGAGCAAATGATAACAAAACATTTAAGGTCAACCGTCCCATAGAATCGTACGTGTTGAAATTTTGCGTAACCGAAACAAAAGAACATTGATTGCGATCCAAAACCTCCACCAATCTTGAGAAGTCCATTAATGAGCGTGTCAGACGGTCAATCTTATAAACAACAATCATATCTACTAATCCAGCTTCCACATCTTGTAAAAGTTGTTGAAGTGCCGGACGTTTTAAACTTCCTCCAGAAAATCCGCCATCATCATAATGCGTTGGAATAATCTCCCAGCCTTGATAAGCTTGGCTTTTGACATAATTCTCTCCAGATTCTCTTTGAGCTTCCAATGTATTAAATTTTTTATCCAAGCCGTCATCCGTAGATTTTCTAGTATAAATGGCACAACGGATAGTTTTCATTTAGCATCTCCCAATCCAAAGAAAAATCGGCCGGAAATCCGCTTGCCGGTAATTTTCTGTGCCACAGCAGACAGACTTTTATAATAAGTACCTTCAAATTGAAATCTGGCGGCAGAAATAATAACATTGTATTCTTTTCCCCGATAAGTCTTAACCAAACGTGTTCCAATTCGTGGCAAGCTCCCGTTGTCTTCAATTTCGGAATGCTTTAAAACAGTTTTGCCCAACAACAGATTTTTAATGTTTTCAGGAACGCCACCGTATGCCAACTCCTGCATTCGGTAAGCAAGCCTGGGAATATAGTAACGCTTTGTTTTCCAAATCGGCTCACTGTCAAAATACTGTTTCCACATTTCTTGCAACTCAGTTACACTCATATCGTTGAGCCGCAAAACGTCATTTTCTACCATTTTCAACTCCTTTCTTTACAATATGAATGCTTGGATTTTCTTTGTTATCCAGTTCTTTTTGCGATAATTCTGAACAATTTTGCCCATCAATCCAAGCAAGCAAATCAGGTAATAAAAGCTGTATGATTTTTTGCAAGTCTGTCATTGTTAACCTCCGACAGAACCACCCGTGCAAAAACAAAATCGGAGCCACTTTTTTGAAAATAAAATTTAACCAATTGATAAAGAATGATAAAATATTTGTATAAATAACATTGCCTCTTATACAAACGATAAGCAAATGAGGAAAATAAAGCAAAAAAGAATAGGCTATTATCTCTGATTTGGTTATGTTCCGAAGGTCGTAGTTTTGGGGGTATCAGAAGTCAAAAAAAGTATATATTTGGGGTATATTTTAGGGATTTTGCTTCAAAATTTTAAGATAATTCAGAGAGGGGTACGCCCATCAAAATAAAAACAAACCCCGCGGCTTTTGGGGCTTTGAGAGAGATTGCAGATACGAAAAAAGAGGAAGTATAAACTTCCTCTTTTGCTATATGGTTGCGGGGGCAGGATTTGAACCTACGACCTTCAGGTTATGAGCCTGACGAGCTACCGGGCTGCTCCACCCCGCGATATGTCTGTCTCAAAAGACAGCGTATAAATACGCCTTTTTCGGGCGCTTGTCAATACCTAAATGGCATTTTTTTTGCCGCTCAGAAGAAGAGGGTGATAATAACGGCAAAAATAAATACCAAAACAACAGTCCAATGCCACCATTTCATATTTTTCTCCTTTTTCAGTTGAATAAGCTAAGTGCTAAAATGACAATAACAACAGTTATTGCGAAAAATATTTTATGTTTGTTTGTCCATTGCATTTCAGGAATTCCGTTTAGATAAAAGGGTTATAGGCCCATTGCAACAGTGCCTGACGTTGACGGGGACGGCATCCCAGATCGCCGGGCCAGCAGTTTTTTTCAATTTGGATTTTGTGGCGTTTGAATGATTTCCAGCGCCGGATTTGGATGCGGTCAATTTCCGGCAGGCGGCGACCGAGATAATAGCGGCAATACCATTGAAACCAGCCGCGGGGATCCGGGCCGTAAATCCAGCCGCGTTTTTGCCATTCCTGCAGGGACAGGCGTGATTTCAGATGAAAGAAGTTTATACCGGCATTGGCAGTCTGCGGCGCTAAGGCAGCATTGCGAAACCAGTCGGCCGGGAATTCGTTTCGGCAGTCGTTCAGATATTTTCCTTCAAAGACTCCCATGTGCAGCATTTCGGCAGGTGTCAGTTCCGGAAGAAAGTCCGGAGCGAAGTTTTGTCCGATCGGTTCGCTGGTTTCATAGGTATAATTTTTTTGCATTTTATCATTAACGATGATTTTCATGGAACCTCCGTGCTCTATATAATCCGTATCGGAGAAATTTGGAGGTCGGTAAGAAAAAACCCCGCCGAAGCGGGGTTGTATAAGAAGTTAAGACTGAATTATTTGATTTCTTCTGCAGCCATAACCGGTGCTGCTGTTTCAGTTGTGGTGGAATCAATCGTATAAGAGATTGTTTCGGTGGCCGGAGCCGTAACCTGAACCGGTGCCGGAGCCGGCTGGGTCGTTGTTGTGGTGGTAACAACGGTTTTGCTTACCGGCTGAGAAACGATAGCTTCTTTTTCAAAGGAAACGTCAGTTGTGGTTTTGGGTTCATATACGGTTGTTGTCGTTGTTTTTTTATAAACGATTTCAACCGGTTCTTTAACAACTTTTACGCTTGGGGTGCAGGAATTGCAGGTGCTGCAGGAGCCGCAAGGTTTCGGAGCGACCGGCCGGCTGACAACCGTATTGCAGGTGGTGCACGGCATAACCGGAGCCGGCTGAGGATTTTCATAGACGATAATCGGTTGCGGCGCTTTCTTTACAACGGCTTTCTGGACCGGCCGGGCCTTGCGGACGCGGCGGCTGGTGCAATTGTAATGAGTGTAGTCAGCATCGGTATTGCTGCTGTAAATCGGGCCGGAAGCGCAAGCGGAAATAAACATTAAAGCGGTTAATACGAGTAACTTTTTCATGATTTTTCTCTGACTTAATTAAAGTTATTAACAAAAGGTTAACGCTAATATAAACATAAAAATTTAATTTGTCAATTTTTGTTTATAAAAAAGATTGTTTTTTTTATATATAAGCGTTTTTTCAAAGGATTAAAGTTCAGAGACGGTAAAAGGCAGCAATAAAAAATAAAAAAAATGAAAATTTGTGAGTTTTTTGCATAAAAAAGACTTGTTAAATTTATTTTTTGTGATAAACATAGGCAAGTCAGGTTAACGGAGTGTAGTTCAGCCTGGTAGAACGCTACGTTCGGGACGTAGAGGTCGCTGGTTCGAGTCCAGTCACTCCGACCATAGAATAGAAATACCGCCTTTAGGGTGGTATTTTTTATTTTAAAAGATTGTGATGTATGTAAAGAAACGTGTCAGGTCTGTCGTTCAGGGTGTAATAAATGCGTGTTGCGAAATGGATGTTTTTTTACCGTGGAGACAGTTTGCCGTTAATTAGGCAAAATTGATTGCCGGGGCTTGTGTGTGTATCAGTGTTGTTTAGAAAAGAGAGCTTGTAAATAAGGCAATGTTGAATCGCAAAGAGTCTTTTCAGAATAATATTCTTTCAGCATTCTTATTTTTTCTTCTTTTAATAATTGAGAAGGAAATCGCGAGATGCCGTTCATTCGAAAACGGGAGCAGGGAAACGGCAAATGTGAAAAACGGGCTCCGTTATCAATAAAACAAAGCCATTTTTCTTTGTCGCTGACAATTTTGAAATCTTCACGATAAGTGCCGAGTTTTGCAAACAGGTCTTTTTTTATGAAAGAGGATTGGTGAGCAAGAGTGTTATCTAAGAAGAATGATTTTCTGATTGTGTCAGGATATGTCTTAATGAAGCAGTCTGTTTCATTTTCAAACAGGCGGTAGGAATCTCCGTAGAAGATGTCGGCATTTCCTTTGTTTAAATATGGCAGTACATGTGCTATTGTTTTATTATTGTACAGTTGGTCTCCACCATTGAGAAACAGCAAATATTTTCCATGTGCAAGGTTAATTCCTTTATTCATTGCCGGATAGATTCCGGTGTCCGTTTCTGATATAAAAATATCGGCTCTCTTTTGAAAAGGTTTTATTTTTTTTAAAGTGTCGTCAGTTGATGCTCCGTCAATAATCAGCCATTCAAAGTTTTGGTTAATTTGTGAGCAGATGCTTTGACAGGTGCTTTCAATAAAAGGTTCGTTTTTACAAATAGTTATGATGGATAAGAGTTTTTGGTACATTGTATTTTCTCCTTTGAAAAGGATATTGGTTGTCAAAGAAAATGGCAAGCTCTTATTTTCTCTAAATGTTTTGTTTTTCCATATATAGCAGATGATTCCGTATTTTTTATTTGACATTTATTATATGTAATAATTATAATACATATATTGTTTTATATATATTGGAGATGGTATATGAAAAGTTTTTTATTGATTATGGTTATGGCGGCCGCGTTGCCTGTTAAGGCTTTAGCAAACCCAGCCTGTGCCGTTTGTACGGTTGCAATCGGCGCTTCTCTCAGCGTTGCGCGGAAGATGGGGGTCGAAGATTCGATTGTCGGTTTATGGGCCGGCGCATTGTTAACTTTGCTGGGATATTGGTCCATAATGTTTTTTGATAAAAGAAACTGGCATTTTCGTGGGCGTGATTTTTTGCTGCTGTTGCTTTCGGTGGGGATGATCGGTTTTATTTATGTTGCTGAAGTCGATTATACTCCGGTTGTTATTTGGAAAATCTTTTATATGGATACGATTTTGTTCAGTTCTTTGCTCGGGATGCTGATTTATATCGGTTCGCAAAAACTTTATCAGCGGATGAAAGCCGGGAACGGCGGGCATGCTCATTTCCCTTTTGAAAAGGTGGTTTTGCCGATTGTTTTTTTGCTGGGAGGGAGTTTGTATTTAACTTATTTTCCGATTTAAGGAGGCGTATTGAGGCTGTAAAAAAAATAACCGTCGGTTTTCAAACCGGCGGTTATTTTAACGGTTGTCTTATTACTTTTTTTTCAAGGCAGACAATGTCATTATGATAACGCTGCCGATAAAAACGGTTCCGAGAAAAATCAGAGCCATGGGGATCTTTGCATAAGCCAGGTGAGCGATGACAAACATGAACAACAAGGCGTAGATGATAAAAGAACCGAGAAAGCCGATAATAATTTTCCGGGCTTTCAGCATATCACGGGGCGAGGCCCGAGAGGTCAGAAAATCGGGATTGCGTTTTTTGTTCCAGCCCAGAAGGCACAAAACCGCAATGCAGGCGGCAATGCCGATACTGCTCCAGAGCATTACGGCGAGTTGTAGCTGTTCCATAAGCGTTATATTTTAATTAATCAGACTTTAGTTCTTGCCAACAATGACGGGAATATCGGCCGAAATCGCCGGGGAAACAGAATCGGAAACAATATCAGGAAAACATAAGAGGCGTTCAGGCACAATATGACGTTGTCAATGACTTCTCTTATTCCGAGGTTTTCCGGGACGACCAGTGCGATAAGCATAAATTCAACCATAAATCCCAGCCATAGGGTGTTTATGATGAAATTTGCGGGATTTTTTTTATAAACCGCAATCTGGATAGCCGTACAGACAACGGCGAAAATTACAATGTTTATCCATTTTATTGCCGTGAGCAGCGACAGAACGGAACTCCCTCCCAAAAGCATCAGCGCGGGCGCTAAAGCATAAAAGCTTAAACCGAACTTTTTCATAAACTAATATTTTAATTGTTAAACATAATTGTAAATTTTGTGACAGTTTATACTTTTCGTTGGGCAAAAATCAATCTTTTTTTGTTCGTTATTATTGAACAAACAGACAATAACCGCCGACAGGGAAACCGGCGGTTAAAAGGAAGTTTACCAAAGCATTTCGGGCAAATCACGAGGCAAATCCCCGTTGTATTCTTTTTAAAAAGATTTGGGCGGCCGGGGAAAAGACCTGATATTTTTTCCAGACGATATTCAGGCCGGATTCCAGTGCGGGCGAAAGGGGGCGGAAGCATAAATCAGAATTCATATTGTTAATCAGTCCGTCCAGACTCAGAATATAACCGACGCCTTGTTCGGCAAGAAGTGCCGCGTTGAACAGCAGATTATAGGTTGCGACAATATTCAATTTTTCAAAGTCTTTGCCGAACCATTCCCGGAATTCGTTATAGGCTGAGGTTTGGCCGATGGCCTGTTGCGAGCAAATCAGCGGCAGGCCGGTTAAATCGTTTCTGGATATCTTTTTTTTGCGGGCGAGCAGGCATTTTTTTGGCATGATAACACCCCAGACATCTTTAGTCGGCAGAGAAACCGAATTGTATTTGGTGATGTCTGTCGGCTGAATCAGTATTCCGAAGTCGAGCAACCCTTTATCCAGGCGTTCGGTTACGTTTTCGGCGTTGCCGCTGTAGAGATGACAGCGAATGGCGGGGTAGTCTTTTTGTATGTCTCTGATTGTTTGGGCAATCAGCCGCATGCCCCGGGTTTCGCCGCCGCCGATGTATATCTCTCCGCTTATGTCTTTCTGAGCGGAATGAAATTCGGTTTTGGTCTTTTCCACCAGTTCCATGATTTCTTCGGCACGTTTGCGCAGGATCAGTCCTTCGGAGGTGAGCAGCATGCCCTGAGCCGATCGGATAAGCAGTTTTTGGCCGAGTTCGTCTTCGAGTTCCTTCATTTGCCGGGAGAGCGTCGGCTGGGTCAGGTTCAGGGCTTTGGCTGCTCCGATTAAGCTGCCTTCCCGGGCAATGGTCAAAAAATAGTGTAATACACGCAGTTCCATAATTTTTCCCTTATGCTTTTTAGGTATAATACATTATAAGATATAAGTATTTGCTATTTTGTAAAGATAATTTTATGATAAATAACAATATTGAGAAATTTTGTTTGTTTATGACTTGAAGGCGGTTCGGTCAAGGAGGATATAAAATGGGAGTAAAAGGTTTTTTTCATTTCAGGCTGATTTTATCGGCCTTAACAGGGGTATTTTTTTTAACTTCAAATGCAACAGGAGCAGATATGACAGAATCGGATAAAAATTGGGATAAGGTTTTTGCTAAAAGTGACATGGTTGATGTCAGCAAAGTAAGGTTTAAAAACCGGTACGGAATTGAATTGACCGGTGATTTGTATCTGCCCAAGGGCAAAGCTTCCGAAAAGCTTGCGGCGATTGCGGTCAGCGGCCCGTTTGGCGCGGTTAAGGAGCAGGCTTCCGGCTTATATGCGCAAACCATGGCCGAGCGGGGTTTTGCCGCGTTGGCGTTTGATCCGTCTTACACGGGGGAGAGCGGCGGAGAGCCGCGTCTGGTGGCTTCTCCGGATATCAATACCGAAGATTTCAGTGCCGCGGTGGACTTTTTGAGCAATCAGCCGAATATTGATGCGGAGAGAATCGGCATCATCGGTATTTGCGGATTTGGCGGTTTTGCCCTGAATGCCGCGGCAATAGATACAAGAATTAAGGCTACGCTCACTTCGACAATGTATGATATGAGCCGGGTTAACGCCAAAGGGTATTTTGATGCCATGGGGGAAGAGGAGCGCTATGCGCTGAAACAAAAGCTTAATGCCCAGCGCAGTGTGGATTTTAAAAACGGAACCTATGCGGCTGAAGCCGGTCTGCCGGATAAGCTGACGGGGGATGAGCCGCAGTTTGTGAAAGATTACTGGGGCTATTACAAAACGCCGCGCGGTTATCACAAGCGCTCCAAAAATTCCAATACGGGTTGGAACATGACTTCGGCGCTGTCGTTTATGAATATGCCGATTTTGACTTACAGTGACGAAATCAAAAACGCGGTGTTGATGATTCACGGTGAAAATGCCCACAGCCGTTATTTCAGCGAGGATGCTTTCAAAAAACTCAAAGGGAGCAATAAGGAGCTGATGATTATTCCGGGGGCAAATCATGTTGATTTGTACGATAATCTTGAAAAAATTCCGTTTGATAAAATTGAAGCTTTCTTTAAAACGTATTTGAAATAACGAGGGGAAATTTTATTTAGGATAAGAGGGCTTAAGCCAAAGGCCGGAAGTTGTTCCGGCCTTTGGCTTTTGTCTTAGGGAACCGCGTTGGGAACGGGTTTAATATTTTTTATTCTGACCGCCAGTTTGTGGGCATCGGCGATAATTTGTTCTTCACCGGGGACTTTACGGTTGCGCATCAGAATTCTGCCGTTGCAGATAACATCGCTGATGCAGGACGAATCGGCAGCATAAACCATATTGGAAAGCAAATTATAGCAAGGAGTGATGAACGGGTTGTTCAAATCGACAAGGATGCAGTCGGCAAGCGCTCCTTCGGCAATAATACCGGCGTTCAGCCCAAAAGCCCGGGCTCCGTTGCGGGTGGCGGCGGCGAAGATATCTTTGTCCAAGCCGGCGAGCGCGTTTTGCGCCTGCCATTTGCTGACAAGCGAGAAGAGTTTCATCTCTTCCAGCATGCTCAGGTTATTGTTGGAGGAAGCGCCGTCGGTGCCGAGCGTGATTTTTCCGGGCAGTTCCTGTTGGAGTTTCTGGAAAGGGAAAAGCCCGGAAACCAGTTTGAGGTTTGAAGCCGGGTTAGTGGTGAGAAACGTGCCTGACTGTTTGATCAGTTTTATGTCTTCGTCGTCCAAGTGGATGGCGTGGGCCAAAACGGTCTTGGGGCCGAGCAGATTCCATTCGGCGAATTTGACAATCGGCGAAACGCTGTATTTTCCGCGGCAGTCGCAGACTTCTTTGTCGGTTTCGCAGGCGTGGATATGCAGGAGAAGGCCTTGTTCATGTGCCAGTTCTGCCGTCCATTTGAATAGTTCTTCGGAAACTGTATAGACCGCATGGCAGGAGACGGCTTTAATCAAACGATCAGGGCAGGGATTGGGCTGTTGCAGCCAGTTTAAGGTCAGTTTTTGCTTTTCTTTGGTGCGTTCGGGATCAAACATATCCATTTCGACGACAGAGACGGCCGCGCGGATGCCCATTTCGTCAATTGCGCGAATCGTGGCCTCAGGGAAGAAATACATATCGGAGAAAAAGACCGTGCCGGATTTGATCATTTCAAGAATGGCCAGTTTGCTGGCAATGTAAATGTCGTCGGCAGTGAGCTGGTTTTCAACCGGCCAAATGTCTTCGGAAAGCCATTCAAACAGTGGTTTGTTGTCGCCGAAGCCGCGTAAAATGGACATGGCTGCGTGGGTGTGGGTATTGTAAAAGCCGGGGAGAATCGCATGTCCGCTGCCGTCAATGACTGTGTCGGCCGTCTGTTCCAGCTGCGGGGCAATCCGGGCAAAACGGCTGTTTTCAATAAAAATGTCGCAAATCTGATTATTATGGGAGATGTTTTTAATTAAAATTGACATTATGAAATCCTAATCTTATGCTTTATGAGGTTAATCCGATAATTACAGTAAATAATAAAAGCAGGTAAAAAGCAATGCTGGATTTGGGAATTAAAAAACTGGAAAAATTTTCACTGCCGGAAGAAATTGTCGGCGAAAGGGTGGTGTTGGTTCCGCGCCGGCATGAATTTGACGAGGCTTTGTTTGAACTGATTGATTCATCCAGGAATTTTCTGCGGGAATATCTGTTTTGGGTGGATGACACCCGAAGCGTTGACGATGTTCGGAAGGTGACGGATATTTTTCAGGAAAACTGGAAAAAACAGGACGCTTTCGAATTTGTTTTTCTGGATCGGGAGAGCCGGCGTTTGGTCGGTGCCGGGGGAATACATACGATTTCTTATCTGCATCATTATGCCGAGTACGGTTATTATCTGAACCAGAAAGAGGTCGGACACGGATATATAACCGAGGCGGTGCGGCTTCTGGAAAAAGAGCTGTTTCAGCGCGGAATTCATCGGCTGATTATTACCTGTGACGTAAACAACCAGGCTTCGGCCGCGGTGGCACGACGCTGCGGATTTGAACTCGAAGGCAAAATGCGCGAGGCCCGCTTTGCTTACGGGAGCTACCGCGATGAACTGCTGTTTGCCAAAATTAATCCGGGGAAATAAAATGACGAATGAGCTGGAAGAACGCCTGGTGGCGATTGAAATGGCGTTGGCCAATCAGGAAAAAATTACGGAAGATTTGAACCAGGTGATCATTGAGCAGGGACGTATGATTGACCGTTTGGTAAAGCAGAATCAGTATTTGATGACCTTGGCAGAGCAGGATACGGTTAAGCCGCTGAGCGAAGAAACCCCGCCGCCGCATTATTAACAGGGTTGTATATGCTTTAGGCGATATTATATAGGAGGGAGATGTTGGCAGATTTGAGTGGGGAGAAACCGCAAATGAATATGAACGCTCTGTATAAGTTGACGCTGGGGCTGTATATTTTAGGATGCCGGGACGGCAAGCGTCCGGTCGGCAGCGTGGTTGATGCGGTGATGCAGGTGGCGCACAAACCATGGATGATAGCGCTTTCATGCACCAACGGCAGTTATACCAAACAGTGCATTGATGCGACACGGGAGTTTTCGCTTTCAGTGCTGAGCAAAAAGGTTGAACCCTGGATTATTGCCAATTTCGGTTTTCAGAGCAGCAAAAAGGTTGATAAATGGTCGATAACCAAATATCATGTCAAGGACGGGCTGCCTTATCTGGATGATAATATCGCAACCTTGAAATGCGAGGTGGTTCAGAGTATAAGTTATGAGAGCAATACGCTGTTTCTGGCCGAAGTTGCAGATTGCGAAGACAATAAAAACGAAGAGCCGTTAACTTATAATGATTATCGGGCTTATTTCAAACAGGATGTTATGGACAGTTTTAACAAACTTAAATCAGCAGTAAAGGAGAAAAAAATGGCTGAAGAAAATAAAAAAGACGAAGGCAAACATTGGGTTTGTCTGGTATGCGGTTACGTTTATGACGGCGATGTTCCGTTTGAAGAACTGCCGGAAGACTGGGTTTGCCCGCTGTGTGGCGTCGGCAAAGACCAGTTTGCCTATGAATAAGTCTGAAAGTACAGGCAAATGAATAAAAGCAGAATTAAAGCGGTTTTATTATTACCGGTTAATGCGGTGATTGTCATTCCGGCTTTGATTCTGCTTTTTTCGCAGCAGCAGGTCAGCCTTGCCTTTAATTTGCTGAGTTTTGTCGGCTTGGCGGTTTGGTGCGGCGGTCTGGGGCTGGTTTGGCGGACAGTGGCTTTGTTCGGCCGGCAGAAAAAAGGATTTATCGCTCCGTGGAATCCTCCGGCAGAGCTGATTATTGCAGGGCCGTACCGGTATGTGCGCAACCCGATGATCAGCGGTGTCGGTTTTATGCTGCTGGGAGAAGTAATGCTGTTTATCAATGACGGATTAGCCGTGTGGTTTTTACTTTTTGCAACGGTGAACGCCGTGTATATTCCTCTGGTCGAGGAACCGCAGCTGCTTAAACGTTTCGGCACGGCGTATGCCCTTTACCGGGCAGAGGTTCCGCGTTGGATTCCGCGCCTGCATCCCTGGAGCGGAGAGGTGCTTGAGGCAAAAGAGAAAAAATAAAACCGGCTGCAACGCCGGTTTTATTTTGGGTTATTTGATGCAGCCGACATAGCGCCAGTTGTCATTATCATATTGCAAGTGAATAATTTCGCCGTTATCAACATCTTCTTTGTCGATGTTGAGTGCGTGAAGCGTTTCGGTCAGGGTTATGCCGTGCCCGGAAATGGCAATGTTGTTATATTTGCTTTGGGCGTATTGTTCCAGCGCGGAGAAGACGCGCTGACGCACCTGACGTTTGCTTTCGCCGTTTTCAAAGCAGATATCTTCATCCTGAGTTTTGCTGCTGCGCCATTTGCGGTAAAGCTCGCCGAATTTTTCGAGCGCCTGCGTGTAATGCATTCCTTCGGCCACACCGACATTTACCTCGGTGAAGCGTTCATCGTACTGCAGGGGAACTTTAATGACTTTAGATACAATATTACCCGTTTGCTTGGCACGGCGCAACGGGCTGGAAATGACGATTTCGACGTCTTTGTTTTTGAGGTTGTCGGCGGTGGCGTAAGCCTGGTCAATACCGCGGTCGGTCAGGACGGAGTTGTTGGTGTGTCCCTGAATTTTGCCTTCGACGTTATATGAGCTTTGGCCATGTCTAAAAATATAAAAATTTTTAACCATCTGCATCCTCCCGTGAGATGTTGGAGATGTGCATATCTTAACCGATTTTTAATGGTTTGACAAGTTTAATTTTCGCGATAAAGACCAAGCTTGCGGGCCACCCAGGGAAGGGAATTTCCCTGTACCAGAACCGAGAGAATGACAAGAAAGAAAATCAGGTTAAACAGATAGCCCGAATTGGGAAAATTATACATCATCGGATAAGTGGCCAGAATAATCGGCACCGCTCCCTTAAAGCCGGCCCAACTGATGAAAAGCTTGTCGCGGGTGGTGTATTCGCTTTGCAGCAGGCAGAGAAAAACCGCCAGCGGCCGGGCAATGAAAATCAGGGCGACGGAGCAGAGAAAGCTGATGGGAAAAACGCCGGGAAGTTCATGCGGATTAACCAGAAGTCCCAGAATCAGGAACATGCCGATCTGCATAATCCAGGCCAGGGAATCCTGAAAGTTGATGAAGTGGCGGCGGTAGAGAAAAGCGTAATTTCCCATGACGATGCCGGCAATATATACGGCGAGAAAGCCGTTGCCGTTGATGAGCTGCGTCAGGCTGAATGTCAGCAAAACGGTACTGATGCCGAATACCGGATAGAGGCCGGGATAGACCAATGTCCAGCGGCACAGCATATAGCTGGCCAGCCGGCCGAAACCGTAACCGGTTCCCAGCCCCACGGCCATTTGCCAGACAAAGTTTTCAAGCATGTGGGGAATACTGAAGTCGGGAACGGACAGAAAATGTATGGCGCCCATTGAGAGGAGAACGGCCATCGGGTCGTTGCTGCCGGATTCAAATTCAAGCAGCGGTTTCAGGCCGGGTTTGAGTTCCCGCCGCTGAGAGCGGAGAATGGAAAAAACGGCAGGGGCGTCGGTGGAGGAAACAATGACGCTTAACAGCAGGGAGACTTCAAAGCTCAGGCCTAAAACGTAGTAAGCGCAGATATATAAAAACAAAGCGGTAAGAAAAACGCCGAGGGTGGAGAGAAGAGAACCGCGGGCCAAAGCGGGGCGAACTTCGTTCCATTTGGTATCAAGACCGCCGGAGAAAAGAATGAAAGCCAACGCGAAGGTGCCGATATAGTTGGCTATCCGGGCATTATAAAACTGGATGCCGGCGCCGTCGCTTCCGGCGAGCATGCCGAGGCTGAGGAATAATAACAGGCTGGGGATGCCGTAACGCATCGAGATGCGGTTAGCGTAAACGCAAAGCATCAGCAGTGTGCCGGCAACGGCCATCATGACATCGAGGTTCATCAGTTCTCCTTGGTTGAATAACTTACTTTACCGTCTAAAGATTAAAATTTCATAACTTGAAATGCGGTTTTTTATTTATACATCTTTTAACAGATTTACAGAGAGGGAGAAATTTGATGACAGAACAGCTTGTGCAATCCGGCCGTCTGCAGGAAAAGTTTTGTGCGCAGATGCCGCTTATCGGCGACAAAGCTCCCGCCTTTGAGGCGGAGACAACGAAAGGAATGATCCGTTTTCCCGATGATTATGCGGGGAAGTGGGTCATTTTGTTTTCGCATCCGGCTGATTTTACGCCGGTCTGTACGTCTGAATTGTTTACGTTTGCCAAGATGACGGAGGAATTCCGGGAGATGGATGCGGAACTGGTCGGATTATCGGTTGACAGTGTCAGTTCTCATTTGGCCTGGCTGAAGTCGATTGAAGAAGAAATCCGCTTTCACGGCGAACAAAATGTGAAGATTGATTATCCGGTGATTGCCGATGTGAAAATGGCGGTGGCCCGCAAGTACGGGATGATTCATCCGTCGGTCAGCGATACAAAAGCGGTTCGTGCCGTGTTTTTGATTGATCCGGAGGCGAAAATTCGGGCAATTTTATATTATCCGCTGTCAACCGGGCGTAATTTTCAGGAGATTAAGCGTTTGCTGGCGGCTTTGCAGGTGACGGACAAATATCAGGTTTCGACGCCGGCCGACTGGCAGCCGGGCGAAGATGTGGTGGTTTCGGCACCGACGACGCTGAGCGAGGTTATGAACGAGAAAAACAAGCAAGACGGGTGTGACTGCGGCACCTGGTATTTCTGTACCAAGAAAATTTCCGAGCCGGAGAATAAAACTTACGGTCTCCATTAAAAAAATGATGCCAAACCGATGTGTTATCTGACCGCGGCGAGTTCGTTCCAACGGGTGGTATAGCAGGGCGAGCAAAAGTCGTGTCTGACAAAGGAAATCTGTTTGGGTGGCTGGAGGCCGAAATAAACGGTGCGTTTGCCCATGCGGTTGTTCAGTTCGTCAAAAACCTGCATCAGCCGGCGTTCTTTAAGGCTGGCCTGCGGCGTTTGGAAAAAATCAGTCTGCGGGTCATCTTCCGCGCGGATGTCGGTTAAAATGATGCCGGCGCGTTTGTAGCGGAAAGCGGGACGATAGATTTGTTTCAGCCCTTTGTCCATAGCCTGAAGAAATCGGGCCGTGTTATTGGACGGTTCCGGCAGGCATATCAGTTGCGAATTGCTGTATTGAGGCCGGTCGTTACGAAAACGGTTGGTGCAGATGAAGGTTATAATGCCGCCGGCCAACGCCTGTTGACCGCGCAAACGGCGGGCGGCCGAATCGACGAATTCGGCGATGGCGGTACGGATTTGCTCATAGTTGTTCAGTTCGCTTTCAAAGCTGCGGGAACAGAGGATGCTTTTTTGATGTTCCGCCTCTTCCATTTCAACGCAGGAGATGCCGTTAAGCTCCCGAACGGTGCGTTCCAGCGTGATGCCGAATTTGGCACGGAGCATTTTCAGCGGCGCTTTAACCAGGTCGGCAGCGGTGAAAATTCCCATAAAATTCAGTTTCTTGTTTAGGTGGCGGCCAATTCCCCAGACGTCTTTAATATCCAGCTGTTGCAGCCGGGGAAGAATGTCGGCGGGGGTTGTCAGGGCGAAAATTTTGCCGACGCTTTGTTTTTTGGCAAGGTCTCCGGCCAGTTTGCAGAGTGTTTTGCTGGGGGCAATGCCGACGGAAACGGAAATGCCGATTTGTTTGAGCACGGCCTGGCGAATCATTAAGGCTACGCGGATATAATCTTCGCGGTCATCAATACGGACGAAAGCTTCGTCGATCGAATAGATTTCCATTTCGGGGAAATAGCTGCGAATCAGATTCATAACCCGGGCAGAGATGCTGCTGTAGAGTTCATGATTGCAGGACAGCCAGGTGCCGTTGTGCTTTTCCAGAAACGATTTGACCTTAAAAAACGGAACTCCCATCGGGATGCCAAGGGCTTTGGCTTCATAAGAGCGGGCGATGACGCAGCCGTCGTTGCTGGAGAGAACGACAACCGGGCGATTTTTCAGGCCGGGACGGAAGATGCGCTCGCAGGAGACGAAAAAGTTGTCGCAGTCAATCAGCATAAACATCAGAGCAGTTTCCTGATGACGGAGGTAACGACACCCCAAACAGCAAAGCTGTCATCTTCCCGCAGCGGGCAGGGCGGCGATTGCGGGTTGTCGGTGCCGAGCAGGGGATGTTTCCCTTTGAACAGCAGGCGCCGGGCCAGCAGTTCACCGTTGAGTTCGGCAATAATCAGGCAGCCGGGAGCCGCATTGCGGGAACGGTCAACCACCAGGATGTCGCCGCTGCAAATGCCGGCGCCGCTGAGCGCATTGCCTTCCATGCGCAGAAAATAAGTTGACAGCGGGTGCGGTTGCAGATAACGGTTCAAGTCAAGATCGTGTTCCTGAAAATAAGTTACGGCAGAAGCAAAAGGCATGGGAAGACTCGTTAAATGTTCTTGTTTTGTTCTTATAATAATTTATCGGAAACGGATTGCAATAAAAATTTGTTCGCAAAACATAAAATATGTTTTATATTGTGAAAAACAGTTTAATCAGAGGAGGTTGGAGATGGAAAAAATTATTCCGGCTAAATTAGCCGCTGGTGATGAAATCAGAGTGATTGCTCCGGCAAGGGGGATTAAAATCATTGGTCAGGATGCACGCAAAATTGCGCAGGAGAGATTTGAGGCCTGGGGGCTGAAAGTGACTTTCGGGCGCCATACGACCGATGACAACTGGGATATGCTCGGTTCGTCTTCCGTCAGTGACCGGGTGGAAGACATTCATGAAGCTTTTGCCGACAAAAATGTCAAAGCAATCTTTACGATTATCGGCGGAGCCAACTCCAATCAGCTGCTGCCGTATTTGGATTATGAGCTGATTAAAGCCAATCCGAAAGTTTTCTGCGGTTTTTCAGACATTACCGCTTTGCTGAATGCGATTTATGCGCAAACAGGACTGGTTACGTTCTCCGGGCCGCATTTCAGTTCGGTCGGCATGCTGAAGGGGGCAGACTATACGTTGGAAAATCTGAAGATTATGCTGATGGGCGAACGGGTCAACCGTTTGCAGCCGTCGGCAGAATGGAGCGACGATCCGTGGTTCTTGGATCAGGAAAACCGCCATTTTATCAAAAACGAAGGATATTGGCAGCTGCAGGGCGGCGAAGCTGAAGGCACTCTGATCGGCGGCAATCTCGGAACATTTGATTTGCTGTTGGGGACCCGATATCGTCCGGCATTTGTGAAAAATACGATTTTGTTTGTTGAGGATACCGAAGGGTCGGACATTCTGGCCTTTGAGCGCAATTTGCAGGCGTTGATTTATCAGCCGGATTTTGCCAATGTCAGCGGTATTCTTATCGGACGTTTTCAAAAAGGTTCAAAAGTCAGCCGCGAACAGCTGGAATATATTGTTTCCACCAAGCGGGAGCTGAAGAATTTGCCGATTTGGGCGAATTTGGATTTTGGGCACAGTACGCCGCTGTTGACGATACCCGTCGGCGGGACAGGTAAGATTGCGGACAATGGACTGTTAATACAGATTTAGCAGAATAATGTCTGTTTTATAAAAAATCCCCGGGGCGAGAGTCCGGGGGATTTTTTTTGTTTCAGCAGGCATAAGTTTTATGCCACGGGCGGAAACGCCATGACCAGCATCCGTAGAAAAAGGCGGAAATAATGCCGGGAATGATAAATATCCATCGCCAGGCGGAAGAGACCTCCGTCAGCATAAAATGGACGAAGAGCAAGCTGCAGACTGCCGTGACAAGGCAGAAAATAAACATGGCCGTTTTCATCTTTTCTGAATTTTTGAATTAAACATAATATATCTATATCGCTAATATTTTACCCAAGAGCTTAATGTAAATATTCTTCGCCGTCAATCAGAGTTTGTGAGGCGATTTAATTGAAATTTTGATAAACGTTAAAAAATTGGTGCCGGTCGGCTTCGGTTTGCGAATAGATAAATTTTTCGTCGCTGTTGCGGGCCAGCAAGTCGTGATACAGGGCTTCGTTGTCGGGAGCAACGCCGTGTTCGGCAATATAGTCAAGGTCTTGCAGGTAATCGTCGTAGGCCTGCTGGTAAAGCGGTTTATGGAGTTTGTCATAAACTTTTTGCAGAATCTCGGCATCTTTGATTCCGGCATCTTTATATTGCTGTTCAATATTTTTATCCGGATTTTGAGCTGCAGCCGGGAAGGCGGAGAAAAATGTCAGCAGTAAAATTAAAATACTTTTCATGATCCCTTCCTTTCATGCGGCAGTATAGTAAATAAATTTTAAGAAAGAGATAATAAACTGAAAAGCAGTTGTTTTCAATCTCCGGAAGGGGAAACTGATGAAAAGATGGTTGCTGCCGGCGGCAGCGTTTTCTTGGGTATGCGGCGGCGGTTGTGCCGGAGCCTGGAGTTACGGCGAATTTATTTCCTGCGATGCAATTAATCCGATGCCGAAAATTACCTTTAAATCTTCCTACGGCAAGTTGGTGCATGACCTGTCACAGCCTTTGTCCACGGTTAACCAGAATGCCCATGCGCAGAAAGAGCCCGGCTGGCTGAGGGTCGGTTATGCCACGCGAAGCCTGTCTTCGTCAATTTGGGTTAAGGCGAAAGTCAAAAAGATTGACGATTATACGACCTGTGTTTTGCCGGATGAGGTTGAAGTGTTTCTGGGATATCAGAAGCCGATGATTTATGTGGCGAAAGAATATAAAGACGATTTGTGCAAATTTTCGGTCGTTATCAGGCATGAGCAGGTTCATCAGCGGATTAACAAGCTGGCACTGGACTATTTTCTGCCGCTGGCGGATAAGGCGTTGCGGAATGCGATTGCCGACGTCAAGGGAATTAAGGTTCCTTCGCCGGAGCAGTCACAGCAAGGTGTGGAAATGCTTTATAAATATTATCAGTTCCGCTTGCAGCCGATTTTGGACGAGATGATCAGAGCCGTTGATGCCGAGCAGGCTAAACTGGACACCCTGACCAGCTATAAAATGCAATGGGACATGTGCGAAAAGTTTAAGGAACGGCAGGAGCGGGATAAATATCTTAAAGAAATGGAAGAAAAGCTGAAAGCAGAGCTTTAATCGTTTATAAAAAAATCCCCGGTTTCCCGGGGATTTTTTTTACGGCTATTTATCCTTCCGCCAGTTGTAAGTTGCTTCACGCATGGTTTGGAACAAAATGTAAAGCAGCGGGATGACAATCAGGCCGACAGCGGTACCGACCAGCATACCGTAGAATACCGGTACGCCGATGGCAATACGGCTGGGCGCACCCGCACCCTGGGGGGCAATCACCGGTAACCGT
>OGPY01000257.1_pt1 | contig 51521 bp, 47 predicted proteins | sample 1553121 | NCBI WGS metagenome assembly OGPY01 (sample SAMEA2580004, study PRJEB22360) | human gut metagenome
GCACGTTATTTTATATCATATAAAAATTATAAAGGAGGCAGTATGGAGACCAGACTTGCAAACATTGCAATCATTGTGGAAAAAGAAGAAAGTGTGGAGCGTTTAAACCAGATCCTCCATAAATATGGCAGTTATATCATAGGCAGAATGGGAATACCGCACAAAGAGCGTGGCGTAAATATCATCAGTATCGCAATTGATGCACCGCAAAATGAGATCAGCAGTCTTTCCGGAAAACTCGGAATGTTAGAAGGTGTAACGGCGAAGGCTGTATATTCCAAAGTCTGAAAACAGATTTTAGGAAAATATAGCAGGAGACAAAATAAAAAAGAAAGTATAGAGAGATGAGTATGCATCTGTTAGAAAAATTAGAGCAAAACAGAAACCTTACCCTAGAAGAATGGCAGGCGCTGATCCAAAAACAGTCAGAATATCAAAAAGAAGCGGCAAAGAGAGCAAATATCCTGCGGGAGCAGAATTTTAGCAATCGGATTTATGTACGCGGATTGATCGAATTTACAAATTATTGCAGGAATGACTGTTATTACTGTGGAATACGAAAAAGCAATCAGAATGCAGACCGCTATCGTCTGAGTACAGAGCAGATTTTAGAATGTACGGATACCGGATATGAACTGGGATTTCGCACGTTTGTCCTTCAGGGCGGAGAAGATGCATGGTATACGGATGAGCGGATACTAGAGCTTGTGCATGCGATCAGGGAGCGTCATCCGGACTGTGCGATCACGCTCTCCCTTGGTGAGAGAAACCGCGACAGCTATGAAGCATTTTTTAAGGCAGGGGCGGACCGATATCTGCTTCGCCATGAGACTGCCGATAAAGAGCATTATGAGAAACTTCATCCCAAGGAGATGTCTTTTGAACACCGCATGGAGTGTCTGCGAACATTAAAAGACATTGGCTATCAGGTCGGATGCGGTTTTATGGTGGGAAGTCCTTATCAGACAACACAGACATTGGCAGAGGATCTGTTTTTTATACAGGAATTACAGCCGCATATGGTCGGGATCGGACCGTTTGTGCCGCATCACGAGACACCGTTTGGAAAAGAAGCGGGCGGAACCGTGAGACAGACCTTATATCTGCTCAGCCTGATCCGGATCTTAAAACCGGATGTTCTGCTTCCGGCGACCACAGCGTTAGGAACCATTGATCCGTTAGGGCGGGAAAAAGGCGTACAGGCAGGGGCAAACGTAGTGATGCCGAACCTTTCGCCTACCAATGTAAGAAAAAAATATGAATTATATGATAACAAAATCTGTACGGGGGACGAAGCAGCAGAATGTCGTTACTGCCTAAACCGCAGAATGGAAACCATCGGCTGTGAACTTGCAACCGACCGGGGCGATGCGCCGGGCTGGGAACACCGTTAGGAAATAGAAGGAGGAAAAATAATGTATAACCCAAAATCAAGCAAAGCAGAGGAATTTATCGCACATGAGGAAGTCTTAGCTTCCTTGGAATATGGAGAAAAAAACAAGAGCAATGTGGAAGAGATTGACCGTATCCTGAATAAGGCACGGGAGAAAAAAGGTATCACACACCGGGAGGCAATGGTGCTTTTAGATTGTGATATTGAAGAAAAAAATCAGGAAATCTACGCATTGGCAAAAGAGATCAAAGAGGAATTTTACGGAAACCGTATTGTAATGTTTGCACCGTTATATCTGTCCAATTACTGTATCAACGGTTGTGAATACTGTCCATATCATGCAAGAAATAAACATATCGCAAGAAAGAAACTGTCCCAGGAGGAGATTGTCAAAGAAGTTACGGCACTTCAGGACATGGGACACAAACGTCTTGCATTAGAGGCAGGAGAGGACCCGGTCAACAATCCGATCGAGTATATTCTCGAGTCTATCCAGACAATTTACAGTATCAAGCATAAAAACGGAGCCATCCGTCGTGTCAATGTCAACATTGCGGCAACAACTGTGGAAAATTACCGCAGATTAAAAGAAGCCGGAATCGGAACCTATATTTTATTCCAGGAAACCTATCACAAAGAAAACTATGAGAAACTTCATCCGACAGGACCGAAACATGACTATGCATATCACACAGAAGCAATGGACCGTGCAATGGATGGAGGTATTGATGATGTCGGCTTAGGCGTGCTGTTCGGACTCAATAACTATCGTTATGATTTTGCAGGGATCATCATGCATGCCGAGCATTTAGAGGCAGCAAAGGGAGTCGGACCACATACCATCAGCGTACCGCGTCTGCGCCGTGCCGATGATATCGATCCGGATGTATTTGACAATGGAATTTCTGACGATCTCTTTGCAAAAATCGTAGCCTGCATCCGTATTGCCGTTCCATATACAGGCATGATCGTGTCCACCAGAGAAAGTGCCGAGACCAGAAAAAAAGTATTACAGCTTGGAATTTCCCAGATCAGCGGTGGTTCAAGAACCAGTGTCGGCGGCTATGTAGAAGAAGAGCCGGAAGAAGAAAATTCTGCACAGTTTGACGTAAGCGACAGAAGAACGTTAGATGAAGTAGTCTGTTGGTTGATGGAAATGGGCTTTGTACCGAGTTTTTGTACTGCATGCTACCGTGAGGGAAGAACCGGTGACCGTTTTATGAAGCTGTTAAAGAGCCGCCAGATCGTCAACTGCTGTCATCCGAATGCACTGATGACCTTAAAAGAATACTTAGAGGATTATGCTTCCCCGAAAACAAAAGAAATCGGTGAAGCCCTGATACAGAAAGAATTGAATGTCATCACGAATCCAAAGGTCAAAGAAAAAGCAGCAGAATACATTGCGAATATCCATAATGGACAGCGGGATTTCCGGTTCTAGGAGAATTCTACATCTTGTGTATTCTTTCTTGAAAAGCGTACTATTTTGTGCTATCTTAGAATAAGTAAAATTAAGGCAGTACATAGGGAGAGCAGTAATGAGTGTACAGGACAAAGTAGAGCGGGTTCTTCGTGAATTCTATGTGTTATATTCGAGAAGCGAGCCATATGACAAGAATGCTGAACGGGTGATCGTCAACAAAAAAGAGGCATTGGCATTGCTTGAGCAGTTGAAAAGCTGTATGAATGAAATGATGGAAGAATACGAAATGACTTCAAACAGCAGAGAACGCGGCGAGCGTGAAGCGAGAAGACGCCGGGATGATATCATCTGGGATGCAAATCACAAGGCAGAAGATATTTATGCGGCATCAGTTCTCTATTCTAATGAAGCACTCGGGCATATCCAGACAATTATACAGAATGCAACGGATGAAATGGAAAAGATGTTCCATACTGCAAAGAAAGAAATGATGAAGCAGCAGCAGACCGTCCGTGATAATCAGTTAGAGCTGAAGTCTTCGTTAGAAGATTTGAAGGATACAGATAAATACCGGAAAGTAATCGAGGAACGAAATAAAGAGATCAAGAAAAAGAAAGAACAGGACAGCCAGAAAAAAGTAAAAGAAAACACCGGGGCTGGAATGACGGCATTTCCGGCAGGAAAACCGGAAATAAAAGTAAATCCGGCATACTTTGAAAAGATCGGAAGACCTGTTCCGGTACCGGATGTGCCGGAGACAAAGGCAGCACCGGAACTGGATATCAAAGTAAATCTAGATGCGGAATACTTCCGCTGGAGACAGAAGAAAAAAGCAGATGGTTAAAAAACGTGCCCATCAGATATGGAAAGAAACTTTCCATATCTGATGGGCACAATCATTTAGGTAACACATATCCTATAATTTTTATCTTTGAATTTCCCCCAAAAACATCTTCAAAATATCTTAAGAAATAATTCCGTGTGAAACCCCATAATTCATGGTAGAATAGGGAAAACAGGAAAGGACGAAGAAAAATGGACAAGGTCAATATTTTAGTGTGTGACGATGATAAAGAAATTGTCGATGCAATAGAGATATATTTACAGCAGGAAGGGTATCATGTGATCAAGGCATATGACGGAGAGCAGGCGATCGAGCAGTTAGAAAAAAATGATGTACAGCTTCTCATTATGGATGTTATGATGCCAAGACTGGATGGCATTCGGGCAACCTTGAAGATCCGTGAGAACAGCAGTATTCCGATCATCATTCTTTCTGCAAAGACAGAGGATGCAGATAAAATCTTAGGACTCAATATCGGGGCAGATGACTATATCAGCAAACCATTTAATCCACTGGAACTGGTGGCGCGTGTCAAATCACAGCTTCGGCGTTATATGCATCTGGGCAATGTGGCAGATGAGAATATGAGCGTATACCGGGTAGGCGGTCTGGAGATCAACGATGACTTAAAAGAAGTAAAAGTGGATGGAGAGACGATCCGCCTGACACCGATAGAATATAATATTTTACTTCTCCTTGTAAAAAATGCAGGAAAAGTATTCTCCATTGAGCAGATCTATGAAAGCATCTGGAACGAAGAGGCGGTCGGAGCAGACAATACCGTGGCAGTCCATATCCGTCATATCCGGGAAAAGATAGAGATAAACCCGAAAGAACCACGCTATTTAAAGGTGGTCTGGGGTGTTGGCTATAAAGTAGAAAAAGGAGTATAGCATGAAGAATCACCGTTATTCAACGGCAGGAAAAATAGCAACGGTCATTATACAGCAGTTAATGGCGGTCCTGCTAGTGGTATTCCTGTTATTGTTAGGAAGTCTGTTCAGTAAGAGCATGCTGGAATTTCAGGATATCGGAAAAGGCGGATTTTTAGATTCCGGATATTTTACACAGGAATTTAAGAGTACGACCACAGAGGTGCAAAATCTCATTAACCTGCGTAAGAAATTTGAGACAAACGGAGAGTATGACCCGTCAAAAGCCGTGACGGTTACCGGAGATCTCCAGTATCGGCTGGGAGATCTAGAGGCATGGGCAAAAGAGGGATGCAGCTATCAGGCGGCAGGATATTTAAGTCTGGTGGAAGAGACCTATCCGGCAGTCAACGGCGGCGGCTATATTGAGCGGTATCTGAACGGAGAGATCAGTACGCAGGAAGCGACGAATATTTCTAATGCCATTGAGAATATGATGTTCTCTATCACAAAAGACATAGATACCTATAAGAGACTGATCAACAAGTATGATGCAGGAAAATCAAACGTAGCATATTATTACAGGAGTATTAATGGAGCGGTATACACCAACCTGAAATTAGAGGAAGGTGGAAAAGAAGAGGCAAGACAAAAGATCGAAGATCTCGGACAATATCTGTGCTACGATGATGAGGACATACATTTCGATACAAATATCAATAACTTAGAAGAATATTTTTATCAGGATGAGACCTACATTACCGGAAACATGGACACCGATGCCGTATTTATGATGGGAGTGAATGCAAAACTTCCATATAAAGACCATTTTTATAAAGCAAAAGAGTCCTATAACCGACTGCATCCGTGGATAAAGATCAGTATTATCACAACTTTTGTGAGTATCATAGGCTGGATAGCGGCACTGGTTTACCTGAGTACTGTCACGGGACGAAAATCCCACGAAGATGAGGTGCATCTGAACGGCTTTGATAAGATCAAAACAGAAATCGTCATAGTGGCGGGAATTCTGCTGATCAGTGCAGGAAACATGATGACAGGCAGACTGCGCGCCCATTCATGGGAGATTTCGGGACTTCTGATCATGGGAGGAATCTTAGCGTTTTTAGGAAATGCCTGCTTTTTACTGTTTTATCTGAGTATGATCCGCAGACTCCGCGCAGGAACACTCTGGAATAACAGCGTGTTTTATATGGTCATAGATTTAATACAGACCTATTACAGAGGCGGAAAAGCGACCGGAAGATTTCTGGTACTGTATATTTTAGAAGGAGCCGTGATACTGATCCTTGCTGCATGGGGCTATTATTATTCGCAGCCGTTGTTTTTAGCGGCACTGGCGATCCTGCTTATTGTATTTGGAATTTTTATCTTAAAAGACCGCGTGCAGCGCCAGCAGATTATCGAAGGGATCGAAGAGATCAAATCGGGAAATTTAGAATATAAGATCCGGTCAGAAGAGTTTACCGGGGATAACAAGATACTAAGTGAAGGAATTAACAATCTCGGAGACGGATTGGAAAAAGCGGTAGATGCGAGCATGAAAAATGAACGGATGAAGGCAGATCTGATCACAAATGTATCGCACGACATCAAAACACCGCTGACATCCATTATAAATTATGTAAATTTACTGGAAAATGAAAAGATCGAGAATGAGAAAGTAAATAATTACATCCACATCCTGAAAGAAAAATCATATCGTTTAGAACAGTTGACGGAGGATTTAGTAGAAGCGTCTAAGATCAGCTCCGGCAATATTGTGTTAGAGATGGTCCGGATCAACTTAGTGGAACTGGTTTATCAGACCGCCGGAGAATTCAATGAAAAATTCGAGCAGCGGAATCTGACCATATTTACAAAAATGCCAAAAGAATCGATTGTTGTCATGGCAGACGGAAGGCGGATATGGCGCGTGTTGGAAAACCTTTATAACAATGTCGCAAAATATGCACTGGAAGGCACGCGTGTCTATGTGGAATTGGACAAAAAAGAAGACGAAGCCGTATTTTCTATTAAAAATATCTCTTCAAAACCGCTCAATATCCCATCGGATGAGCTGACAGAGCGTTTTATCCGGGGAGATGTGTCAAGAACAACAGAGGGAAGCGGACTGGGTCTGTCGATCGCGAAAAATCTTACCACATTGATGGGTGGAACTTTCGATATTATTTTAGATGGTGACCTGTTCAAGGTAATGATCACATTTCCACTTGCTTTTTAGTGGGGCTTTTATTATAATTTTTTGTGGAAAAGTATGTCGGCGGTGAGCTTTTCACCGCCGATTTTCAGTAAGGAGGATATATCATATGAAGTTACATGAAGGCGGCGTTTACTTAGTAAACGGCACAGAGTTAATTCCGGAGGGACCGGAAGCATCTGTACAGATCTCAGCAAAGACAGGTGCAGCCGTATCAAAGGAAGAGGCAGCAAAGAATACGATTGCCTATGGTATTTTAAAAGACCATAACACATCCGGAAATATGGATAAACTTAAAATTAAGTTTGATAAACTGACATCCCACGATATCACATTCGTAGGAATCATACAGACAGCGCGTGCATCAGGACTTGAAAAATTCCCGATTCCTTATGTACTGACAAACTGTCACAACTCCCTTTGTGCAGTTGGTGGAACCATTAACGAGGATGACCACATGTTTGGTCTGACCTGTGCAAAAAAATACGGCGGAGTCTATGTACCACCTCATCAGGCAGTTATCCATCAGTTTGCAAGAGAGATGCTTGCAGGCGGCGGAAAGATGATCTTAGGTTCCGATTCCCATACACGTTACGGAGCACTTGGAACAATGGCAATGGGAGAGGGCGGACCGGAGTTAGTAAAACAGCTTTTAAGCCAGACCTATGATATCAATATGCCGGGCGTAGTCGGAGTCTATATGACCGGAGAGCCACAGCATGGCGTAGGACCGCAGGATATTGCACTTGCAATTATCGGGGCAGTCTTTGCAAACGGTTATGTAAAGAATAAAGTAATGGAGTTTGTAGGACCGGGTGTGTCTAACTTAAGTGCAGACTACCGTATCGGTGTCGATGTTATGACAACAGAGACCACCTGTCTGTCCTCTATCTGGAGAACCGATGAAAAGATCAAAGAATTTTACGATATCCACGGAAGAAGTGAAGATTACAAAGAACTGAATCCGGGAAATGTTGCTTACTATGATGGAATGATCGAGATCAACTTAAGTGAGATTAAACCGATGATCGCAATGCCGTTCCATCCAAGCAATGTCTATACGATCGAAGAGTTAAATGAAAATCTCATGGACATTTTAGATGACTGTGAAAAGAGAGCCTTAGTCAGCTTAGACGGAGCCGTAGACTTCACATTAAAAGACAAAGTCAGAAACGGAAAGCTCTATGTGGATCAGGGAATTATTGCCGGCTGTGCAGGCGGTGGTTATGAAAATATCTGCGATGCAGCAGACATTTTAAGAGGTACAAGCATCGGACCGGACGAGTTTACCTTAAGCGTATATCCGGCAAGTACCCCGGTTTATATGGAACTTGTAAGAAACGGAGCCGTTGCAGATTTACTTGAGACAGGTGCGATCGTTAAGACAGCATTCTGCGGACCATGCTTCGGAGCAGGTGATACCCCAAGCAACAACGGACTTTCCATTCGTCATTCCACCAGAAACTTCCCGAACCGCGAAGGTTCTAAGTTACAGAATGGCCAGATCGCATCCGTAGCATTAATGGATGCACGTTCCATTGCAGCAACAGCAGCAAACAAAGGATATCTGACTTCTGCAGCAGATATGGATACAGAATATACAAAACCGGCATATCACTTTGATAAGACCATCTACGAGAACCGCGTATTTGACAGCAAGGGTGTTGCAGATCCAAGCGTAGAGATCAAGTTTGGTCCAAACATCAAAGACTGGCCGCAGATGAGTGCTTTACCACAGAACATGGTATTAAAAGTAGTATCTGAGATCCATGATCCGGTTACAACAACCGATGAGCTGATCCCATCCGGAGAGACTTCATCCTACCGTTCGAACCCACTTGGATTAGCAGAGTTTACATTATCCAGAAAAGACCCTGCTTATGTTGGAAAAGCAAAAGAAGTACAGAAAGCACAGAAAGCCATTGAAGAAGGCAACTGTCCGTTAGAGGCACTTCCGGAATTAAAACCGGTGATGGATACCGTACGGAAAATTTTCCCGGATGCAGGCGAAGGCAATCTTGGTGTAGGAAGTACGATTTTCGCAGTAAAACCGGGTGACGGTTCTGCCCGTGAGCAGGCAGCATCCTGCCAGAAAGTACTTGGCGGCTGGGCAAATATTGCAAATGAGTATGCAACAAAACGTTATCGTTCCAACCTCATTAACTGGGGTATGCTTCCATTCTTAATTGAAGAGGGAGACCTTCCGTTTGCAAATGGAGATTATCTTTTTATTCCGGAGATCAGAAAAGCCGTAGAGGAAAAGGCATCTGATATTACCGCTTATGTCGTAAAAGGAGATCACTTAGAAGAGTTCCACTTAAAGATGGGTGAGCTTACCGATGATGAAAGAGAGATCATCTTAAAGGGATGCCTGATCAATTATAACCGCGTAAATTAAGGAGAATACATGGAGAATAAGGAGAACAATTCCCCCGAACTGAAAAAAAAATCACACTGGAATATCAGACCTTATCTGGCAATTGCATTAACCGCATTTTTAGTGATCACACTGAGTATCATTTTCTTCTTCCTGATCTACCGCTATAACGGATTTGCGGCAGGATGGAGAAAACTCACTGTCATATTGCAGCCGATCATCATCGGAATCGTGATCGCTTATCTGATCAATCCGATCATGATGTTTTTTGAAAAATATCTGCTGCGCTGGATCGAGCCAAAGATACAGAAAAAAGACAAGGCAAAAAAATTATGCCGAAGTCTTGCGACATTTGGCGCATTAGCGGTTTTCATTATGATCATTGCAATTTTGCTGATACTCTTAATACCACAGCTTGCAGAGAGTATTCAGGGCTTAGTGGTCACATTGCCGGGTGAGGTGCAGGAGTTGATAGACAAGGTCAATGGAATTTTGAAGAACGATTCAGAAATCGCAGACATGTTTGAGAATACGCTGCTGCATGCAACAGATTATTTGCGTAACTGGGCAATGAACGATCTGTTACCAAAGAGCAACCAGTATCTGACCTCTATTACTTCAGGACTGATCAGTATTTTTAAAGTTCTGTTAAATATTGTAGTCGGATTGATCGTATCAGTATATCTGCTGTTCAGTAAAGAGACTTTTATCGGACAGTTTAAAAAGCTGACCTATGCACTGTTTAAACCGAAACGGGCAAACATTATCATAGAGACAGCCAGAAAGAGCAACGAGATCTTTGGCGGATTTATCAGCGGAAAGATATTGGATTCTACCATTATCGGAATTATCTGCTATATCGTTCTTTTGGTCATGAAGATGCCATATGCCGTATTGGTCAGTGTGATCGTCGGTGTTACGAATGTGATTCCGTTCTTTGGACCGTTTATCGGTGCAGTACCGGGATTTATCATTATCGTACTTGCCAATCCGTTGCAGGGACTTTATTTCCTGATCGTTATTTTTATCCTGCAGCAGGTAGACGGAAATATCATCGGACCAACGATCTTAGGAGATTCCACAGGACTTTCTCCGTTCTGGGTAGTCTTTGCGATCATGGTCGGAGGCGGATTGTTCGGATTTGCGGGAATGCTCCTTGGAGTTCCGGTCTTTGCCGTAATTTATTACATTATACAGAGGGTCATCTATCGCTTCCTGCGTAAGAAAAAGCTGCCGGAAGCGACAGAGCAGTATATCGAGCTGGACAAAGTAGATACCCGTACGAATGAACTCTGCTATTTTCAAAAAGAAGAAATTGATGTAAAAAAAGAAGATCAAACAGAGGAAAATACAGAGAATAAAAACTAAGGAAAAGCCGTATTCGACAGGATTTGCCGAATACGGCTTTAAAATAATAAATTTTGACACACAGGGTATCCTATGGTACACTAAAATGGATAAAAATCTGTCTATTATAGGCATATTCAGAGGTGACACAAGTTGGATAAATATGAATATAAATTAAAACTCGATCAGATGAAAAGTGCTTTTGCAGAGGGAAATTATCACATGGCAGAAGAACTTGCAGATTCCATTAACTGGAAACGTGTTCGCAATGCAAATTCCCTGATAAAAGCAGGAGAAGTCTATGAGACGGCAGAAAGATATGATGATGCAAAAGAAATGTTTCTGCTTGCATATGAACGTTCTCCGATTGGAAGAACGATCGTATACCGTCTTGCAGAACTGGCAATCCATGTAGGCAATTACGATGAAGCAATGGAGTATTATGAGGAGTTTGTAGAGATGGCTCCGAATGATAGTCTCAAATTTGTGTTAAAATATAAGATATACAAAGCAAAGGGAGAATCCCTTGCAGAGCAGATACAGATTCTTGAGGATTTAAAGGAACAGGAATATATTGAAGAGTGGGCATATGAGCTGGCATACCTCTATCATCAGGCAGGAATGAGCGAGAAATGTGTGGAAGCATGTGATGAACTGATTCTATGGTTTGGTGATGGTGCATATGTTGAAAAAGCGCTCGAATTAAAGATGCTCTATCAACCGTTGACCAAGCAGCAGGAAGAGAAATACCGCCAGTTCCGCCAGAAACGGGACGGAGTGGTTGAGGTGCGTCCGAATGATATGCTCAATTCCGGTGAGATCGTATCCGAAGTTGTGAAGATCCCGCAGGTTACGATGAATGCGAGCCGTTTTAATACGGTAAATCTTCAGAATGAATTGGCAAAAAATATGCAGCAGATCATGGATGCGACGGAAAAAGAAGAGGTCAACGATTCCATGGATGCCATTAAGAAAATGGTGGAGGAGATTCCTTATTTACAGCTTCCGCATGAGAGTGAGGAGCAGAAGGAAGAAAAATACGGACATATTGAGACGGATGAAGAGATCGACGGTTCTTTAAAGATCAATTTTAAAGAGATGTTGGCAGAGGATTCGGACGGACAGATCAGTCTGTACGTTCCAAAGGATCCGATGGTAGAAAGACAGATTACCGGTCAGATGAGCATCCAGGAAGTGCTGGAAGAATGGGAAAAGACAAAGCGTGCGGCAGAGGCAGCATTGCAGGAAGCAGAGCAGCGCCGGTTAGAATCTGCAAAAGCCAGAGCACTTCAGGAAGCAGAAGAGATCATGGAGCGTTTAGTCGATGTCATTCCTCAGTTGAATGCAGGTCTGTCGCCAAAAGAATTATTGGAACAGGAGTATATGCAGAATATGCCGGAAAAAGACGAAAAAGCAGCCAGATTATTTCAGAATGTCAATGACATTCTTACAAGAGAGATCGAGAAATTATCCAAAGAGAATAACAGCATTGATCAGATGATAGAAGAGAATAAACCAGCAGAGGAATCTTTTGGACAGGAGATGGAAAATGAAATGTCAGAAGAGTTATCAGAGGAGATTCCACAGGAACTGCCGCAGGTTTCCACAGATATCGGAGATTTATTAGTAGAAGAACCGATACCGGAGGAAATTGAAGCAGCAAAAGAACTGATGCCGGAAGAGCCGGCAAAACAGGAAGAACTTCCGTCTATCCAGATACCGGAAGATGTGATCGAGGATGAAGATGTAACGATGCATCTGACAGAGGCACAAAAAGAGATCTTTTCTTATTTTGTTCCGATCCAGGGAATGGAGCAGCAGCTCTGTCAGGTGTTGACCGGAGTGAAACGGAGACTTGGAAGAAGTACGAACTCTACAGAGGGAAATATCATGATCCAGGGAGGACCGGGCAGTGGTAAGACCGTACTTGCAACGGATCTGATCAAAGTCATTCAGGAGGAAACCGGACTGATCGGAGGAAAGATCGGTAAGATCGAAGCCGCTTCTTTAAATCAAAAGGATATTCCGGAATTGATGAAAAAAGTCCGCGGAGGCTGTCTGATCATTGAAAAAGCCGGAGAGATTACGCGTGAGACGGCAGTGAAGATGTCTCTTCAGATGTCACAGGACACCGCAGGAATGTTAGTTATTTTAGAGGATACCAAAGAAGGAATCCGTAAGGCACTTGGACGCGATGAAGAATTTGCAAGGAAGTTTACCGAAAAAGTCAATATACCGATCTTTTCCATTGATGAACTGGTAGAATTTGCAAAATCCTATGCACAGGAGTTAGAGTACGAAATTGATGAAATGGGAGTGTTAGCACTCTATAACCGCATCAGCAGTATTGAAAAACTCGATGAAGCAACAACGCTGTTTGAAGTAAAAGACATTGTGGATGAAGCAGTGGCAAAATCCGAAAAGGGCGGATTCAAAAAAGCGTTCAGCGTATTTGCATCCAAACGTCATGGACAAGGCGATAGAAAAGTACTGCAGGAAAAAGATTTTGAGGAATAGTGAAAGAGGTAAAGACTATGGGGAAAGCTATGGGTAACTTTACAGAACTGGATGCGTACCTCTTTGGACAGGGAACGCATTACGACATCTATAAGAAGTTAGGAGCACATCTGTCTGTAGACGGAAAGAAAAAGGGTGTGCGGTTTGCTGTCTGGGCACCAAATGCAAAGAGAGTATTTGTCATTGGAGAATTCAATGGCTGGGATGAGACAGCGAACGAGATGGAGCGTGTAGAACCGGAGAGTATCGGTGTGTTCGAGACGTTCGTTCCGAATATCGGAACGGGCGTTCTCTACAAATATCTGATAGAGACCGCGGACGGTACCCTGCTGTATAAGGCAGATCCTTATGCAAACGAGGCAGAGCTTCGTCCGGGAACCGCCTCAAAAGTAGCAGATATCGAGCATTTTAAATGGACAGACAGCAAGTGGATGAAAGACCGTGCCGCATGTAAGGATCCATATGAAAAACCGATGGCGATCTATGAAGTACATCCGGGTTCCTGGATGCGTCATCCGGGAAGAGAGGATGAGGGATTTTATACATACCGTCAGCTTGCACATGCGTTAGCGGACTATGTAAAAGAGATGGGATATACGCATGTAGAATTGATGGGAATTTTGGAATATCCGTTTGACGGCTCCTGGGGCTATCAGGTAACCGGCTACTATGCACCAACTTCCCGCTATGGTACACCGGAGGATTTTGCATATTTTGTGGACTATCTGCATAAAAAAGGCATTGGTGTTATCTTAGACTGGGTTCCGGCACATTTTCCAAAAGACGCGCATGGGCTGGCAGACTTCGATGGAACACCGATCTATGAGTATGCTGACCCGCGGATGGGAGAACATCCGGATTGGGGAACAAAGATTTTTGACTATGGAAAAAGCGAAGTTAAGAATTTCCTGATCGGAAGTGCACTGCTTTGGATCGAGCACTACCATATTGACGGACTGCGTGTGGACGCGGTAGCTTCCATGCTCTATTTAGATTACGGAAAAAATGAGGGAGAATGGATACCGAATAAATACGGCGAGAACAAGAATTTAGAAGCGATCGAATTTTTCCGCCATATCAACACACTGATCTTAGGCAGAAATCCGGGAACCGTGATGATTGCGGAGGAATCTACGGCATGGCCGCAGGTAACCGGCGAGGCGCAGTACGGCGGACTGAATTTTACTTACAAATGGAATATGGGCTGGATGCATGACTTTTTGGATTACATGAAGCTCGACCCGTATTTTAGAAAAGATAACCATCACAAGATGACCTTTGCAATGAGTTACAATGGCAGTGAGCATTATATTTTAGTGCTCTCACATGATGAAGTAGTGCATTTAAAATGCTCTATGATCAACAAGATGCCGGGTGAAGAAGCAGATAAGTTTGCTAATTTAAAAGCAGGCTATGCATTTATGATGGGCCATCCGGGTAAAAAACTCTTATTCATGGGACAGGATATCGGGCAATACCGTGAGTGGAGTGAGGAACGGGAATTAGACTGGTATGTATTAGAAAATCCACATAACAAAGGGTTGCAGGAATTTGTCAAAGAACTTCTTCATATTTACCGTAAGTATCCGTGTATGTATGAGTTAGACGGCGGCGGAGAAGGCTTTGAGTGGATCAATGCGGACGATGCAGAAAAAAGCATTTATACATTTTTAAGAAAAGGAAAAGACGCAAAGAAACGTCTGCTCTTTGTCTTTAATTTTACTCCGGTGGCAAGGGATGATTTCCGTGTCGGTGTACCGGAATTAAAGGATTACAAGCTGATCCTGACAAGTGAGGAAGAGCGTTTTGCGGGCAGCGGCAATGTACCGGCAAAGAAAACCTACAAAGCAGAGAAACGGCCATGGGATAACAGGGAATATTCGATAAGATATCCGCTGCCTCCATATGGTGTCGCAGTATTTGAATATTAGAGGATTTAGAAAAGAGGCATTTGTGAGAATGTCTCTTTTTTGCATTAAGTTTTTGGTTAAATATCCGAAATATATAGCAGAGAATACAAACAGAAGAAACCGGAGGCATCTATGAGAGTTGACTTAGGCAATCTGACAGAGATTACGAAAAAAAGTGCAGCAGTCCAGAATAAAGGGACGCAGGCTGTTTTAAATGAAAATATCACAACAAAAGAGACGGATAAGACAGGACATTCCTATACCGTTAAGAGTGTAACATATGAGACTCTGCTTGCAGAAGATAAAAAGAGTGCAGAGGATATCGCAATGCAGGCGGACGCGGTTGACCCACAGGCAATGCACGACGAGATGGCAGTTCTTGCGAATACGACTACAGAAGAAGACTATGAAAAAATGGAAGAAGACGGATATTCCGTAAATGATACGGAGATACCGGAAATTGTCACCGAAATGGACAAGATCAAGATCCAGCTTGCAAAAGCGGGCGTGGACATCCGTATTTTCGGAGACGATGTGAGCGTCGAGAAAATCGCAGAAGTCTTAGGAAGTGCCGGAGTCGGACAGATCGAAGCGGCACTGCGTATGGCAGATCTTCCGGCAACGGAGCAGAACGTCAGTGAGACGGAAGAAGCACTGGAAATGGCAGAGAATTTAGAGCCGCTTTCGGATGGTGCAAAAAAATACATATTGGACAACGGACTGGATGCTACGATCGACAATCTCTATAAGGCAGAATACAGTGCCGGCGGAACAGGAGAGTCCTATTCCGTGCCGTCCACCGAAGAAAATACAGATTTTTCACAATTGGATGAACAAATTCAAAAAATGCTTCAAGACACCGGATTTGAGATTACAGATGAAAATATCGAGGACAGCCGGTGGCTTTTAGAAAATGAGATCCCTTTAACAGCCGAGAATTTAGAAAGTTATCAGAGCTTAAAAGATTTACGGCTTCCACAGGATAACGAGGTGGTCTTAAAGGCGATTACGGATGCGATCGCACAGGGAAAACGTCCGAAGGATGCCGTTCTTGCGATCACCAGACAGCGTCAGTTAGAAGAAGTGCGTTTAGAAATGAGTGCAAAAGCAAATTATGCACTTGCCGGAAAAGATTTTTCGATTGATACGGATGCGATCGCAGAGACGATCGAGGCTTTAAAAAAAGCGGAAGAAGCATATTACGAGAAATTTTTATCACAGGGAGGCGTTGAGCCGACAGAAGAAAATATCAAAATTTACCGGGATATTGAGCAGGTATTTGAAGAGTTAAAAGGCGTTCCGGCATATACACTCGGTGTAGAGGAAGGAAGCATTGAGACACCGCAGGAGCTGCATAAAGCAGGAAAAGTATTGCAGGATACCTTTGAAAAGGCGAATGAATCCTATGAAACACTGATGACAGCCCCAAGGAAGGACATGGGAGATTCGATACAGAAAGCGTTCCGCAATGTCGATGATATTTTAACAGACCTTGGTATGGAAACAAATCCTGCAAACCAGAGAGCAGTCCGTATCCTTGCATATAATCAGATGGAGATTACAAAAGAGGCAGTATTGCAGATGAAGGCTGTAGACGAAAAGGTGCAGCAGACATTTGAAAATATGAAGCCGCAGGTGGTCCGCGAAATGATAAAAACCGGTATCAATCCGTTGGATATGAATCTGGACGAGTTGAACCGCACAGCGGTAGAAATCAAAGAACAGCTTGGTATTGATAATGAAGATGTGCGTTTTAGCAAGTATTTATATAAGTTGGAGCAGAACAGTGAAATTGCCGAGGAAGAGCGGAGTGCCTATATCGGAATCTATCGTCTGATTGCACGCGTGGAGCAGACAGACGGAGCGGCAATCGGTATGCTGGCACAGCAGGGTGCAGAATTTACTATGCGAAATCTGTTGACGGCTGTCCGCAGCAGTAAAAAAGAAGGAAGAGAATATGCGGTAGATGATTCGTTCGGAGGACTGGAGGAGCTTGAGACAAGCGGAATTTCCGTAACAGATCAGATAGAAGCAGGATATCAGAATGATTGTATCAAGGATATTATGCGTGAAATAAGTCCTGAGAAATTAGCCAAGATTCCGGATTGGGAGAACATGACACCGGAGCAGTTCAAGCAGGCACTAGAGCAGCTTCCGGAAGATGTAAATCTGCAAAAATCCTATACGGAACAGGAGATGGCAGATTACCGGAACAGTGCAGTAGCATCGGAAGAAGTCTACAGGATGTTAGAGCAGTATGATCTGCCAAAGACGGTCAGTACGATTTTAGCGGCACAGGAAATGATCGGAAACCGCAATGGAATGTTCAGAAAGCTGTTTGCAAGAGCGGCAGACACCGAAGATGTGACGCTTGCAGATATTGAGCAGCAGGTTTTAGAAGAATTTGCGGAAGCCGTGAAATCTCCAGAGGATATGGCAAAAGCACAGAAGGTACTTGCCGAGACAGCAGAAAATGTAATGAAGTCCATGAAAAATGAATCCAACGTTACCAGTCTGGATTTAAAAGAGATGCGTATGGTGCAGACGCAGATTGAGCTGGGTACGAAGATGTCCAAAGAAGAGACTTATCAGATTCCGGTCTTAGTCGGCGATTCTGTTACAGGTGTGTCATTGAAGATTGTCCGTGGCAAGGAAGAAAAAGGAAGAGTGGATATTTTATTTGAGGGAGACGCTCTTGGAAAGACCGCAGCCCAGATTTCTGTCAAAGGCGATAAGATCGAAGGCTATATTGTATCGGACAGTCAGGCGACTTTAAGTGCAATGCGTGAACAGGAGGAAGCCTTAAGCGGTATGTTAAAGACCGAAGAAGAGCAGGAAGTAGAGATCCGTTATGTTCATGCAAAAGATGTGGATTTGGCAAAATTTTCCGCAAAAACCACAGAGACTTTCGATGAGGAACAAAGTCAGACCCAGACAAAGACACTGTATCATATGGCGGAGAGTTTTCTTAAGACATTACGGAGTCTTGAGATTTCACAGTAATTTTACAAAAAAGGCATACAGAAAATAAAGGTTTTACCGATATATAAAGTAACGGGAGGAAATCCCACAGATGACAGGATGGAGAGCAGCGCACGGAAGCGGAAAAGACAACGAGAAAGAAGAAGAAAAGAGAGGAAACAAGTATGAAGATCAATCACAATATGTCAGCAGTTATCACAAACCATCAGCTGTTGAATAATGAAAATTCACTGTCCGTTTCTATGGAGAAACTCTCTTCAGGACTTAGAATTAATCATGCAAAGGACGATGCGGCAGGAATGGCGATTTCTACAAAGATGCGCGCACAGATCCAGGGTCTGGATCAGGCATCCCGGAATGCATCCGATGGAAACAGTATTTTACAGACCGCAGACGGAGCTTTAAATGAAGTAACGAGCATGATCCAGCGTATGCGTGAGTTAGCTGTTCAGGCGGCAAATGAAACCAATACAGACGATGACAAAGAGTCCATTCAGGATGAGATCGAATCCTTAAAAAAAGAAATTGACCGTGTATCCACCGATACAGAGTTTAATACAAAGACATTATTTAACGGAAGTCTCGATACCAGAGTGTATGGGGATCATGTTTCGAGAATTTCCGTATCAGATGCCGTAGCAGCAGGAAAATACAATTTTACGATCGATGAGGCTGCAACACAGGCAGTATACAATGATCCGCTGGGTGCAGCAGTAACAACACCAAGCTATGTCGATGATAATGGAGATACGGCAGCAGATCTGGATGCAATTCCGGACGATGCGGCAGGTGTTGTCGTGATCAATGGCCGTGAGATTAAGATTGAAGCAGGAGATACGGCAACCGAAGTATATGGAAAACTGCGTGAAGGAGCAGAGCTTGGAGAGTGCAGTATCAATCCATTGATCCAGGCAGGTGGTATTTATGTGAAGAAGGATGCCGATTACACATTTGGCGACCCGTTACAGCTTACTTCTGATTTTTACGGAAGCGGTTCACAGGTAAAAATCTCCTGTGATAATGAGAAACTGGCGCAGTTCTTAGGCTTACCGATGAGCAATGCAGATAATATCCCAACCGGAAAGGATGCAAAACTTACGATCGATGCAACCTCTGCATTTGGAAATCACTGTACTTATACAACCGATGGAAATAAGATCACGATTACAAACAGATCCGGCTTTGAGATCAGCTTTTTAGCAGAAGAAGGTTATTCAGATATAACACCGATCCAGTTAGATGTAACAAACATCGGAACACTGACACTGCAGATCGGAGCAAACGAGCATCAGACCATGGATGTACGGATTCCGGAGATCTCTACAGACAGCTTGTATATTGACAATCTGGATGTTACAACCGTTAATGGTGCAGACCGTGCGATCATGCAGTTAGATGATGCATTAGAAAAAGTAAGTTCTGCACGTTCTAAGATCGGTGCATATCAGAACCGTTTAGACCATGCGATCAACAGCTTAGAGCAGGAAGGTCAGGATATGACAGCCGCACTTTCCCGAATCGAAGACGTAGATATGGCGGGCGAGATGACGGAATATACAAAGGATAACGTGCTTACACAGGCAGCAACCAGTGTACTTGCACAGGCAAATGATATCCCGCAGCAGGTACTTCAGCTCTTACAGTAAGCAGGTGAGAAAGTATGGAAAAAGAAAAGATCACAGAGTTTACCAGAAGGATCAGTCAGTGCAACCGAAGCGGACTGACACTGATCACATATGAAATATGTTTTGTTCACTGTGCAGATGCGAAAAAGGCGTATGCACAGAAAGAGCATGAGGTTTTCAAAAAAGAGGTACAGAAAGCCTCCGAGTGTGTAAACCGGTTGATGGAAACTTTGAATTTTGAATATGAGATCGCAAAAGAATTATACCCGGTTTACCGTTTTTGCCGTGATGAACTGGCAATGGCACTGGTGAAAAACGATATCAGCAGGGTAGAGAATGCAGAGAAGATCTTAAAAAATCTCTACGGAGCATTTGAAGAAGTCTCAAAAGAGGATTATTCCCGTCCGTTGATGGAAAACAGCGAGAAAGTCATAGCGGGAATGACCTATCAGAAGAATAATTTAACGGAAAACTATGAAATTGGAAATGAGAGCAGAGGATTCTTGGCATAGAATCCTCTGTTTATGCATTTTCAAATTGTTTTACACAGCCTAAAAGGAATTTGTAACGAAGCTGGACAGCGTTCAACTCGTAGATAGAACTGTCGATTAAATCCGGGTCCACAGCATGTTCAAAATTTGCGTAAGCAATATCGAGTTCCTTTTTTGTCTTTCGCAGATCATCTAAAAGTAACATATAATGTGGGTCTTTGTTGCCCGCATCCTTCGTCAGTAGGAACATTCTATCACATCCTTTTGGAATATACATTCCTTTTTAGATTAGGGTGTCAAAAGGCGTTTTCCAGTTTTTTGATTGGCAACTTGCACAAAGCCGAGTCTGTTTTGTTCCGTTGTACGAAAATAAGAAAATCTAAGTCTGCCTGAGTTAGATTTACTAATTTTCTCCCAAAGTCACAAAAGCAGTCTTGGTTTTGTGCAAGTTGCAAACTACTAAGTTGTGAGCTGCCTTTTGACACCCGGATCTCAGCAGGAATTGTCACTTGACATTTTTAAAATCTCACGTTAGAGTATATTGTATACAAAGTGCAGGAGAAAAACATGGATGAGTTAAATTTAAAAGCATTGGCAAAAATTAATATTGGACTTGACGTATTGAGAAAGCGTGAGGACGGATATCACGAGGTTCGCATGATCATGCAGACGATCCACTTATTTGACCGTATTCATATCAAAAAGACAAAAGAGCCGGGGATTCAGATTTCTTCGAATCTGTATTACCTTCCGGTCAATGAGAACAATTTAATTCATAAGGCGGCAGCTCTTTTGATGGATGAGTTTTCAATCACAGAGGGTGTAGAGTTCCGTTTAGAGAAGCATATTCCGGTTGCGGCAGGCATGGCAGGAGGCAGTACCGATGCGGCAGCAGCATTATATGGAATGAACCAGATGTTTGATTTAGGTCTTAATATGGAGCAGTTGAAGGAACGTGGTGTAAAGATCGGAGCAGACGTGCCATATTGTCTGATGCGTGGAACCGCTTTAGCAGAGGGAATCGGAGAGAAGTTAACAGCACTTCCGCCGATGCCAAAATGTCCGGTTTTAGTAGCGAAGCCATCGGTTGCGGTTTCTACAAAATTCGTATATGAGAATCTGCACTTAGAGAATGATCCGCCACATCCTGATATTGACCGTTTATTAGAAGATATCCGTAAGAAAGATTTACAGAGTACCGCACAGGATATGGGAAATATCTTAGAGACGGTAACCGTTGCACATTATCCTGAGATTGCAAGTTTAAAGGAAATTATGAAAGAACATGGAGCACTCAACGCACTGATGAGCGGCAGCGGTCCGACGGTATTTGGACTGTTTGAAGATGAAAAAACAGCAAAGAGAGCGTATCGTGCAGTAAAAGAGAGCGGGCTGGCAAAGCAGCTCTATCTGACAACGATTTATAACAACAGAAAGTAGAGGGATTTATGACAGACAATTTAAAATTAAATGTGGATGCATATCTGCCACTGCGTGATGTAGTATTTCATACACTGCGGGAGGCGATCCTGAAAGGAGAGTTAAAACCGGGGGAGCGTTTGATGGAATTGCAGCTTGCATCCAAATTAGGAGTGTCGAGAACACCGATCCGTGAAGCAATCCGAATGTTAGAGCAGGAAGGGTTAGCAGTGACGATCCCGCGCAGGGGTGCGGAAGTAGCACGGATGACCGAAAAAGACATGAAAGATGTTTTGCAGATCCGTGAGGTATTAGATGAATTAGCGGTCCGTCTTGCCTGTGATAATATCACAAAAGAGGAGATCAAAGAGTTAGAAAAGCAGATGCTGCAGTTTGAAAACAGCACGAAGCAGGGGGACATCAAAAAAATCGCAGAAGCCGACGTGGCATTCCATGATACGATTTACCATGCGGCAGGCAATGCAAAGTTAGTAACGATGTTAGATAATATGCGTGAGCAGATATACCGGTATCGAGTGGAATATCTAAAAGATGAACATGCATATCCGACACTGATACAGGAGCATCGAAAGATACTGGAGTTATTAGAAAAACACGAAAAAGAAAAAGTCATCGAAGTCATGAAAGTGCATGTGGAAAAACAGGCAAAAGTAGTGAAACAGATCATCCGCGATCAGGAATAGGCGGGAAATCAGATAAGAATCATCCGTTATGGTATAAAATGGCTGGAATATGAAGATATTAAAAGAGATAAGTGCAGCTTATCTCTTTTTTGCTTGATAGGATTAGGGTGTCAAAAGGCGGTTTCAAGTTTTTTGATGGGCAACTTGCACAAAGCCGAGTCCATTTTCTCCCAAAGTCACAAAAGCAGTCCCAGTTTTGTGCAAGTTGCCAGCCAACTAAGTTATGAGCCGCCTTTTGACACCCTAATCTTTATAGGAAACACCGTTATAGGATTCGGAGGAATTACCATGAACATGGATGAACAAAATAGAAAATACCGTCCTGATGAAGAGAAGCATCCGGTAACCGGAAATCTGCAAAAGGACAGTGCGGTGCTGTTTGATCTCTTTGAAGGATGCAGTGATCTAAAATATAATGAGATCCATTTAGGAACGGAGCATAATATTTCCTGTATCGTAGCCTTTATCGAAACAACGGTGGAAAATATGCTGTTAGATGAGACCGTACTTGGAAAAATGCTCACTATGTTATGCACGATGAAAAAAGAAGAGGTCTATACCTCTTTGGAACAGAACAGCTTTGGCGTGTCCGACATGGCATATTTTGAGACAATGGAGAATGCCATCAATGGGATGTTATCCGGTGCCGCATTGCTTTTGATCGATGGATTTGCACGGGCGATCAAGGTTTCGGATAAAGGTTATCCGGGAATAGGAGTGTCAGAGACCGATTCGGAAAAAGTTGCCCGTGGTTCGAACGAAGGTTTTGCGAATTCCATAAAAACAAATACTGCACTGATCCGAAAAAGGATCCGTTCGCCACAGCTAAAAGTCAAGGAGAAAAAAGCGGGAGTCAGAAGCAATACGAATATCAGTCTGCTCTACATGGAGGGGATCGCACCGGACATTGTGTTAGCAGAGATTGAAAAGCGGTTAGAGGGATTTGAGATTGACGGTGTGATGGACAGCGGAGTGATCGAACAGCTTTCAGAGGAACGGTGGCTGTCGCCGTTTCCACAGTTCCAGACAACCTTGCGGCCGGATCGTGCGGCGATGTGTCTGTTAGAAGGAAGAGTGATCCTGCTCTGTGACAATTCTCCGGTGGCATTAATCCTGCCTACGGATTACAACTCATTTATTCAGACCAGTGATGACTATTACAACCGGTTTGAAATTGCCTCTTTAGGACGGATCATCCGTTATCTGGCATCTTTTTTTGCAATGACACTGCCGGGACTGTATCTGGCGGTGACCAATTTCCATACGCAGATCTTGCCGACTACGTTGATCTTATCCTTTGCGGCGGCAAGACAGGGCGTACCGTTTCCTTCCGTGGTAGAAGTGATCCTGATGGAACTGTCTTTTGAGCTGTTGCGGGAGGCGGGCATCCGTCTGCCGGGAGCAATGGGAAATACGATCGGGATCGTAGGTGGATTGATCATCGGACAGGCAGCAGTGGAAGCGAATATTGTAAGCCCGGTCGTGGTGATCGTCATTGCCTTTACGGCACTCTGTTCCTTTGCAATACCAAACGAGGAATTTGCCGCAGCCTTCCGTATTCTCAAATTCTTTTTTATCGGAATGTGTGCGTGGTTAGGCTTCTTTGGATTTTTGATAGCACTTCTTGCTGTATTTTTACATTTGGCAAGTCTGAAAAGTTTTGGTATTCCGTATCTGATGCCATTTGCGGGAGCAGATCTGACTAATTATCAGGATGAGCGGGATTCCCTGCTTCGGGTGCCGCTCTTTTATCTGAAGAAAAGACCGATTTTTGCGAGCAGACGGAATAAGACGCGTCTGCGCTGGAAGGAGTAAGATGTTTGCAGACAATGGAAAAATATCATTACGTCAGATAAAGCGGCTGCTCATTTTTAATATCTTTGGCATGGCATCCCTGCTGCTGCCGGATATCCTTGCAGGAAGGAGTGGGGTGGACGGAGCAGTTGCGATCCTGTGTGGCATATTTTGCACGTTTTTACTGCTGTGGCTTCTGGGCGGTAATTTTAAGCAGATGCGGGGAGATTATTTTTCCTATTTAAAAGAAGCATTTGGGGAAAAAGGAACGGAATTTTGTGAAATCTTTTATTTCTTTTACAGTATCAGTATAGCGGGTTTTGCAGCATATACGATCTGCCATCTGATCTTAAAAAATCTGTTGCAGCAGGAATCCTTTGAGGTCATTTTGCTCCTGCTCCTTTTACTGGGAGCATATGGGATTTATGGAGGGATTGAAAGCCGCGGAAGAGTCTATGAGATCATATACTGGACGCTGGCGGTCCTGCTGCTGATCATGCTGGCATTTTCTGTAGGAAGTGTGGATACGGATAAGTGGATGCCGTTTTTGTATGACAGTGGAATGGATTTTTTAGGCAGTACCTATCTGGTATTTGGAATCTTTTCCTGGATCATTTTTTTGCTGTTTTTAAGACCTCACTGTGCAGAACCGGAAAAATTGGGAAATACGGCGGCAAGGGCAGTCCTGGTGACCGGTGGACTGCTTTTTTTCATCTATCTGCTTCTGATGGGGATTTTTGGAACAAAGGCACTGGCGGGAACGCAGTTCTCAGTTGTGGCACTTATGAGCATGGTAGAATTGCCGGGTGGATTTTTAGAGCGGTTAGACGTATTGATGGTGGGGATATGGTTCTTTGCGCTGTATGCTTTGATGGATCATATGATCTTTCACAGTGTGAATATTTTTATGCATACATTTTCTTTAAAAAATAAAAAATATCCGTCCATTCTGATCTTAATTCTGGTCTATGCCATTGCAAGAGGATGTTGGGAGTCCCTGTTCTTTTTACAGCTTTTAAAACAGTTGTTTTATCTGGCAGCAGTCCCAATTTCTATTGGGATTTCGATTCTGGCATACATTCTGGTAAAGCGCAAAAGGAGGAAAGAGCATGCATAAAAAAAGAAAAATGTTTTTCATGCTTATGGTCTTATCCCTGCTGCTTTGCGGCTGTGGCGACCATGAACTGGAGAACCGCAGTTTTCCGTTAGCGGTCGGTTTAGAAAGTGAGAAACAGGGATGCCGCGTGGTCTTTAACTTTCCGGTGCTTTCGGAGGTTGCAAATGAAAATGCCGACGGCAGTTATACGGCAGTGGCTTCTAAAAAGGGCAGGGATTTTTTTACTATACAGAAAAATTACGAAAAAAACAGCTCTAAGAGTATCGACTTTTCTCATAACAAAGCACTGATCTTAAGTGAAGAATTTTTAAAGGACGAAGAAAAACTGCAGAAGTTCTTAGAATATGCAAAGACGCAGGAACTGATGGCAAGGAACACTTATCTGTTTGTGACTGACCTGAAAATGGAACATTTATTTGGACTGGATCAGAACTTAGAAAAGCCGTTGGGAACTTATTTAGAGGAGCTTTTAGAGAGTGATGAGGACTATAAGGATAAGCGGATCATGACACTTGGACGGCTTTATGACGAGCGGCAGAATCAGATGGAAACACTGTATCTTCCGGTTTTGGGAGAAAAAGATAAAGAGCCGGAGGTGACAGGATTTTATGTGTTAAGAAATGGAAAAGCAAAAGAAAGAGTGTCATCGGAACTTGCCATGGAAAGTATGCTGTTACAGGGAAAACTCAAAGGATTTTCCTATCAGGATGCAGCAGGCTGTGAGTGGAGGATCACAAAGATCCATCCGTCTTATGAGTTTGAAAAAAATATAGAGCATCCGATCATAAAGATACATCTTGCCTGTACGGCTTCTTTGGAAAATGCAACCTTAACAGACTGGAAGCATGAAGAGACATTAGAACAAACGCTAGAAGAGGAATTGCAGAACCGGTTAAATACGGATGCAAAAGCGGCATTGGAAAAAGGGATTGACATCAGCAACAGTTATAAAAAACTTGGAAATTCCTATCGGAAAGGCTATGTCTATTATGAAGAACGAAGAGAGGAATATGAGAAAAATCTTCAGATCAAAGTGGAGACAGAGATATCGGTGGTAAATTTAAAATAAAACAGGTTTAGGATTTCTTTTTTTCGGGAAAGATGTATCTGACAAACAGATCCGGGGTCAAAAGACAGTGATCGGACAGGATCCCTGTGATAAGAGTCAGAAAGAAGGAATAATAATGAATAAAAACTGGAAAAAAGGAATCTTTTTCCTGCTATTATTTTTAGCAGTGATGCCGATGATACATATGTATAGAGAACAGAGAATGCAAAAGGAGATCGCAGAGAAAATTTTGCGTTTTCATGTGATCGCTAACAGTGACAGCAGAGAAGATCAGGAATTGAAATTAAAAGTCCGTGATGCAGTCGGGCTTTATATGAAAGATCAGATGAAAGAAGTCACGAACCGAAAAGAAGCAGAAGAGACAGCGAATGCCAATTTAAAAAAGATAGAAAAAGTGGCTGAAGATGTCATAGCCAAAGAAGGAAGATCATATACTGTAAATGCTTTTATCGGACCGGTGGATTTTCCGGTCAAAACCTATGGAGCATATTCTTTCCCGGCAGGAACTTATGAAGCGGTCGAAGTGGTTATCGGAGAAGGAGCCGGAAAAAACTGGTGGTGTGTGATGTATCCGAATATGTGCTTTCAGGGGAGCATGTATGAGGTGATCGATGAGAAAGCCGAAACATCTTTGCAGGAAGTGTTGACACAGGAAGAATATGACTCTATTATAGAGGACAGCGACTATAAGATACAGTTTAAATATTTGTCATTTCTCAATCATTATCTGTAATGCTTATGTTTGCTGACTTGAATATTTTATGGAAAACAGTTAAAATGAAAAGAGTAGAAAGATTTTGAGAGGAATAGAACATGACGGAACATTGTGACTTGAACCATGCTCCGATTGGCGTGTTTGATTCCGGTGTCGGCGGTCTGACGGTGGCACGGGAGATCATGCGTCAGATACCGGATGAGAGAATTGTATATTTTGGAGATACAGCACGCGTACCGTATGGAAGTAAGTCACCGAATACCATTATCCGATATTCCAGACAGATCATCCGTTTTTTACGGACAAAAAATGTCAAGGCAATTGTAGTTGCCTGCAATACGGCGAGTGCGTTTGCATTAGAGACGATCAAACCGGAGTTAGACATTCCGATTATCGGTGTTGTAAAGCCGGGGGCTAAAGTTGCGGCGCAGACAACACAAAATGGAAAGATCGGAGTCATCGGAACAGAAGGTACGATCCGCAGTGAGATTTATACAAAAACCATACATAGAGAAAATAAAGACGCACAGGTTATGGGCAGGGCATGCCCTTTATTTGTTCCTTTAGTGGAAGAGGGATGGATCAAAGACCCGGTAACCGTTGCCGTGGCAGAACGTTATCTGCAGCCGTTTAAGGAGTCAGATATTGATACACTGATCCTAGGTTGTACCCATTATCCGCTGCTGCGTTCAACCGTAAGGGAGATCATGGGAGAAGGCGTGAATCTGGTCAATCCGGCTTATGAGACAGCCGTGGAATTACGACGGCTTTTAGCAGAGCAGGGAATTGCAAATGATGGAAAAACAAAGGATGGGGAGGAAAAATACCAGTTCTATGTCAGCGATGCGGCAGAGAAGTTTATGCAGTTTGCCAATTCTATTCTGCCATATGACATTGAGCAGACACAGCTCATTCCGATAGAGGAGTATTGATATGACAAAAGACGTAATTGTAACCATCAGCGGATTACAGTTCGCACAGGAGACAGAAACAGAGCCGGTCGAGATCGTAACAGCCGGAAGTTATTATAAGAAAAACGGAAAGCACTATATCATCTATGATGAAGTCATGGAGGGATTTGAGGGAAGCACGAAAAATATCATCAAGCTGACCGAGGATTCTTTGGATGTCACGAAAAAAGGTGTGACGAATGTCCATATGGTGTTTGAAGAAAATAAGAAAAATATCACTTATTACAATACGCCGTTTGGAAACCTGTTTATCGGCATTGATGCGGAAAAAATACAGGTAGAAGAGTCAGAAGAGAATATTAACGTAAACGTGGCATACGCGTTAGAAGCTAATTATGAGCATTTAGCAGATTGCCGGATACAGATGAATATTAAATCGAAAGATGCAAGGGATTTTAAACTACAGGCATAGGAGGAACAGATATGAAAGTACGCAAAGCGATTATACCGGCAGCAGGATTAGGAACACGTTTTTTGCCGGCAACCAAGGCACAGCCAAAAGAGATGCTTCCCATCGTGGATAAGCCGACCATCCAGTATATTATTGAAGAGGCAGTAGCATCCGGTATTGAAGATATTATCATTATCTCAGGAAGAGGCAAGCAGACCATTGAGAACCATTTTGACCGCTCTATCGAGTTAGAGATGGAATTAGAAAAGACCGGAAAGACAGACTATTTAAAAATGGTACGCGAGATCGCAGATATGGCAAATGTACATTATATCCGCCAGAAACAGCCAAGAGGACTTGGACATGCCGTATTAGTAGCAAAACAGTTTATTGGAGATGAACCGTTTGCCGTATTACTCGGCGATGATATCGTAGTATCGAAAACACCATGCTTAGGTCAGATGATCGAGCAGTTTGAGGAATGTCAGTCGAGTATTTTAGGCGTTCAGACGGTACCGGAAGAAGTTGTAAATAAATATGGAATTATTGATGGAGAGCGGGTTTCAGATCGTATGTACCGCGTACATGATATGGTAGAAAAACCGGACCCTGAACATGCACCTTCCCATGTTGCCGTATTAGGACGTTATATCATCACACCGGAGATCTTCCCATTATTAGAGACACAGGGAGCAGGAAAAGGTGGCGAGATCCAGCTTACCGATGCATTAAAACGTCTTGCAAAACAGCAGGAAGTCTATGCATATGACTTCAAGGGACACCGCTATGATGTGGGCAGCAAGATTGGATTCTTACAGGCAAATATTGAATTTGCACTTCGTAATCCGGAAGTTTCCGGAGAACTGAAAGAGTATTTAGACCAGCTTCATGGAAATATGGATGCAATGTTAGATTACGAGTAAAGAGAAACAGATAAAAAAGGAGCTACCACACTGCTGATTTCAATCAGCTGGTGTGGTAGCTCCTTTTTAGCATGTCCTATTTTTTGAAGAATTTCTTTTTCTTCTTCTCATCTTTATTTTCGATTGGACCGCGGAGTCCTTTTACCTCGGTAATATAAAGACCACTGACCACTGCTTTGACTTCTTTTTTCACAGGAATACTGTCATAGATAGAAGCATCACAGATCAATGTCATAACTTTTGGACCAATTTTTGCCTTTACGATAGGCAGTTTGGAACGACGAAGCATTTTTGGAGACTGTTCAATGACAACTGCCGGAAGACCGGAATCCTTCAATCTCATCTTTTTCTTGTCTATGATCAACATTGATACTGTCTGTGCAGTAGCGGCTAACTGTTCATTCTGCTCTTCCTGTCTCTTCTGTGCTTTCTTTCCTACGAAATACAGTGCGATGACGGCAGCTAACATAGCCACGGCGATAACAATTAGTACAACTGTTAATGGGCTCACGATATAGACCTCCTTATCATCAGACTTGATTTTCATTGTATCATTGATTTATAGAAAAAGCAATATGTGAAATCTTTATTAATTTATCGGAAAGAATCTTTTCAATCCCCACAAAGTGTGGTATCGTAAATACTTGTGAAGTTCTAAAATATCGTAAGGAAAGGTAGAGACTATGAGAAAAAAAATGATAGCACTTTTTTTGTGCATTTCTACAGTGGCGGCTTTATCCGGATGTGGTAGCAGCAAAAACAGTACAAGTACAGGAAATGCGGACAGTGCAGAAAAACTGGTAAAACTTGGGGATTATAAGAATATTGAAGTGGAAGTAGATAAGAGCTATGAAATCTCTGATAACAGTGTACAGGAGACCATTGAGAATTATTTCTTAACTGCCCCGATCTATACGGAAAATAAGGAAAAAGACACCGTTGCAGATGGTGATGTTGCAAATATTGATTATGAAGGAACCAAAGACGGAGAGGCTTTTGACGGCGGTTCCTCAAAAGGTTACAATTTAAAGATCGGTTCCGGTACATTTATTGACGGATTTGAGTCCGGTCTGATCGGTAAAAAAGTCGGTGAAACCGTAGATCTGAACCTGACATTCCCGGAAGATTACGGCAGTGAGGACTTAGCAGGAAAAGATGTTGTCTTTAAAGTAACGATCAACTCCATTCAGGATGAGAGTTATCCGACTTATGATACATTGACCGATGAATATGTCAAAGACAATTACAACGATTATTACGGAGTATCTACAGTTGAAGAGTTAAAGAAATATGTATCCGATTCTTTAGAGAACAATAACAATTCAGCAGTAGGAGATGCTTTAACGGATAAGTTAAAAGAGATCAGTAAGATCAGTGATATTCCGGATTCTCTGACCAAAGAGCGTACCAAAGAATTAAAGAGCTATTATAAAGGAATGGCAAAATATCAGGATCAGGAATTTGCAGATTTCTTACAGAACACCTATGGAATGTCAGAGGATGATTTTAACAAGCAGCTCAAAGAACTGATGCCGGACTATATCAAGAGCGATTTAGTATGGGAAGCAGTTGCTGCAAAAGAAGGGATCAAAGCCAGCGGTGAGGATTATGACAAATTCGTAGACAAGATGATGAGCACCCTGAAATTTGATAAAAAGGATGATCTGTTTGACGTCTATCCGGAAACTATGGTAAAACGTATGTATATTGAGCAGGAAGCCAAAGATAAATTGATCAAACAGGCAAAAGTAAAATATGTAGAGACTACTTCCGAGGACACTACAGAACAGACACAGTCTGATGGAAGTGAAGATACAGGTAATACAGACAATACTTCTGAAAATGCAGAAGTAAAGGATACCATTGATACAACGACAGGAAAGTAAGAAATAGAACAGAGGGATTAGAGATGGAATTGGTAAATATACGCGAATTATATCGGAACCAGGAAGAATATCTGGATAAGACAGTGACGATCGGCGGCTGGGTGCGAAGCATCCGAAGCTCTAAGAATTTTGGGTTTATTGTTGTAAATGACGGAACTTTTTTTGAGCCATTACAGATTGTATATGCAGATGGCTTAGAAAATTTTGCAGAGGTAGAAAAATTAAATGTCGGTGCGGCAATCATCGTTACCGGAAAATTAGTAGCGACCCCACAGGCAAAACAGCCATTTGAGATCCAGGCAGAGGAGGTTGCTATTGAAGGTCAGTCTTCACCGGATTACCCACTGCAGAAAAAACGCCACAGTTTTGAGTATTTAAGAACAATTTCTCATCTGCGAGCAAGAACCAATACGTTTGAGGCAGTTTTCCGTGTACGTTCTTTAACCGCATATGCGATCCATAAGTTTTTCCAGGAGAGAGACTTTGTATATGTTCACACTCCATTGATCACGGGAAGTGACTGTGAAGGTGCAGGCGAGATGTTTAAAGTTACCACATTGGATTTAGACAATGTGCCGACAAACGAGGACGGTACCGTAGATTATACAAAGGATTTCTTTAATAAGCCGACCAATTTGACGGTAAGCGGACAGTTGAACGGTGAGACATATGCGATGGCATTTAAAAACATCTATACATTCGGACCGACTTTCCGTGCAGAGAACTCCAACACGACCCGTCATGCAGCAGAGTTCTGGATGATCGAGCCGGAGATCGCATTTGCAGATTTAAAGGATGATATGATCTTAGCAGAGAGCATGTTAAAATATGTGATCCGTTATGTGTTAGAGCATGCACCGGAAGAGATGAATTTCTTCAACAGTTTTGTGGATAAGGGACTGTTAGACCGCCTGAACCATGTGTTAAATTCTGATTTTGGACATGTGACCTATACAGAGGCGATCGAGATCTTAGAGAAGAACAACGACAAATTTGAATATAAGGTATCCTGGGGCTGTGACTTACAGACAGAGCATGAGCGTTATCTGACAGAGGAAGTGTTCAAACGTCCGGTCTTTGTAACCGATTATCCGAAGGAGATCAAAGCATTCTATATGAAGTTAAACGAGGATGGCAAGACAGTGGCAGCAATGGACTGCTTAGTACCTGGCATTGGTGAGATCATCGGTGGAAGCCAGAGAGAAGATGATTACGACAAACTGCTTGCACGGATCAAAGAGCTTGGTTTAAACGAAGAAGACTACGGATTCTATTTAGATCTGCGTAAATACGGAAGCACCCGTCATGCAGGATTCGGCCTTGGATTTGAACGTTGTGTCATGTACCTGACCGGAATGGGTAATATCCGTGACGTCATTCCGTTCCCAAGAACTGTTAATAATTGTGAGTTGTAAAAAATAGAAATAGGATCTTTAGGAGAAGATATCTGCTGCAGGGCAGGTATCTTCTTTTTGGTTTTTCATATAATCAAATTCCTGCATCCGGTCGATACATATGATATAGAACACGACAGTTCAAAAACACAGACAAGGATGTGATCATATGAAGATCGGTGAAGCAAGAAAGACTTATTCCGCACCACTGCGTGAATTTTGGGAAGAGAAAAAGTCTTTAGCAAAACAGAAAAAAGCATTAGATGAAAAAATAAAGGCAACACCAAATGGAAAAGAAGCATTTGCCAAAGAGGCGGTAACCTTAGACCTGTCATATCGTGCTGTTGCAGAAAAATATGAAGAGTACAGCAAGACCATGGAACAGATCATGGCACAGCATACAGCACTATTTAATGCAGAGGTTTCTAAGCAGCAGGGCGAGGCCATGGAAGAATATTCAGAGGATATGATAAAGATCATGGAAGTGGCACGAAGGATCATGAAGGGTGCAAAAGTACCAGCCTCCGATGAGAAAAAACTGATGGAATACAGCATGGAACTGTATATGGCAGCAAAGAATATGGCAGTGCTGAACGAAAATAAGAAGAAAGAAGAGTATGATTCCCTTTGGGATGATGAAAAAAAAGAAGAAAACCCGGACCCGGATGAAGTGGCAAACGATGCAGAATACGGTGGTGGCACACCGGAGATCATGGAGGTATCCGATGTCGTTGCTTCAGCAACAGAGGGGATAGAAGGATAACCGGGAAAAATTTCTTACAATATTTTATAAGAAAAACAAAACTTACCACATAGATTAATTAGCCACGCTAATAAAACCAATAATAAAATACTATTGGCTTTTTTAGCGTTTTTTTTGTACAATAAGGACAGTGACATAAAACCGCGATCGTGCGGAAGATACAGTGATACAGAATCAGGATATTCAGGAGGAAAAAAGATGGATTACAAGAATGCCGGTGTAGATATTGAAGCAGGTTACAGATCAGTGGAATTGATGAAAAAACATGTGCAGGAGACCATGAGAAAAGAAGTGTTGACAAATCTTGGCGGTTTCTCCGGTGCGTTTTCAATGGAAGCATTTAAAAATATGGAAAAACCAACTTTAGTATCAGGGACAGATGGAGTTGGAACAAAATTAAAGCTGGCGTTTATCATGGACAAGCATGACAGTGTAGGAATTGACTGTGTGGCAATGTGTGTCAATGACATCGCATGTGCCGGTGGTGAACCACTGTTTTTCCTTGATTATATTGCATGTGGAAAGAATTATCCGGAAAAGATCGCATCGATCGTAAGCGGTGTGGCAGAAGGATGCAAGCAGTCAAATGCGGCATTGATCGGTGGCGAGACCGCAGAGATGCCTGGCTTTTATCCGGAAGATGAGTATGATCTAGCAGGATTTGCAGTAGGAATCGTAGATGAAAAAGATATTATTACAGGTAAAGATGTCAAAGCGGGTGATGTATTGATCGGAATGGCATCCTCCGGTGTACACTCCAATGGATTTTCACTGGTACGCAAGGTGTTCTCCATGGATAAAAAGACCTTAGATACCTATCATGAGGAGTTAGGAACGACGCTTGGTGAAGCATTGATCGCTCCGACAAAAATTTATGTCAAAGCACTTCGCAGCATCAAGGATGCAGGTGTGCGCATCAAAGCATGCAGCCATATCACTGGTGGCGGTTTTTATGAGAATATTCCAAGAATGTTACCGGAAGGAAAACGTGCAGTTGTAGAAAAAAACAGCTACGAAGTTCCGGCAATCTTTAAAATGCTTGCAAGAGAAGGAGAGATTGCAGAGCAGATGATGTACAATACATATAATATGGGACTTGGCATGATCTTAGCAGTGGACCCGGCAGACGTAGATAAGACCATGGAAGCAGTTAAAGCAGCAGGAGAGACTCCGTATGTCGTAGGAAAAATCGAGGACGGAGAAAAAGGAGTTACTTTATGCTAAAAATAGCGGTACTGGTGTCTGGAGGAGGAACAAATCTTCAGGCGATCATAGATAAAATAGCAGAAGGCGTGATCACCAATACTGAGATCGCAGTGGTTATCAGCAATAATAAAAACGCTTACGCATTAGAGAGAGCGAAACAGGCAGGCATTGAGGCAGTCTGTGTTTCTCCGAAAGATTACGAAAACCGTGAGCAGTTCAATCAGGAATTTTTAAAAACATTAGACAGCTATCAGGTGGACTTAGTGGTACTCGCGGGCTTTTTAGTAGTCATCCCGCCTGCAATGATACAAAAATATGAGAACCGTATCATCAATATCCATCCATCTTTGATCCCGTCTTTTTGCGGAACCGGTTATTATGGTTTAAAGGTGCATGAGGGTGCGTTAGCAAGAGGAGTCAAAGTCACCGGAGCAACCGTGCATTTTGTGGATGAAGGAACTGATACCGGCCCGATCATCCTGCAAAAAGCAGTAGAGGTTCAAAACGGAGACACACCGGAAATCCTGCAGCGGCGTGTGATGGAACAGGCAGAATGGGAGATTTTACCGAGGGCGATCCATTTGATCGCAAACGGAAAGGTAACGGTGAAAGACAAAAAAGCAGTTGTAGAAGAATAGATACAGGAGGAAACAACATGAAGGTATTGATCGTAGGAAGTGGCGGACGTGAACATGCAATCGCATATTCCTGTGCAAAAAGCGCAAGAGTTGATAAGATATATTGTGCTCCGGGCAATGCCGGAATCGGTCAGATTGCAGAATGTGTACCGATCGGAGCAATGGAATTTGAAAAATTAGCAGCATTTGCAAAAGAGAAAGAGATTGACTTTACTATTATCGGAATGGATGATCCGTTAGTCGGCGGAGTGGTAGATGTATTTGAAGCAGAGGGATTAAAAGTCTTTGGCCCTCGTAAAAACGCAGCTATCTTAGAAGGCAGCAAGGCTTTTTCAAAAGACCTGATGAAAAAATACAATATCCCGACAGCAGGATATGAGAACTTTGACGATGCGGATAAAGCACTGGCTTATTTAGAGACAGCAAAAATGCCGATCGTATTAAAGGCAGATGGATTAGCCCTTGGAAAGGGAGTGTTGATCTGTAATACCTTAGAAGAGGCAAAAGCCGGAGTCAAAGAGATCATGTTAGATAAGAAATTCGGTGATGCCGGAAATCATATGGTTATTGAGGAGTTTATGACAGGACGTGAGGTTTCCGTACTTTCCTTTGTGGATGGAAAGACCATCAAGATCATGTCTTCTGCACAGGATCACAAGCGTGCACAGGATGGAGACAAAGGACTCAACACCGGAGGAATGGGAACATTTTCTCCAAGTCCGTTTTATACCAAAGAAGTGGATGAGTTTTGTAAAAAATATGTTTATCAGGCAACCGTGGATGCCATGGCAGCAGAGGGAAGACCATTTGTTGGAGTTATTTTCTTCGGACTGATGCTGACAGAGGACGGACCAAAGGTGTTAGAGTATAATGCACGTTTTGGTGACCCGGAGGCACAGGTAGTATTACCGCGTATGAAAAATGACATCATTGATGTGATGGAGGCATGTGTGGATGGTAGACTTGATGAGATCGATCTGCAGTTTGAAGATAATGCGGCAGTCTGTGTGGTATTAGCTTCTGACGGTTATCCGGTATGTTATGAAAAAGGAAAAGAGATCTCCGGTTTAGAGCGATTTGAAAAAGAAGAAGGATACTACTGTTTCCATGCCGGAACTGCATGGAAAGACGGAAAGATCGTAACCAACGGCGGACGTGTCTTAGGTGTAACCGCAAAAGGTGCAGACTTAAAAGAAGCACGCGCAAATGCATATAAAGCAACGGAATGGGTAGAATTTTCCAATAAATATATGCGTCATGACATTGGAAAGGCAATTGACGAAGCATAGGGATGTGATCTGGATATGAAACGAGGAATCATTTTTGACATGGACGGAACGCTTTGGGATGCGTCCGAAGAAGTGGCACATTCCTGGCAGGAAGCCATCCAAGCATCGACGATCACGGATAAGGTTCTGACAAAGGAAGACTTTATGCGTGTTATGGGAAAGCCGATGGATGAGCTGATCGAGGTACTGTTCCCGGAGCTTTCGAAAGCGGAACAGAACGAGCTTTTAGAAGATTGTTGTAAAGTGGAAAATGCCTATTTACAGGAAAAGGGAGCGAAGCTGTATCCGGGCATTGAACAGATGCTTGCCGATCTGAAAAAAGAATATTTTTTAGCAATTGTAAGTAACTGTCAGTGTGGTTATATCGAAGCCTTTTTAGAGCATTATGGATTTGGAAAGTACATCGATGACATACAGTGTTTTGGCATGAATGAGGTTCCAAAAGGAGAGAATATCCGTCTTGTGGCAGAGAGAAACCATTTAGAGGATGCGGTCTATGTCGGAGACATCCAGGGCGATTATGATGCGAGTAAGGCGGCGGGAGTAAAGTTTATCCACGCAGCGTACGGCTTTGGCGAAATAGAAGACGAAGTGCCGCGGATCGAAAAGCCTTTGGAATTAAAAGAAGTTATACAAAAAATCTGGTCATAGTGATCAGGCAAAAGTCCCCATATATCAGAAACAGAAATCTGGTATATGGGGACTTTTTTATTTTGATATAACCAAGTCCGTTTTTTTGGACACCTTATATCATAAAATAATCTCAAGACGAAGGGGAGAACAAAAGAACGCAGACGAAAGGAGATGTTTTTTATGAAAGGATATGTTGTATCAGACGGTTACATGGGATATGTGAATGGAAAATATATGTTATTTGCAGATGAGGAAGATTATCGCGATTATATCGAAGATTAACAGGAGAGAAGCTATGAAAAAATATGAGATCATTGCGGTGGATTTTGATGGAACGCTGTGCAGCGATTGTTATCCGGACATCGGAAAGCCCAATCTGCCATTGATAGAACTGTTAAAGGCATTAAAAAGAGAGGGCTGCCGGATCGTTCTCTGGACCTGCCGGTGTGGCAGGGAATTAGAGCAGGCAGTACAGTGGTGTGAAGAGTTCGGACTGGAATTTGACAAAGTCAACCGGAATACCGATGAGATTTTAGAAAAATACGGAAGCGATTCGAGAAAGATTTACGCAGACGTATACATTGACGATAAGGCATGCTTTCCGTGGGAAGTCATGGCATACAAAAAGGAGGAATAAGAGATGACAGCAGGGATCATAGATTACAAATATAAAAAAGAAAAACAGGGGGTAGATTTAGAGACACTTTTTGTGACGGCACTTACCGCATTTACAGGAGGGATCGGGATCATTGCAGTGTTTGCGGTATTGACCGGTGCGGATATCTGTCAATGGAGTAAAAAGGGAATGGTTGGTACTTATTTGCTGCTTAGTGCATTGATCTGGGGAATCCTGCTTTTTCGGGAGTTTAGGACACAAAAGCGTCACGATATTTAGGTTGACAGAAATCTACATAATTTCCTATAATAAGGATGTTCTAAAATAGAAAAAAATCAGATATGAGATTTTATATGGAGGCATATACTTATGAGTAGGATCAGAAAAAAGAAATGGCTTGGAATAGGACTGGCAGTAGTGATGGGGTTGTCTGTTGCGGCATCCGATATGGGAATTATGACCGCTTTTGCAACAGGCAATAAGGCAACTACAACGACGACAGCCAATACAACGGCAAACAATGCAAGATTTACCGTAAACGGAGCAGATTTAGTGGTTACGGAAAATCTGAATCCGAATAAATATCCAAAAGATTTTACAGAGACAAAGGTAGAATGTCAGGGAAGACAGTATAAAGGATTGAAATTCAGCAAAGCAGATATCCAACTGATCTGTCTGTTGAATCAGAAGACAGGAGCAGCGGCATATCATATCTATAACGATGCAGACCAGAGTGTATATCCGTTTATCCGGATTGAAAATGGGAATGATTATATCATTGCAATGCCACAGAGCATGATGGATGGTGCACAGGCTCCGGAGAGCTATGCCGAGACCTCTATGGAATTTGAAAAAGGAACGATACAGGTCTATCAGCAGGACGGTGCAGATACCTGCCTGATCTATGCTATGAACAGTGAAGGTCAAAAGGGATGGTATGAGTATCAGACTACAGATAAGACATATCAGGCATACGAAGTACAGAGTAGTCAGGAAGAGACACCGGCAGACGGAGAGGAACAGCAGGTAACCGATACTTCTTCCGAGAGTCAGGACAATTCTCAGAGTACACAGTATGAAGAATTAAAGCAGGAAATGAAAAGCATGAAGACAAAATACTGTATGATCATTGCAGTATTGATCATTATCATTGCAGTATTGGTGATTCTTTTGATCAATACCCTGTTAAAAGGACCAAGACACCCAAGAGACGAGTATGACGAAGAAGAGCCGGACGAGGATTTCTTTGATGAGGATTTAGATCAGGAACCGGAGGAAGATTTCTTTGACGAGGATACAGATGAAGAGTCTGACGAATACTATTTTGATGAGGAGCCGGACGAGGAACCGCAAAAGGAATATCCAAAGGCACCAAAGAATGAACCGCAGGAAAAACCGGTAAAGAAAAAATACGAAAGTGATATAGAGATCATAGATTTAAATGACTTATAAAAGAGAGGCATAGTATGCAGAAACCATATACAAAAAAAGCAGAAAAGGTATTAGAAATCGCAAAAAAAGCATCCAGATCCATGCATCACAGTTATATCGGAACAGAGCACCTGTTAATAGGACTCCTGGGCGAAGGAAGCGGAGCAGCAGCGAAGGTTTTAAGTTCTGCCGGTGTAGATGAAGAGCGGATATTAGAATTGATCGAGAACCTGATCGCGCCATCCGGAAACGTGATCGTAGCGGATGCAGGAGGCTATTCTCCAAGAACCTTAAGAGTGCTTGAGAACGCAGCAAAAGAGGCAGAGCGTTTTAAAAATGAAAAAGTAGGAACAGAGCATTTGTTAATTGCATTGATCAAAGAAGCCGACTGTGCAGCAGTTCGTCTTTTAAATACCTTAGGAGTAAATCTGCAAAGACTCTATGTAGGGACCTTGACGGCAATGGGAGAGGATGTCAGTCTCCATAAGGATGAATTTCAGAATGGAAAATTAGCAAAGAAGAAAAATTTAGAAGCAACACCAACCTTAAACCAGTATTCGAGAGATTTGACACAGCTTGCCAAAGAAGGTGGATTAGATCCGGTGATCGGACGGGAAGAAGAGATGCAGCGTGTCATTCAGATTCTGAGCAGAAGAAGCAAGAACAATCCGTGTCTGATCGGAGAGCCGGGCGTAGGAAAGACAGCGGTAGTAGAAGGTCTTGCACAGAATATCGTATCCGGAATGGTGCCGGACAGTGTATTGAACAAACGTGTGGTAACCTTAGACCTGTCAGGTATGGTTGCCGGTTCTAAATATCGTGGAGAATTTGAAGAGCGGATCAAAAAAGTTCTTGCAGAAGTAAAAAAAGCAGGAAATATACTGTTGTTTATCGATGAGCTGCATACCATCATAGGAGCCGGTGGAGCAGAAGGGGCCATAGATGCATCGAATATATTAAAACCGTCGTTAGCAAGAGGCGAGATACAGTTGATCGGAGCAACAACGATCGAAGAGTATCGAAAATATATCGAAAAAGATGCGGCATTAGAACGGCGTTTTCAGCCGGTTACGGTGGAAGAACCGGATGAAGAGCAGGCAGTGGCAATATTAACCGGACTGCGCCCGCAGTATGAAGCACATCATCATGTAAAGATTACCGATGAGGGAATCCGTGCAGCCGTACAGATGTCAGAGCGCTACATCAATGACCGGAATCTGCCGGACAAAGCCATTGATCTCATGGATGAGGCGGCTTCCAGAGTACGGCTTGGAAGCTTTAAGACACCAAAACAGATGAAAGAAACAGAGCAGCGTATCCGTGAACTGGATATCATTTTAGAAGAAGCAGTCCGCGGACTTCGTTTAGGAGATGCAAAAGCAGCCCGTGAAGAAAAAGAAGAACTCTTAAAAAGGCATGCAAAGCAGATAAAAAAATATCATAAAGATGCCGAGAAGAAAGAGCCGTTAGTCAACGAAAACGAAATTGCAGAGGTAGTGTCCTCCTGGACAAAAATCCCTGTGAAAAAATTAACGGCAGATGAAAGTGCAAAACTTGCAAAATTAGAGAAAACACTGCACAAAAGAGTTATAGGACAGGAAGAGGCGGTAAGTGCTGTGGCAAAAGCAGTCCGCCGTGGAAGAGTAGGATTAAAAGACCCGAACCGTCCGATCGGTTCGTTCCTGTTTTTAGGACCGACAGGAGTTGGAAAGACCGAGATATCCAAAGCACTGGCAGAAGCAGTTTTTGGAAACGAACAGGCAATGATCCGTGTAGATATGTCTGAATATATGGAAAAGCACAGTGTCTCTAAAATGGTAGGTTCTCCTCCGGGCTATGTCGGATATGACGAAGGAGGACAGCTGAGTGAAAAAGTACGCAGAAACCCATATTCGGTCGTATTGTTTGATGAGATAGAAAAGGCCCATCCGGATGTATTCAATATTTTATTACAGGTCTTAGACGATGGACACATCACGGATGCCCAGGGAAGAAAAGTAGATTTTAAAAATACCATCATTATCATGACCTCCAATGCAGGAGCACAGTCGATCGTTTCGCCAAAACACTTGGGTTTTGGTTCGCAGGATGATGAAAAACAGAATTACGAATATATGAAGCAGGGTGTTATGGAAGAGGTCAGAAGGATCTTCAAGCCGGAATTTTTAAATCGTATTGATGAGACCATTGTATTCCATGCCCTTACGAAAGAAGATATGAAGCAGATCGTTACACTGTTAGCGAAGACATTAGTGGAGCGCTGCAGGACACAGATGGAGATCGAGCTGCATATCCGTGATTCCGTCAAAGCCTATATTGTTGAAACAGCATATGACCCGAAATACGGAGCACGTCCGTTGCGCCGGATGATCCAGAGTAAGATCGAAGATGCACTTGCAGAAGAGATTTTAGCAGGCAGGATCAAAAGAGGCGGCCGGGTAGAGGTCGGACTAAAGAAAAAAGAAATCGTATTTGAAGTGCCAAAAAGCAAAGAAGTACAACCATAATGTTTCAAAAGTAGTATCGTAAAATTTACAAAATTACTAGCCACACAGACTGAAATATTATATAATGATCATATAAGCAGTTCACTTACAGGAGGAGAAGAAAGAAATGGGAGCAATCAGCGAATTGATTCGCACAGAAAAAGACGGAACCATCAGTTTTGGTGATTATACTTTGGATAAAAAGGAAAAGCTGGACAACTTTGAGCATGACGGTGATTTATACAAAGTAAAGACCTTTCATGAGATCACCAAATTAGAACGCAACGGAATGTTTGTATATGAATCTGTACCGGGAACGGCAGTAACCGAGCTTTCTGTGACAGATAACGGAGTCAGTTTTTCAGTAGAAGGACCGGAGGATGCGCAGATTACTCTGGAATTAGAAGAAAATGCAGAATATGAGATATTCATTGACGGCAGCAATATGGGAAAAATGAAGACGAATTTAGGCGGAAAGTTAAGCCTGAGCGTAGAGTTAGATGTAGTCAGCCAGGTAGCTGTCAAAGTGGAAAAATGTTAAAAGAAACGTCAGAAGACCCGAGAATTCGGGTCTTTTTCGCTCTATAGGAAAGGAGTAGTATGGCAAAAGGAAAAACATCCGTATACTTTTGTCAGTCCTGTGGATATGAGTCCTCAAAGTGGATGGGGCAGTGTCCGGGCTGCAAAGAATGGAATACATTTGTAGAAGAAGTCATAGATAAAAAACAGACAGAAAAAGTAAGAAAGCAGGCATCTGCTGCAAAGGTCAGCCACATTTCAGATATCTCCGTGGAAGAGCAGAGCCGTATGGGAACAGGATTTTTAGAACTTGACCGTGTCTTAGGAGGCGGGATCGTTCCGGGTTCTTTAGTTTTAGTCGGAGGAGATCCGGGAATCGGAAAATCCACATTACTGTTGCAGGTCTGCCGGAATCTTTCGGTGGGTAAAGAAAAAATACTCTATATTTCGGGAGAGGAATCGTTGCAGCAGATAAAATTAAGAGCAGAACGTATGGGAGAATTCGGAACATCTCTTGCAATTCTTTGTGAAACCAATTTAGATATCATTCAGGAAGTCATCCGTCAGGAAAAACCAAAAGTTGTCATCATAGATTCGATACAGACTATGTACAATGAAAATGTATCCTCCGCACCGGGAAGTGTCTCGCAGGTGCGTGAATCCACATCGGTGCTGATGCAGATTGCAAAAGGGATGAATATTTCGATTTTTATCGTCGGTCATGTAACAAAAGAAGGAGTGGTTGCAGGGCCTAGGGTTTTAGAACATATGGTAGATACGGTGCTTTATTTTGAAGGAGACCGGTATGCGGCATATCGGATCTTGCGGGGAGTTAAGAACCGTTTTGGCTCCACAAATGAGATCGGAGTATTTGAAATGCGGGATATCGGTTTAGTAGAGGTGGAGAATCCGTCAGAATATATGCTGAGCGGAAAACCCAAAGGAGCGTCAGGCTCTGTGGTAGCCTGTTCCGTGGAAGGAAGCCGACCGATCCTTTTAGAGATACAGGCACTTGTCTGCAGAAGCAATCTTGGAATCCCAAGAAGGACAGCAGCCGGAACCGATATCAACAGAGTCAATCTGCTGATGGCAGTATTAGAAAAAAGGCTGGGACTCAGTATGTCATCCTGTGATGCTTATATCAATATTGCAGGCGGAATCCGTATGAATGAGCCGGCAGTGGATTTAGGGATTGTACTTGCCATGATATCCAGCTACAAAGACTGTGCGATACCGGAAGATGTGATCTGTTTTGGCGAAGTGGGATTAAGTGGTGAAGTCCGTGCGGTAAACATGGCAAAGCAGCGTGTCGCAGAGGCGAAAAAACTGGGATTTTCCACCTGTATTCTTCCAAAAGTGTCGTTAAAAGGACTTGAAGACATGAAAGGAATCCGGTTGATCGGTGTGGAGAATGTGCAGGAAGCAATGAGAAACATCTTACAGTAATCAGAAAGAATTAGAATAAAAACAGGAGAAAAAATATGGACAGACAGGAAATATTAAAAAAAGTAGACCATACACTGTTAGCACAGACGGCCACATGGGAAGAAATCAAAGAAATTTGTGACGATGCAATAAAATATAAAACAGCATCGGTATGCATTCCACCATCCTATGTAAGACAAGCAAAAGCATATGTACAGGATCAGATGGCAGTCTGTACGGTTATTGGCTTTCCAAATGGATATAATACTACTGCGGTAAAAAAAGCAGAGACAGAGGATGCATTGAAAAATGGTGCGGATGAAATCGATATGGTCATCAACATCGGCTGGGTCAAAGACAAAAAGTTTGCACAGATCGAAGAAGAGATCAGAACGTTAAAAAAAGCATGTGGAACAAAAATTTTAAAAGTCATTATCGAAACATGCCTTCTGACCGAAGAAGAAAAAATACGACTGTGTGAAATCGTTACAGCATCAGGAGCAGACTATATCAAGACGTCCACCGGTTTTTCAACAGCGGGAGCAACACCTGAGGATATAGCACTTTTTGCAAAGCATGTCGGCAAGGACATAAAGATCAAGGCAGCCGGTGGAATCTCTTCTTTTGAGGATGCAGAAGAATTTGTCCGCCTTGGGGCAGATCGTCTTGGAACCAGCAGATTAGTAAAGATCCGGAAAGAAAGATAGAAGTCCACTGATTTTACCGTACCGAAGAAAAAAGGGAGGGTAAGATCATGAAACATCAATATATAAGACAAAAAAACATAAGACAAAAAATAAAATGGATGCTCGTACTCCTTATGGCAGTCAGCTTAAGCGCCTGTGGTGTCAAAGAAGAAAAAAACAGGCAGCAGGCAGAGGAGAATTCCACAGAGGAAAGTATCAGTAAGGACGGAACCTACGAGATCGCCTTTATAAGCGGTGAAGGTGAATTGGATGATTCCGGCTTTCATGAGAGCAGCTGGGAGGGCATCGCAGAGTATGCGGATGAGAACCGGATCACCTATAGCTATTACCGGCCGGCAGCTGATACAAGGCAGGCACGGGAGGAAGTAGTGCGGACTGCCGCAAAAAAGGGGGCAAAGATCATTATTTCACAGGGATATCCTTTTGAAGAGGTGATTGCCCATATGCAGAATGAGTATCCGAAAATACAGTTTTTAATGTTGGATGCAAAACCGCGTAAGTCAGGACAAAAGGCGGAACTTGCATCCAATGTGCATTGTATTCTGTTTCGGGAAGAAGAAGCGGGATACCTTGCCGGTTATGCAGCCGTTCGCGAAGGCTATACCAGGTTGGGTTTTCTTGGAGGAAAAGAAATCGCACCTGTCCAGCGCTATGGAAGTGGCTTTATACAGGGGGCAGAGTATGCCGCTATGGAAATGGAACGGGAAATTACATTAAAATATCAGTATATAGACACATTTTTACCATCCGATGAAGTGCAGCAGAAGAGTAAGGAATGGTATGAAGAGGGAGTACAGGTGATCTTTGCCTGTAATGGAGGGGCATCTGTTTCCGTGATGCAGTCAGCAGAAGAACTGGATGGAAAAGTAATCGGAGTAGACACCGATCAGTCAGCGGAATCCATAACCGTTCTGACTTCTGCCGGAAAAAACTTAAAAGGTGCTGTGACAGAAGCATTAGATACACTCTATGAAAACGGAGGGGTATGGTCAGGTAAGCAGGCAGGAAAAACGATCACACTTGGAGCAAAAGAAGAAGGTGTCGGTCTGCCACAGGAAGAAGAAGCGTGGCGTTTTGAAAATTTTACGCAGAGAGATTACCGGAAAATCTATCGTGGACTCAAACGAGAGGAACAGGAGATCTTATCAGGGACTGCAACCATGCCAAAGACGGAGAGAGTGCATCTGGAGCTTCCAGAATAGATGAATTTGTAGAAAAAAGATGAAAAATTGAAAAAAATAGAAAAAAATCAAAAAAGTCCTTGACATATGACGATACATGGTGCTATTATAAAGTTCCACCGCGCAAGAGCGTGGTGCTGAGAAATAAAAAAATAAAAAACCTGTTGACAAACGCAGAAAGCTGTGATAAGATATAGGAGTTGTCGCGTAAGACAGCAGGACAGAGAACCTTGATAACTGAACAGTGAAATAACCTTGAAAGATTCAGAGAGAATAATTCAAAGAACAGCATCGAAAGATGCACCTAAACAGTAAATGGGAACCTTTTACTAAGAGTAGAAGGGGAACGGATATTCAGCCAGAGGATTCTGGAAGGATAAAAACTTTTATATGAGAGTTTGATCCTGGCTCAGGATGAACGCTGGCGGCGTGCTTAACACATGCAAGTCGAACGAAGCACTTTATTTGATTTCCTTCGGGACTGATTATTTTGTGAGCTCGCTTCGGCTGGCAAGCTCCTCCAGAGTCAGTCCCTGTCGCGTTCGCAGCTGCTTGATCTTATTGCCAATGTCCATACACACGCCTCCTCGTTCGATATACTAAACTTTTGGTCAGTTTTTGCTAAACCGAGACTATTATACACAGCGCGTGCAAAATTGCAAGAGTATATTTAACAAAAAGTTCAATATTTTGAACTTTTGAAAAATAAAACAGCGAAGAGCCGATTGCAGCTCTCCGCTTGTGGGATTTAACTAAAATACTTCTTTTGAAACGGGACCTCATCCACCTGAAACTCGCGTCCGTGCAGATATTCGAGGATGCCCGCGTCGCTGGGAAAGTCGAAGCGCAGACGGTAGGAGTAGAGCGCCTGATGCGTTTCGCCATATTTGCGGTTCACGCTGCCGACGCCGTACTTGCCGTCGCCGAGCAGGGGATGGCCGAGGTCGGCCATGCTCGCGCGGATCTGATGCGTGCGGCCCGTGAGCAGCTCGACCTCCAGAAGCGACAGCTCGCCGCGCGTCTGGAGCGTTTGGTATAAGGTGATCGCGCTGCGGCCGTCCGGCACGGGGCGGTGGTAAACGCGGACGGTGTTGCTCTTCTCGTCCTTGCGCAGAAAGCACTCGATGCGGCCCTTCGGCGGCTCGACGCGGCCGAGGGCGATACATAAATAGTATTTGGCGATCTCGCGGTCGCGAATCTTGTCGTTCAGGATGCGCAGCGCTTCAGCGTTTTTCGCCGCGATGACGATGCCGCCGGTGTTGCGGTCGATGCGGTTGCACAGCGCTGGGGTGAAGGCGTTTTCCGCCTTCGGGTCCCACTCGCCGGTCTGGCGCAGGTAGGCCTGGATGTTCGAGATGAGCGTGTCCCAGCTCCACTCGCCCGCACTGTGGCACAGCACGCCGGGCTTTTTGTCCGCCAGCAGGATGTTTTCGTCCTCGTAGACGATGTCGAGCCGCGGCGTTGCGATCTTCAGCCAGGCGTTGTGCTCCGTGGGCTTTTCAAAAAACTCGTCGTTGATGTATAATTGCAGCACGTCCCCCTCGACCAGACGCACGTCGCGCTTGGCGGCCTTGCCGTTGCGCTTGATGCGCTTGAGGCGGATATATTTCTGCAGCAGCGATTCCGGCAGCAGGGGAACGGCCTTGCCGACGAAGCGGTCGAGCCGCTGGCCGGCGTCATTTTTGCGTATCTGGATCTCTTTCATGTCACACACCATCTCCACGCAACGATTATCGCGGATTTTCAGCGTATTGTCAACACAAATTCCTGTTGACAATTGGGGTGGATATCATCTATAATACTAAAGCGATTGTGCGAGGTGCGCTATGAAGCTGAATCTGAGAGAAATCATAGAAATTCCCGGCGGCAGTGTTCCGTTTGCGCAGGAGCTGGACACGGCCCTGCTCGACTTTCCCTCCGTCCGGGCCTACACCGCGCCGATCACGGCCGAGGGCAAGGTGGTCAATACGGCCGGCATCCTCACGCTGCAGGGCAAACTGCACGCGCAGATGCTGTGTGTGTGCGACCGCTGCGGCGCGGAGTTTCCGCGCACGGTCGACCTCGACCTGCACGCCGACATCACGGCGGATGCGCAGGACGACGATCCTGAGGTGTTTACGCTCGACGGAGACTGGCTCGATGTGGACGAGGTGCTCTCCACCAGCTTCATCCTCAGCATGGATACCAAGTGCCTGTGCAAGCCCGACTGTGCCGGACTGTGCGACCGCTGCGGCGCGAACCTGAACCTCGGGCCGTGCCGGTGTCAAAAACCCCGCGATCCAAGAATGGCTGTATTAGAGCAGCTTTTGGATAATAAAACTGACGAAGAAGAGGAAGCTGCTCATAACAGCGACTGACGAGGAGGTGTCATCATGGCAGTCCCGAAAGGAAAAGTGTCTCGACAGAGACGTGACAAGCGTCGTTCGTCCCACTGGAAGCTCACCGCTCCCGCGGTTGTGAAGTGCCCGAACTGCGGCGCATTCGTCATGCCCCATCACGCCTGCAAGACCTGCGGCAAGTACAACGGACGCGACGTCATCAAGGTTGACGACTAAAAGAAGCTGAGAAGAGGAGCACTTGCCCCTCTTCTTTTGCTATGTGCCGGAGTTTCCCGGCGCATAGCAAAGGAATCCCGAGCAAAGGAGGCGCGGCGTATGCATCGCTGCACGATCAGCCACATCGACCCCGACAGCCCGCTGCGCCACGCGGCCCATCCCGGCGACCGGCTGGTGTCCATCAACGGCAACCCGATCACCGATGTGCTGGACTATAAATACTACGCCTATGACCCGGAGCTGGCGGTGTGCCTGCGCCGCCCGGACGGGACGGAGCACACCGTGCATGTGTCGAAGCCCCTCGGCGGCGAGCTGGGGCTGGACTTTGAGACCTACCTCATGGACAACGCCCACTCGTGCGCCAACCACTGCGTGTTCTGCTTCATCGACCAGATGCCGCCGGGTATGCGCCCGACGCTGTATTTCAAGGACGACGACGCGCGCCTGAGCTTCCTCATGGGCAATTATATGACGCTCACGAACCTGTCCGAGCGCGAGGTGCAGCGCATCATCCACCTGCACATCAGCCCCATCAATGTCTCCGTGCACGCGACGGACCCGGAGCTGCGCTCGTTCCTGCTCGGCAATCCCCGCGCGGGCAAAACGCTCGAGATCATGCGGCGCTTTTCTGACGGCGGCATCACCATGAACTGCCAGATCGTCTGCTGCCCCGGCCTGAACGACGGCGCGCAGCTGCAGCGCACGATGCACGACCTCGCGGCGCTCTATCCACAGGTGCACAGCGTGTCGATCGTGCCGGTCGGGCTGACGAAGTTCCGCGAGGGGCTCTACCCGCTCACGCCGTTCACGCCCGAGCACGCGGCCGAGACGCTCGACCTCGTCAACGCCTTCGGCGACGAATGCGTCAAAAAATTCGGCGCGCGCGTCTTCTTCTGCGCCGACGAGCTGTATCTGAAAGCGCAGCGCGAGCTGCCGCCGGAGGAATTTTACGAGGAATTCACCCAGCTGGAAAACGGCGTCGGCATGCTGCGCCTGCAGCAGACGGAGTTTCGCTCGGCGCTGAGCCTCTCCGATCCGCCGGACGGCGTGCCGTTTTCCATGGCGGCGGGTGTTTCGGCAGCGCCGTTTCTGGAAAAACTTTTGTGTACGGCGCAGGAAAAGTATGCTACAATAAAAGGACACGTCTACGCGATCGAAAATGACTTCTTCGGCCGCAGCATCAATGTCTCCGGTCTCATCACCGGGCAGGACCTCATCGCGCAGCTGCGCGGGAAGGATCTCGGCGAGCGGCTGCTGATCTCGAACAACATGGTGCGCCACGACGAGCTGGACTTTCTCGACGACATTACCCTCGAGCAGGCCAGCGCCGCGCTCGGCGTGCCCATCTACCCCGTGGACGCCGACGGCTTCGCTCTCTGCGACGCCATGTTCGGCATCCTGCCGGAGGTGCACCTGCCCGACCGGGGCAATGGCAGCACCGACGGCGCGGAATACTACAAATACAATCCCCATAAGGAGGGATAATCATGTCCAGACCCTTGGTTGCAATCGTGGGCCGGCCGAACGTCGGCAAGTCCATGCTCTTCAATAAGCTCTGCGGCCGCCGCCTGTCCATCGTGGAGGACACGCCCGGCGTCACGCGCGACCGGCTCTATGCCGAGTGCGAGTGGTGCGGCCGCACGTTCGATATCGTCGATACCGGCGGCATCGAGCCGAGCACCGACAATGAGATCCTGCTCTTCATGCGCGAGCAGGCGCAGCTCGCCATCGACGCGGCCGACGTCGTCGTGCTCGTCACCGAGATCGGCACCGGCGTTACCGCCGCCGATCAGGAAGTGGCCAATATGCTCCTGCGCTCGAAAAAGCCCGTCGTGCTGGCCGTCAACAAGATGGACTCCACCGGCGCGGTCGATCCCGGCATCTATGAGTTTTACTCCCTCGGCCTCGGCGACCCGATCGCCGTGTCCGCCGTGCACGGCCACGGCACGGGCGACCTGCTCGACGCCTGCCTGGAGCATTTCCCGCCCGCGGATGCGGACGATGCGGACGCGGACTACACCCGCGTCGCCGTCATCGGCAAGCCGAACGTCGGCAAGTCCTCGCTCGTGAACCTCATCCTCGGCGAAAAGCGCGTCATCGTCAGCAACGTCGCCGGCACGACGCGCGACAGCGTCGACACCCGCTTTGAGAACAAATACGGCAAGTATATCTTTGTCGATACCGCCGGCATCCGGCGCAAGTCCCGCGTGGACGACCGCATTGAGAAATTCTCCGTCATGCGCGCCAAGCTCGCCATCGAGCGCGCGGATGTGTGCCTGATCATGATCGACGCGCGCGACGGCGTCACGGAGCAGGACACGAAGATCGCCGGCCTCGCGCATGAGGCGGGCAAGGCGTCCATCATCGTCGTGAACAAGTGGGACCTGGTTGACAAAGAGACCGGCACCATGGAGAAAATGCGCAAGGACGTCCTGCGCGACCTGAGCTTCATGTCCTACGCGCCGGTGCTGTTCATCTCGGCCCTGACCGGCCAGCGCACCGAGCGGTTGTTCGAGCTCATCAACTTTGTCAACGACCAGAGCGCCATGCGCATCACCACCGGCATGCTCAACAACGTCCTCGCCGACGCGCAGGCGCGCGTCCAGCCGCCGACGGACAAGGGCCGCCGCCTGAAGATCTATTACATGACGCAGACGGGCGTCAAGCCGCCGTGCTTCGTCGTGTTCTGCAACAGTCGGGAGCTGTTCCATTTTTCCTACCAGCGCTATCTGGAAAACCAGATCCGCGCCGTGTTCGGCCTGGAGGGCACGCCCATCCGCATGGTCATCCGTCAGAAGGGAGAGCAGGAATGATCCCCGGACTGCTCGCGGCCATCGCCGTTTTCTCCTACCTGCTCGGCGGGCTCAACGGGGCGATCATCGCATCGAAATACGTCTTTCACCGCGACGTGCGCGATTACGGCAGCGGTAACGCCGGCCTGACGAATTTCTACCGCACGTTCGGCGCGCCCGGCCTCGCCATCGTCATCGGCACGGATGTGCTCAAGACCGTCATCGCCGTCGTGGCCGGCGGGCTCATCATGGGCACGCAGGGCGCGGCGTCCACGGGGCAGGTGTTCGCGGGCTTTTGCGTCATGCTCGGCCACATCTACCCGGTGTTTTACGGCTTTCGCGGCGGCAAGGGCGTGCTCTGCGCCGAGACGATGCTGCTGATTGTGAGCTTTCCGACCGGCCTTGTCTCGCTGCTGATTTTTGTCGGCATCGTCTGGGCCACGCGCTATGTGTCGCTCGGCAGCATCTGCGGCGCGCTCATCGCACCCATCGGCGTGCTCGCCGCCTGCGGCAAGCTGCCGGCACTGCTCAGCCTGTTTTGCGTCATTCTGCTCGTGGTCAAGCACCGCAGCAACATCGGCCGCCTCATCCGGCACAAAGAATCCAAACTGTCTTTTAAGAAAGACCTGTCAGATAAATTTGACGACGAAGATTTTTGAAACAAAGAGAAGAGGGAATGAAACCAATGCTTGAACTCAAACACCTTTGCTTTGAGGCCGAAACGGACGACGGTGTCCGCCAGATCCTCAAGGACGTGAGCCTCACGGTCGATGAACGCATGGTCGTCATCACCGGCCCGAACGGCAGCGGCAAGTCCACCATGGCCAAACTCATCGCCGGCATCGAGCAGCCGACCTCCGGCCAGATCCTGCTCGACGGGGAGGACATCACCCGC
>OGPY01000285.1_pt1 | contig 49094 bp, 37 predicted proteins | sample 1553121 | NCBI WGS metagenome assembly OGPY01 (sample SAMEA2580004, study PRJEB22360) | human gut metagenome
AAAATAGCCACTATCTTTTTACAGATACCAGCTATTTTCGATTTCTTTATATCACATTTCTAAACCTACGCATTTCTAAATTGACTGGCAATTGTAGAATCTTCTTCTCCCATACGGTTTGCAACGGCCTGTAATGCATCTGCAATATCATAAATTAAATCACGCATATTTTCAAAATTTGGCTTTAAGCTCTCATATTTTTCTGCATATGCTGCTGATGCTTCTCCTCTCCATTCTTCCTGTAAAGCACCCAGATACTCATCCATTTTGTTGATTACTTCTTGAACGGCATCTCCCTGTGTTTTGTATTGTGAAACTCTGACTTCCATCTCTGATGGCGAAATTCTAATTTCTCCTTGCATATTTTTTCTCCTTTTCTATTTTTTATCTTTTTATTGTTTTCACATTAGAGTACATACTGTACACTTTTGTGTTCCCACTCTTTTTATAATATCTTATCTTATAACTTACTTTTTTCCCTTTTTTCACTTTCGCTAAAGAAACAACAATTTTTTTGCTAGTTCCCTTGGCTGTATAAATCTTTTTATACTTTCCTGTTCCAATTTTCTGATAAATTTCTATCCCTGATAAACCTGTAGGTGCTAACCACTGAATAGTTGCTTTTTTTGTTTTCTTTGCATAACGTACAGCTTTCAAGGATGCTTTTTTTAATACTGTCTTTGTTTCTACATTAGAGTATTTGGAATAATATGTTTTTCCTCCTACTATAATATAGGCACGCACACGAATTTTTGCATTTTTTCCCTGTTTTAATGCACTATCTATATAGCTTGAGTTGGTTTCTGTCACAGTCGCAACCTTCTTATATTTATTTTTTGTTGCTGCTGAATTTACTTCTATTTCATAACCCGTTATCTCTCCAGTAAATGCCCAAGTAAGTGTTACATAAACACCACTAACAGAAGCTTTTAATACAGGTGCATACTGTTCAATAACAACTGTATTCGTATCGCTTATATCCTCTGTCCATTGCGCATACAATGTCACATTAGAATCTATATTGAAACTACTTCCCACACTATACGATACTCCACTTCCATCTTTCTGTGTGTTCCAGCCAGTAAAGATATATCCTGTTCTCTTTGGTTCTTCCATTGGGATAGTAATCTTACTTCCAGTTTCATATTTTTGATTTGCATTTCCCGAAAAATATCCTCCGTCCGTATCGTAGGTTACAGTATAATAAACGATCTTCTTCCATTGTGCATATAAAGTTATATCTGAATCTACATTAAAACTATTTCCTGCACTATAGGACACTCCACTTCCATCTTTCTGCGTATTCCAACCGTAAAAAACATATCCTGTTTTCTTTGGTTCTTCTGCTGGAATGGTAATCTTACTTCCGTTTTCATATTTTTGACTTATGTTTCCAGAAAAATTTCCACCGTCTGCATCATATGTCACTGTATAATACACAATTTTTTCCCATTGGGCATATAAAATCACATTTTCTTTTATAATATTTCCTATATCATATGTCATACCAGTTCCATTTTGTGCTGTATTCCAACCTACAAATCGATATCCTGTGCGTTCTGGTTCATAATTAATCGTAATTCCATTCGTGGCATCCGCTGTGACAATTTTATTCTGTCGATTCGTTCCATCATTATGACTATATTGAACTGTAATAATTGTCTGTTTCCATTGCGCATATAATGTTATATTTTCTTGGATTATGTCTCCTGCCTTATATGTATTGCCTGTTCCATCTGCTTTTGTATTCCAACCGATAAATTCATATCCATCTCTTGTTGGCACTTCATAAGTAACCGCTACACCTTTTGAATACTTTTCTGTTGCTGATGATGGTGCATTATTTCCACCATTCGCATTATAATTTACCACTACATCATTTTCACTCCATTGTGCATATAGTGTGGTATCCTCCTGTACTGTAATGGATGCATTTGCACTATAATTTGTGCCATTTCCATTTACATCTGTATTCCATCCAGTAAAAGAATATCCAACACGACTTGGTGCAGATGCCACAGTTGCAACTGCTCCCCATTGACAATCCTGTGTCGTGGTTGTTGTACTTCCACCCATCGCATTATATGTAATTCTACAATTTTTCGAAAGGATCAAACTCAACCCATCCGTAGATTTTGCAATAAAGAAATCTCCCTGATTACTAACTACAAAGTTTTGATTTGTAATAAAACTTGAAATATCCATCAATGAATTAGCTGCCTTTGCAACTACAGTACCTGGAGTATTCTCAGGAAGTGTTACTCGCATGGCTGGCGAATTGCTCAAGTTTCCTTCTAATATAATATTTGCATCCTTCGACTGTAATCTAACATCATTTCCATCATTTTCGCTAGAATCAACCAGCATATCACCAGAAACATACATATTTGCATTATCAACAATATAAACACCTTTTCCATAGGATGCCGTATTCGATTTTATTACACCGCCAGACATCTTAAATGTTCCAGCAAGATAAACTCCACCTCCATATCCGGTTTTGCTATCACTAGATGTTGGATCTCCACCTCCACCAGTGTTTGTAGCAATAGTTCCACCTGTCATATTAAAGATAGATCCTTTATTTACTGTTACACCTCCACAAGTATTACCAGTAATGCTTCCAGATTTTAAGTTAAATGTACTTTCTTCCAAAACATATACTGCACCGCCAATAGACTTAAATGGCTTTAAACCATTAATACTTCCGTTGTTCATTGTACATTTGGATTTTCCTTGCACTCGGATACCATTTCCATTGGAACGGTAAATATGTGCTGCATTTACATTCAAAGTTCCTCCATTGTCAACAGTTACTACCGCCTTTGTTGTGTAGGCAGTCTCCGTAGTTCCCCCACGAACTGCCGTACGGGCACTGTCACCCGTTTCTCCTAAATAATCTCTCGGAATCTTCAGCCCAGTAAAATCAAGGCTTTCTGATTCCTTTTTATTAAAATCCCCCACTTTTTTTGTTAAAAACACTTGACAAATCGCTCAAAATTTGCGGCGAAGCCGATTGAATATATTTTATTTTATCGACTGGAGGGCGATTTTTATGTTACCTGTTAATTGTGGCAGTCATGCTGACTACCAAAACTTTGTTGTTACTAATCTTCGTAAATATTATCCTAATCCTAATGCTCTTGCTCGTTCCACCTGGGATATCATTGAGCGGTTTTGGAATCTCGATTTATCTTTTACCGATACTTTTATGGCTGATAAATATTCAAAATTCGGACCAGCTCCACGAACTCCCTCTTGCATGCAGCGTTCTTATCTTCTTTCCATTGACTTTAAAGTTACTTCATTAACGGAGTGGGCTGCTCAACTTAAAATGAATCCGCTTTATGCTATCCTTAGTGGATTTGAAGTAGGTAACACTCCCGGTGTTGGTACTTTTTATGATTTTTTTAACCGCTTATGGGACTCTGATGATGATCATATGTCACCACATATCCATCCGCTGAAGACTAAGGTTAAAAAGCCTAAAACAAAAGGTACAAAAGCTGATTCTGTGGAAAAAGTTACAGTTGCCGATCTTCTTCCGACCTTGGAGAAAACAGATTTTAAACTTGATGAACAGCCTTATTCTTCTCTCTTTAAAATCTATCAAAAGGAATTCCTTGAGATTTCTGTTTCAGCAGGACTTATCCATGCAGATTCTTTAGCATTAGCTGGTGATGGAACTCCTGTTGTAACTTCACACAGGGAACGAAAAAAACGTATCTGCAATTGTAAAGAGAATGGTATCCATGACTGTAATTGTGACCGCTATTTTTCCCAACCTGATTGTGATATCGGATGGGATTCCTCTCGGGATTGTTATTATCATGGATACGACCTGTACATGCTTGTTGATTCACAAAGTGACTTACCTGTATTCCCTCATTTTTCCTGTGCATCAAAACATGATTCACATGGATTCCTGCATGCTTTTTTCAGGATGAAATCATTTCTTCCTGAATACTCAGTTTCTAAAGTGCTTTTAGATGCTGCCCATGATGCGATGCCTTACTATCAATACTTCAAACGTAAAAATATAACGCCTTTTATTGACCTTAACGGGAAAGGTGGAAGGCCTCCCGTTTACAAAAACGACTTTACCATTGATAAAGATGGTGTTCCTATCTGTCCTTCTGGATTTCGTATGCGTCGAGATGGTGTTGAAGTTGCTAAAGGCAGAATGAAATTCAAATGTCCTAAGATCAGTCATGCCGGTGGCTGTATTTCCTGTACCTGTGAAACCCCTTGCTCAAATGCCAAATACGGACGTACAGTCCATCTGGTTTTGAAAGATAATCCAAGATTGTTTAATAATCCGCCAAGAAGCAGTAAGGAATGGAAGTTGGAATACAACGCAAGAACTTCTGCTGAACGCTCTAACAAGCGTGAGAAATTAGACTTTAAACTAGAAGACGGCAGACACCGCTCAACTAAGATGTGGTACTGCCGCCTCTATCACATCCTGATGTTACAGCATCTGGATGCATGGGATTTGCCACCTGAATCAACCCTCAAAAAAATGATTTTAGATGCAGCATAATCCTATAGATTATTATATCTCATTTTTTGAAACATAGCGACAGTTATGTTTATTTCTTGTGCTCATTTTTACGTTCAAGAATAATATTTACTTGTCAAAGTTCAATGCCAGAGTTTTGCTGGCATACTCTCTCAAGATTCCGAGAGATCATACTTATTTAATTTAATATTATCAACAGGGATTAATATCCCTTTATCAATCAAGTCTTGGACATCAGGAACATAATATTGTGGCAATCCTCCTTTTCCAAATTGCGGATTTGCATTAGTTATTCCATATGCACTCGCTATTTCCTCATTAAAGACATATCCTTGCATCTCCCCCCCCTATACCCATGTATAGGATGCTTTTCAACCTGCAATCCTTCAAAAACATTAGTTGCATCTCCTCCAGATTGCTCAATGGCATCCAATGTTGTAAAATACTCTGTTCCATTTGGTTCTCCTCTGTACAGTATTGTCCCTTTTTTAACAACAGTATCTACATAATCATCAACTCCTATGTATTTTCCAGTTCCTTGCCAACTTCGTGCCAACTGAGATGGCGTTGCATTTTCCCATACTACTTTGTCTGAGCCATAAGTTTCCCTAAAATATCTACACCATTCTTCTCCTGAATAAGAAGATGTACTTCCACCCTCTACAGCCGAACCCACATCCGCATCATTTAATACTGCGCCACCGTCAGTTCCACATCTCCAAGCTTCGGTTTCGCCAGTTTCTTCGCTCCTGCTTCAATTCCATTCAGTCCTTTCGCAGTTGCCATACTTGCTGCCATACCTGCTATCATTCCTGCGGTCTGGTTTCCGGTTAAATCCGTCGTATACTTCTGGGCTCCTGCACCTGCTGCTGTTGCAATTCCTTCTTTTGCAACGATTGTTGCTCCACTTCGAAATGTCAGGTTTCCTGCTGAGGCCGCCTGACCGATTGGAATCATTGCGGATGCTGCAAATGCAAAGACACTTTCTGTCAGATAATATGCTTCCTCATTTCCTTGGAATACCACATATTTTAAGTCATTTACTGCGGTACTGTCAATATCTCCGATGCTTCCATAATAAATATCCTGGGCACCTTCCGCAGAATCTGCGACTCCAAAAATAGTCGTTCCGGTTCCAACAATACCCTCTGCGGCTGCAACAATTGGTGTTGCTGTTCCCCATGATGCGACTATACATACTCCGCCTACTACAAGCAAACCCACTCCGGCAACGGTCTTCCACACTCCCTGCGTCTCACGTTCTTCCGCTGCATCCTTTAGGTTCTGTTCCGCTTCACAGATTGCATCATATACATCTTTATTGTCTTCATGCTGCTGATAAAACAATTCACTGATATTGGCAAGTGCATACACGTCCTTATCTGTATAAAAGCTGTTGCTTTCATAATTTGCAATTGTTCCCTGGTTCAACCCTACTTTTGCAATACAGCTGTTCAGGCTCGAAATTAATAAGTCTACAGAATTCTCCAGCGCTGTTACGGTACTACTTTCCTGATTTTGGATTGTTGTAATAAAATTCAATAGCTCCTGATCCAACTGCTCATGTAAACCAATTATTTTATAACTTGTTTTTCCTCATCAAGCTTTACTATATTTGAATTTAACCATCCCTCATATGCATATTTGTCAACTCGATCCAACTTCAGCTTTTCCCCTATCTTACAGTCATTTGTACTAACCAAATATTCTCCGTTTTTTTCCTTTATAATTGAAACCCTCTCTTCATTCACCTTTCCATAAGTTGCAATTTTGTAAATTTCATCTACATCTGATATATTCACTAATTTACTGTATACTCCTGTATTATATTTATCTTTAAATGTACAATCAGTTTTCTTTAGATCTGATGTTATAATAATATAATTACCATCAGCATCTCTTGAAAATTTATATTCATTTCCTTTATAATAAGCATATTTTCCATTTTTTATCATTTTTTCACCTCTCTGAAATGTTCGCCATCAAAAATAGCTACGATAGAATCTTCTGAATCAATTACCCTATGCAATTCAGCACCTTCTATTGGTTCCAGGTTACCATCAACTGTCCATTCTGGAATAACTTCTCCATTCCTTGCACCTGTAAATCCATTACGTGTACATGGGGCAGGGTCTGTATTTCCCCCACCAAATTCTGTTCCATACGGTATTCCAATCCTATCCACATCATCCGTCATAAATTTAATATAACCATATGCATTTCCACCTTCTGGATATGGTCTAATATCACTATTTATTGTATAGTCTAATCTTGATGATTCTACAACATTATCATAACCATGAATATGTGAAACATCATCATATCTTGCTATATAGCCTCTGATAGTACTATATCCGTCATCTCCTATGTATTTTCCTATATCCTCAAAGGGAATAGTTTTTTGAATCACTGTATTACTATCAATCTTAGGCACTGCTTCTCTTATATTTTTTAATTTTCCAATTTGTTCTGCTGACAATTCATTTACATCTGCTAAACGAAGTGTATTAAACTCATCTAATGTCAAACTTTCATTAGCTAACACAGATTTTAAATTATTTCTTGCAAACGCTGAACCTCCGCCGTCTCCAACATCTCCAAGCTTCGGTTTCGCCAGTTTCTTCGCTCCTGCTTCAATTCCATTCAGTCCTTTCGCAGTTGCCATACTTGCTGCCATACCTGCTATCATTCCTGCGGTCTGGTTTCCGGTTAAATCCGTCGTATACTTCTGGGCTCCTGCACCTGCTGCTGTTGCAATTCCTTCTTTTGCAACGATTGTTGCTCCACTTCGAAATGTCAGGTTTCCTGCTGAGGCCGCCTGACCGATTGGAATCATTGCGGATGCTGCAAATGCAAAGACACTTTCTGTCAGATAATATGCTTCCTCATTTCCTTGGAATACCACATATTTTAAGTCATTTACTGCGGTACTGTCAATATCTCCGATGCTTCCATAATAAATATCCTGGGCACCTTCCGCAGAATCTGCGACTCCAAAAATAGTCGTTCCGGTTCCAACAATACCCTCTGCGGCTGCAACAATTGGTGTTGCTGTTCCCCATGATGCGACTATACATACTCCGCCTACTACAAGCAAACCCACTCCGGCAACGGTCTTCCACACTCCCTGCGTCTCACGTTCTTCCGCTGCATCCTTTAGGTTCTGTTCCGCTTCACAGATTGCATCATATACATCTTTATTGTCTTCATGCTGCTGATAAAACAATTCACTGATATTGGCAAGTGCATACACGTCCTTATCTGTATAAAAGCTGTTGCTTTCATAACTTGCAATTGCAGCTGTGTTCAATCCGATTTTTGCAATACAGGTATTCAGACTCGATAGTAACAATTCCACGGAATTCTCCAGTGCTGTCACGGTACTGCTCTCATGGCTCTGAACTTCTGTGATAAGATTTAATAATTCCTGATCCAACTGCTCATGTAGTTCTAATACACCATTCGTACTTGGTGTACCGACACCCGATATATCCGAAATGCCAGAAACTGCTCCCTGTATTTTTCCGGTATAAGACTCCGTATCCGAATAATTGGTGCTTAGTTTTGTCCGGAATGCACGGATTGCCTCCTCGCTAAGTTTAAAATTTGTAGAATTGTCAATATCATAATACCCGGCTTTGTATAATGTCATGTTGTCAAGCAGGTTCTGCGCTGTGACTCTTATACTTGAAAGCATTGTGATATGTACATCTGTCAGATAACTTTTTACTGCATCTCCTGTTTCTCCGGTAAACACTGCATTTTTTATAAAAAAATTAATGCAGTTCTCACAAGTATCAATTTTATTCATCAGATTTTCTAAATTTGTCTTGTACTCCCAGAACAAATCATAGATATCTGTATAATTAATTTGAAACCCTTCCATTTTCCTCTCCTGTCATTCTTATGGTGTCAAACATGTGTCAAATATTCCGGTGCCCTGCTTAAAAAGCTCACTTTGATTCTTATCTTTTTGCACTTGTGAATCAACTAATAAATCAATTGCCATTAAGTCCATCTGCAAAGTAGTACTATATTGGCTTACCGCACTCTTTAACGTTTCATAATCTTCCTGGAGCTTTTTCATTGCATCCGACTGCCCTTTGATTTCCGTTGCGGAAGCCGGTAAGCTTACAGACCGCGAAGCTGTTCTTATCGCATTGGTATTCGAATATACACTTACGTAATCTAAAATCGTTCCCACTTGTCTATCTCCTTTCCTTTTTCATTCCCATCAACTAATTAAAGAAATTACGGATTCTTGTACATAAATCATCCCATGCATTGACCAGGCCAGATAAGATACCATATTTTTCATTCTTTCTCTCGTTTAATGCGTTTATTTCCCAGTTGATTGCATCCTCTGCATCATCGATATTCGAAACATATCCATCATAACTTGTGTAAAGATCCCCACTCTCACATAAATCATAGAAATACTGTGCCCTGCTGCCAGTCCATAAACTTTGATAAAGATCTGAACTTATCATATTCTTCTGATTTTTGTTGATATCATCAATGGCTTCTTTCGCATCATCTAACGTATTATATGCATCCCGCAATCTGTCAATTTTCGCATCAATCTCATTGATTTCCAATTGACATACTTCCTGCTGATGTTCATTACTTGCCTTCTGATTCTTTAAATTTTGATATTTGTTTCTGTCATACTTTTTAGCCATCTTAGTTCCCCATATTCTGCTTCAACTGTCTGACATCCGCACGCTCAATCTCCAACATCTCCATTGCCTTCTGGATATTGGCACACATCATTTTCTCATCATCATCTGAAAATCCCTCAAAAACCACCTTACTAACATCGGAATGCTGGAAATACATTAGTCTATCCCCCACCATTCCCTCTGGGTATGCACATGCTGCATAGTCAAAAAATTGCTCTTTTCCATTTATCTTGACTTTCAGAGCTCTTGCAACAATTACATACTTTTTAATACCTCCACTTACAACTACGATACTTCCCAATGGTAAAAAATTAACTTTCTCTGTCATCCCTCTTCACCTCATACTTTTTTATTAAATTTTATTGTATTATTTTTCCTATTTCCATTTCCAATGTTGTTTAGCTATCAGCACTTCAAACATCTCAACATTCTTGTATGATTTTGGAATTTTAATCATCCCTCCGGCATTAGAATGAATACAAATTATTTCCGCTTCATTATCTTTTTTCAGACTTAAATATTCCACTTGAACAAACTCGATTGACTTATTTCTTAATAATTTCTTTTCGATTATTTTGTTTTTTTCAACAACTATTTTATGTCTTGTTGAAGTTATAAATAATATAAACAAAATAACACTGTTAATCAAGAATATTAAAAATCCAGCAAATACACCATACCCTGTACATAGTAACCACAATATAGCAGAACACAAGAAGCCCACACCATATAAAATGATATACCCTTTTTTAGGTTCAAGAATCAATGGTGTATTACCATTATCTTTCATTGGAACTTTATGATTTTTCAAAACTTCTGTAACAAACACTTTATGTGTTCCTGTAGCAAATGCTAAGATACATTTATTATTCTGATATAGCTTCACATTCCCACTTTCATCAACAACGTGAGATGTGATGTCCTCATATCTTATGTTATACTCTTTACCATTCATTTTTCTCCAATAAATTCTATCTTTACCTACTTTCACATAGACACGTCCATATAAGAAACTCATTAAAAAAAACAGAACTATAAGCAGGATAAATAAAGCTATAACTAACACATTATAGTTTGATGTCATATTTAATGCAAAAATAAGAATACAAGTAAAACCAATCCCTACAATCATATAAATGTTTGAAAAAATTTTCCAATCAATAAATCGTTCACCCAATTCCGTTTGTTTAATACCAGCTGAAGGTTCTTGTATCTTACCGATAATACTTTTTACAACTATAACAATTATACTATACAATAATACTTTCAAGAAAATCTTTAATACAAATGACATAATACCTCCTGTTAGAGTAGAGGGTGTTTTACGCCCCTACATATTTTAAGAATATAACGGACATTTTCCTGTTACTTTTCCGTATAAAGTACCAAAATAATCTTCCATATATTCAACTAGCGTCTGTTCATCCTCGCTTGTATATATTGGACACATTCCTTTCAACAAATCCTTAACGATGCTTTTTGTTGTTTTAATCCCAAATATCATAAATGCATATTTTTTTACAGAATCCACAACTCCTGAGAATCCTGATTTGCTAGAGAAAAATCCTGATTTTAATTTTTCCAAACCATATTTTTTTAACAATGAATTCCTTTCCGATAGTAGTCTCTGTTGAGTTTTTCTCGTTAATGAAGATGCTTTCTTACCGGCTGCTTCAATTGCATCCATTTTAGTTTCATTCTTTTTCAATCCCTTAATGGTATCTTCATATAGATCTTTTGTCGATTTAGTAGTAGGCATTTTTGTCTTGCTAAATTTACCCTTGAGTGCCTTTACTCCTTTTCCAATACCATAAAATGCACCTGAAACAACTGCACCTATTACAGCATCTTCCGCTACTTTCTTACCATCTACCTTGCCCTCATCTATGCCTTGTGAAATTGCACTATTAGCCGCTGCTCCAACTCCACCAGCCGTAACGGTTAGTGCTGCTGCTGCTACCGTTCCAAGTCCTGGAATAGCAGCTACTCCACCGACGACAGCTCCTTCCACCGCTGAGCCTGCTAGTGAACCCCATTGGAACTCTTCTTGTTCTCCTTTTGCGATTTTAATTCCTTGTGAAACAGCATTCACACCTGCACTGGTAAGAGCACCAACAGCCGCACCCACACCTATAATTGCCAATGTGGATAGTACAAACAACCCGTTCGCATCCGCATATTCTGTTGGATTATCTCTACAATAAATATATTCATTCATTGATAACGGATCGTCTTGCTGTCCCTTTACAAAGTCACGTGCTGCAAATCTTGCTATAACAGGCATATACTCTCTAGCTTGTGCATAATAAATGCCTGTCACACTATCTTTTTGATATCCTGTATATCCAAAAGAATGGAACTGACTAGGCGTATACCCTACATCGCATCCAAATTCGTCATATGCATATGACTCCAACACATCTCCTTCTGGTTTTAATAAGCGAATAGGACTTCCTAAATCATCATGCAGAAAATACGAACGAAATCCATTATCATGAATCATTCCGGATACTTTACTGTCAAATAAATAAGTTTGAGTTTCTCCCGCCTCTTCTTTTTGCAAGATATTATTATATTGCTTTGTAATATCAAGCACATAACGAATTTGAACTTCTGGGTCGTTCGGTCCCATTTGTTGCGTTACACCAATTCTGTGACCAAGACCACTATATTCATATTTCGCATACGCTCCATCGGCATTTCTCGCTTCTGTCAAACGGTTTGCCACACCATAAACAAATGTATGTTTCGTTTGTCCATTGCAATCTATTTGACTTAAATTACCTCTAGAATCATAGATATACTTCTCATTACCATTTGAGTCAATTTTTGAAATCAATTGATTTAATTTATTGTACTGATAATTTGTTACACCATCTTTTGTAGTCATACGAATACGATTGCCATGTGCATCATATTCATAAGCGTGGAGCAAATTACCATCCTTATGCACTGATGTTAGTTTTCTTAAAGCGTCATAACAATAAGTATAATGACCATTTTCTTGCGGCATGTTGCGACGGCTCTTTATAATTTCCGTCTTATTTCCTTCGCAATCATATTTATAAAAATATCGATCAAGTATACCATTTGCATCTTTATTTGTTAAAGAGGCTAGTAAACCTCTATTATCATACGAATATTCTGTGCTAACACCATTTGGCATTGTCTTTAATTGCAAATGGCTGTATTGGTCATACTCATACGTTGTTATGTTGTTCGCTTCTTCCAAAGAAGTTAATCTCTTAAATTCATCATAACTATATTTTACAGTCTCGCCGTTTGGATATGTTATGCTTGTTCTTTGTCCAGACACATTATATGCATAGGAAACTTCCTTTCCATCTGGATATACTATATTAAGTGCACGACCAACAGCATCGTTTTTAATGGTTGTTGTTCCAACCCAATCTTTAATCTCCTCTAACTGGCGCAAAACATTATACGAGAGGAACACCTCTTTGCCATCTGCATACTGAATATGTTCTACATCCCCACTAGAAGTATAACCATATTTGGTCAAGTAACCTTCTTTATCTATCTTTTCTGTCAGATATCCTTTTCCATTATATGTATAACGTTCTTCAGCACCAACAGAGTCGATAATTCCTACTACACGACCCAAAATATCACGTTCATAACATGTAACTACTTCGTTGCAATCACCATCTTTTCCCTTTTGTACAATTTTTACCAAATTACTATTTGCATCATATTCATATTCTGTTTCATTACCAAGTGCATCAATCGTTTTCAGTAACTCATTCTTCTTTGAATAAATATAATGCGAACTATTTCCATTGCAATCTGTAACAGAGATAACATTACCAACTTCATCATATGAATAAATTTTTCTGTCACCATCTGCCTCTTCGGTCAAGATAAGTCTATCTAATGCATCATATGTATGGCATCGCTTATTTCCCATTACATCGATATAAGCAATAACATTTCCATTTAAATCATATTCATATTTTTCAGAGTTTCCGTCTGGATATAATATTTCCTGTATTTTCTCCTCTCCCGGTAGATATTTGTATTTTATTACCAAACCACTTTCGTCGGTAACTGTATCGATATTACCCAATGTTGTATACGTATATATACGCATTTCACCAAGGTTGTTGCGTTCCACAAGAAGATTTCCAACCTTATCATATTCCAGATGTACTTCGTTATTCATCGGATCTATAATATGAATCACATGATCTTCTGCATCATATTCATATTTAGTAATTCCACCATTTGGTTCTTTTACTTGCACTAATCGACCAACAACATCGTATGAAAATTCTTTACTTCCCATACAATCCGTCTCTGCAATGCATTTCCCATTAACATCATATCGGAATTCTGTTTTATTTCCTAATGCATCCGTCATTCGAGACATATGATTATCTTGATTATATTCATATAATGATTTAGCTCCGTTTGGAAGTACTACTGCAGATACATTCCACATTTTATCATATTCATAGCATGTTTCATGACCTAATGGATCAATCACTTTTTCCACTTTGTTAATAGCATTATAATGCTGAACAGTTTTAGCACCATTATAATCAACCATTTCTTCAATCAAGCCATTTCCATTATACGCATAACATCTACTATTTCCTAATGCATTAGTTTCTTTGACGATATTTCCAGCTTCATTATACTCGAATTTACTCTCATTACCTTTGGCATCAACAACTTTGACTACACGATTTAACTCATCATAAAAATAAGCAATCGTTCCACCAATTTGATTAGTCAATGTTGAAATATTGCCCTTAGCATCATATGTTACTGCACTTCGACTACCATCAGGATATTGTCTCTCAATCGGTCTACCATGTTTATCATTAATAACAGTAACACCATTACCGGTTGAGTCTTCCGTGCGCACTAAGTTGCCTTTTGCATCATAATCATTCTTAACTTTTTGTATACCATTAATGCTCATTGATAGCAATCGCCCTGAAGCATCATACGTCATATTCAGTCTTCTCTTTAATGCATCTATTTTTTGTATAAGATTTCCTCTATTGTCATATGACATACGTTGGATTCTACCCAAGCGATCTGTATACTTAATACATTGATTCTTATCATTATATACGAACTTTTCTACTGTTCCATCAGCATATCTAATCTCCGTATTACGATATTGTCCATCATGAACAAATATCGTCTGAACACCATTTCGTTCTGTCTGAGTAACTGTATGATTTTCATCATCATACTCAAAAGACATACTCCCACCATCAGAAAACAACTGCCTAATAACTCGGAATTTCTTATCATATATGTTTTCGACAGTATGTATCTTTTGCGAGTTTACTATATCCTTAATACGTCCATTAGATGCATATTCATAAGATATATTTTTACCTAATGCGGAACATACTGTTTTAATACGCTTTTCATCACTATATGTAATTACGACATCTCTTCCGGTATGGTCAAAGACTCTTGCAAGCAAATTAGTCTTTTCATCATATTCATAATTCAAACAATCTCCATAATCGTTAACAACTTTTATTAAAAGTTTGTCTTCGTCATATGTAAGAGAAATGCCCAAATTATTTCTGTTTTCTATTCGTATTAATTTCTTATCCTTATCAAATATATATGTATTATCGTCAACATCCTTTAAATAAAAATGTTGTTTATCGCTAGTCAAGAAATCAGTCGCTGTATTCTTTCCATAATAAACTCCATTTTCAACAGCAAACACTTTATGCTGACCATCTTCCATTATAATATCTACTTCGCCATCATCATTTACATTCAAATATATTTCATAATTATGGCGAAAGCTTTTTCCAAGCACAGATATTCTCGAATCCTTAGAATTATAATAGCGATGAAATGACAATGGAATTTCTCCATCAATTGCTAAATCTTCAAAATCATAGATGAAGTTTCCTGTTGATAAATTTACAGGATCAATGCTAGTTTCTACCGCATCAGGATCTGTTCCCAACAAACTATCTTCTATTGCCTTTTCTCTCGATAACTTTGCTTCCTGAATTTTTTCTAAAGATGCCGCCAACGCAGCATTCATTTTTTGCATATCCATATTCCCTCCGTTTGGGTCTATGGTATTTGCCAAATCATTGATAAAATTGATTACACTCTCTGAAAAATTTACGTTCTGTTGCAATCCACCTTGATAACGAGTATCAATATTCTTTACATTTGTAAAAATCTCTTCTATTCTCTGAGAAGTCGTATTATTTTTATCAATAATTTTTTTATGATATGCATCCAAATTGTCAATGTACTTTGAGATACTCAATGCACCAAACCAGTATTGGATTTGCAGCCCAGCATCCCCAATTCTGTCACCGATTTTTCTCCATAATGTTGTTTCTGTTGCATCTTTAACATATTCTAATAATTTTTTCTTAGCACTATTTGAAAAATCTCTTATCATTAATTTCACCGCCTTTTCACAAAACTTTCAACCTCGCCATTTTTGGCATTTAAATTCTTGGAATTTTGTATGCATCCGCCCAAGACATAAAAGAAGATAAATTTTTCATATTACTATCAATCACAATAACTTTGCGATTACCTTCGTAAACTTTTATTGTCAAATTTGAACACACCTTTATTTTTATATTCTCAAAGTTATAGTGCGTAGCCTTTCCACGCCAATTAATATGTGTAATATTCTTTCCTTCTATAATCAAACGCCAATTTGCCATATTCATAGAAAAATAAATTGCAATTATAAAAACTAAAGTAAATATCAAAGTAGGTATTAAATTTCCTGTTTCCGCACCTTTTTTTGAACAAATTAGTACAAAAAGCAACCATATTGCACCAATGATACATGTACACACAGCAATTACAATTTTTATCACCTTTACATTTTCTACGATAAAGTTATCATTTTTTGTAAAATTGTTCTTATATGTTGCACTGTTAAATTTCATAAAAATACGAACCATAAAGAACAAAAAACTCACACTTATTATTCCTATTATTACATCAATCACGCTAATCCCTCCTAATAAACAGAACAAGAAATTTTCTTATCTATTTCTTCAACTATATCTTCATTTACTTCATCTCTATAAATTTCATTTTTTATTTCATCTATGATAGTCTTTCCTGTCTCTATTATGCCATACTTGATTGTTCCTAATGTTTTTTGTAATTTTATTTTCTCCAACCTATTCCAGTATTTTGCACGGGAACTGGACGATCTTGCATTATTATATTGAGCTTTAACAACGGCTTTTGCCTTATCTCTTCCAAACAGATAGTCCATTGTACCGGTCTTCGCTTCCGGATGAATAACATTTGATATTTCATTTGTTATCCCGCCAACAACCAAGGTTGTTGTTGCAGACCACAGCCCATTACTTATAGCATGTGTATAATCCAAATCTTCTTTTTTTTGAAGGACTTTCTGATCTAATAAGTCTCCTCCAAATTCCACTACACCAGAAGTACCTGCAACCACTAATAACCCCGCACCCGTGCCAGCAACGGCACCAGTAACTGCACCTTTTCCTGCCTCTAATACTACTTTCCCAGGATTAACATCCAAAAGACTGTCTAAAACACTTTTACCTGATTGGACACCATCAATTGTCTGCGAAACCACTTCCCCCAAAGCACCTGCGGCTAAACCAATTACAGCACCGATTACAACTGTAGGTAAATTTCCATCCCTATCTACGAAATCCACCGGATTATTCCAACAATATCCATAGTGATTTAAAGTATATGGTAAGATCACAAAACCTCTTACTTTATCCTCACTGACAAATCGTCCTACACTTGCATCATAACGTCTTGCCTGCGCATAGTAGAGGTCACCTACTTCATCAGTCTGGTAGCCAGTAAAGCCAAAGGTCTGGCTTGTGTTGTTGTAGCTGGTTGAGAGGTTTTCACCAAATTCATCAAATGCAAAACACTCCTGACTTGTTCCGTATATATCTACTAAGTGCATTGGACTACCAAAATCATCCTGTAAGTAGAATTTTTCTACTCCATTTGATTCCATTCCTACTACATTTCCATCCCAATAGTATGTCTGGGATGCACCACCTTCTGACTTTTGAAGAAGGTTATAGTACTGACGTGTCATGTCGATGGTGTAACGGATTTTCTTTTCCGGGTATTCTGGAATGAGACTAGATATCTTTTGTCCCACTCTGTGGCCTAGTCCGTTGTATGTGTAAGTTGCTTTCTTTCTCTGACCATCTACGAGATCAAATGATGCTGTCATCTGGTTCGTTGCATCAAAGGTAAACTCTTTTAATATGTCTGCGCCTGTACTTACTTTCAAAAGATTCCCTCGATTATCATAGGTATAATCTTTTGTCATAGTTCCATCCACTTCAGATAGAAGCTGATTGTTTACATTATATGTATAACTTGTCACAGACTCCATTCTACTTGCATAATTCGCTTTACTTACTCTGTTTCCAAACGCATCATAACTGTATTTACGAAGCAAAGTGTCATTTTGATGCACTTCGGTAAGTCTGTTCAATTCATCATATACATAAGCAAAGTGCCCATTATCCACTTCTGCTCCAACACGATTCTTTATAGCACTTACCTTATTTCCATAGATATCAAAACTATATTTGTAGCTTTCTGCAAATTCGTTTCCTATATGGGAAATTTCATCAACTCTTCCCATTGCATTATAATGATAGTTCGTTTCAATACCATTTGGTAAAATCTTCTTTGTCAAACGTCCTATTTCATCATAAGCATACTGAATTGTTTCTCTTTCTGTATGGAGAGATACTAATTGCATTTCTGTGTTGTAAGAATACTCTGCGCGTTTTCCATTTGGATAGATGACTGCTTTCTTTTCACCCATCAGCCCCCATTCATAGCCTACGGTATCTCCATTCGGTTCTGTAACAGACAAAGCTCTACCTATTGCATCAAGAGTGATTTTTGTAATCCCATTCCAGTCTTTTACTTCATTCAGCCTGCGGAGCGCATCATAAGACATTTCAACAGTCTTCCCATCTGCGTATACGATTTCTTCTATCTTTCCGTGGCTTCCATAAGTAAAGTTTATCGTATAACCATCACGATCAGTCTTAGATGTCATATTTCCATTTTTGTCATACTCGTAACTTTCTACATAACCCAATGGATCAGTTACACTCTTGATTTGACCCATTACATCCCATACAAAGTCTGTATTCTGACTCTCTTCCCCGTTTGCACCGGTACAAAGAGTCTTTACAAGACGATTCATCGCGTCATACTCATAAAAAGTCTCGTTGCCCAAGGCATCCGTTACCTTCATCAGGTTTCCATTTGGCGAATAATCATACGTGGTTTTGTTGCCTTTTTCATCTATAATAGAAGTAAGATTTCCTACTGCATCATAAGTAAATTTCCTTACTCCTTCTACCTGATTTACTATTTCTACAAGTCTATCCAAAGCATCATATTTAAATGATATTTTATCCTCCATGCCATTTGCTCGTGATATCAAATTGCCTTTTAAGTCATACTCATAGATTTCTCCAGAACCATCTGGATTTTTTACACTCTTTACTCTTCCACCTAAGTCATAGGTATAAAACGTCTGCGTTCCATTTGGATGACATACTCTCTCTACTTGCCCCATATTATTATAGAAAAGACTTGTCGTTGCACCCTCTGCATTTGTTCTGCTAATGCGTCTCCCCAAATCATCATATGTATAAGATGTTACATGGTCCATAGCATTTGTTACAGCTACCAGATTCCCATCCCTATCATAAGTTTTTTTTGTTTTAGCTCCATCTGGCTCAATTACTTCTACTAATTGATTTTCCGCATCATAAACATATGCTGTAGTATTTCCTTCTGCATCTGTAACTGATGTTCTGTTTCCTACCGAATCATAGGTATATGTATTTGTTCCACCATTTGGGTATTCTACAAGACTAAGACGATTATCTTCATCATATTTAAATGCCTGTATAGTCCCATCCGGCATGGTTTGTGATGTTATATTCCACATTTTGTCATAACCATACGTCGTGACATGCGCTTCTTTATCAGTTATAGTTTCTATTTTCCCTATCGCATTATAAGTAGACAACGTCCAGAAACCATCAAAATCCTTGATTCCTGTCACCCTGCCAGCTTTATCATAAGTGTATTCTCTCGTATCCCCAAGAGGGTTAATTACTTTTGTAATTTTACCTCTTAAGTCGTATTTGTACTTTGTACTATTGTTATTTACATCCCTTGTTTCAACAACTCGATTTAATTCATCGTAGATGTAATGCACTTCATTTCCGTTTGCTTCTCTAATTGTTGAGATATTTCCCCGTTCATCATATGAAAGCATAGTCTTACTACCATCAACAAATGTCAACTCTACAGGATGCTGCTTCTCATCGTAGGTTATCCATAAACTTTCTTTCATACAATTTTCTGTTGCAATTAATTTTCCTTTTACATCATAATGATTCTTCAAACGTTCTTTTCCGTTCATGCTAACACTAATCAAATTATTATTAGCATCATAGGTAAAATTAATACGTCTCTTTAAAGAATCCACAACCTGAGTAAGATTTCCTCTATTATCATAAGCCATGCGCTGAGTACGTCCTAAACGGTCAGTTTTACTAATGCATTGATTTTTTTCGTTATATAGAAACTTTTCGCTAGTACCATCCTCAAAAACAGTTTCTGTGTTACGATAGTTTTCATCATAGAAATAAGTGGTCTTCACTCCGTTTCGCTCTGTCAGAACAACACAACGTTTTTCATCATCATATAAAAACGACATCATTCCACCATCTGGGAAAAATTGTTTTGTAACACGATATTTCTTGTCATATTCATTTTTTACAGCATGAATTTCTCTTGCATTCACAACCTCAATAATTCTGCCGTTACTTCCATACGTATATGTATAGACTATATCTAATGGAAGTGCCACTTTTTCTAGCATACCGTTTTTATAAGTCAAATCTACACATCTGCCCGTATGATCCTGCACTTTTGTAAGATAACCAGAGCTTTCATCATAAAAATATTCAAAACAACTTTCATTGTCTGTTTTCGCTTTTACTAATTGATTTTTTTCATTATAACTAAAGCTAATTCCTCGTCCATTCCAATTTTCTTGACGAATTAACTTTCCATCTGATTTAAATAACTTTCTTTCTTTTCCAATATTCTCCAGAACATATCCTGTCTCTGTTTTTTTCAAAATTTCTAAAGCAGAAGTATTGCTGTGATAATTTCCATCATTATCTTTTTCATACCGAATAACCTGTCCATCCGCCTGTCGTATTCCAAGAACGCCATCATTTGAATCTTCGATCAGCACTTCATAATTATGCAAAAAACATTTACCAAGAGTTCCAACCCTTGTATCCTTTGAATTATAATAACGATGAAAAACAAGTGGGATTTCGCCACCAACTATTAAGTCCTGATGATCATAAACAAAATTACCTGTACTAAGATTTACCGGGTCTGCACTCATTTCAGCTGCATCTGGGTCTGTTCCCAACATACTATCTTCAATCACCTTGTTTTTTGATAATTGATTTTCTCTAATTTTTTCTAAAGACGCAGCCAACGCTTCATTCATTTTCTGCAAATTCATGTTCCCGCCATTTGGATCTATTGTATCAGATAAAACTTTTATCATATCCGTAATGCTATTGGCATAAGATAGTTCTTGACCAAGTCCATTCTGATATCGTATATCAATATTTTTTACGTTTGTAAATATTTCTTCAATCCTTTGGGATGTTGTATCGTTTTTGTCAATAACCTTCTTATGGTATTCGTCTAAATTATTAACATGCTTAGAAATATCCAATGCTCCAAACCAGTGCTGAACTTGTAGTCCTATATCCCCGATTATATCCCCCAGTTTTCCCCATACTGTAGTTTCTGTAACATCTTTAACATAAGCTAATAGTTTTTGCTTTGCACTTTCCGAAAAATCTCTTATCATTTCATTCACTGCCTTTTCATTTATCTTATTTATTTTTCTTGAATAGTTGCAGTAGCCTCCGCATCCTTATTTTCAACAGAAGATTTCCGTTGTCTCATATAAGACAAAGTGTTTGCCACAAGCGTCACAAATGCATTTTGTATATCCTGAAGAGATTTCGTGAGTTCCACCATCTGTGCAATTGTTCCACCACCATTATCACCCTGATCCACAGGATTCTTTTTATAATTTACCCATTCTGTATGTAAGCTATTTAATTCTCCTATATATTGGTCGAGTTTTTCATTATCAATTTTCGTTGCCATTTCATAAACCTCGCTCTCTAATATAAATAAGAATCTGCTTCATCTACTTCTGATAAAAATGCCAAGCACATTCCCTTTGCTTCTTCTCCCATATCATTTACGATATCCTTCAAATTTTCAACATAGTCAACAAAGCTCTCTAATGCTTCTGCAGTCGCACCTTCCATAATAGCAGCTGCCAAAATATTATTTAAAATAGCAGTATATTTGTCTATACCTCCCTGCAAATCACATGCCCACTTCGCAATTTGTTCTGCTTGAGAATTAATATAGTCATCATCTATTTTTAATTCTGTGTTATTGCTTGCCATCTTATCATCTCCTTCATAATCAATTATTGCTTGCTGATTCAGCTCTTCTTCTTTCTTCTGCCCTTCTTCTTGCTTCTTCTCTTTCCTGCGCTTCAATCCTTCTAATAGTGGCATTCATATTAGAAATTGTGTTATTACAATTATCAATAGAATTTCCTAAGGTTCTTATTCTGTTTTGTTTTCTAGTAATTTCTTCTTCTATTCTTGTAAGCCCATTTGCTAAACCATTATTTACAGAGTTGTACTCTGCTCCAGCAAATAATGTATTCATATTGTTACAAAACTTATTTACAATCTTTGAATTTATTCGCATAACCATACTTGTACTTGATAATCTATTGACACTTGTGTTTTTGCAACTGGAAAGTGTACTTTTAAGAGTAGAAACTTTACTTTTCGTATCATTCAACTCACGTATTTCTCTATTTAAAGTATTAATTTCATTCTGATATTGATTTATTAACTGTCTGTTTCTCGAAATTTCGTTATAACATTGAGATTTGGTCATTTTTTTCACCTCTTGCTCGATTTTTGAGTTTACCATTAGCAACAGTAATTCTGTTGCTAATGGTTTCATTTGGAGAACTAATAAAATTAGCCTCTAACAGCTGCTGCGCCTGCAGCATCATCATCCTGACGTGCTTGCATATAACTCTGAATATAATCAGAAATACTTTGAACTGCTTCAATAACGTTTTCTAATGCAGGTTTGTATTCATCCTCAAATCTCTGAATGAATGCATCTGCAGTTTGGTTTGTCCAACCTTCTTGAAGCTGACCATTCATGGTAACCAATGCATTTAACGCTTCGTTAATTGCTTCTGCTTGATTCCCATATGTACTTACACCTGTTGTGAGCACCTCGTAATCGACTTTGTTTACTGCCATTTTTTTTGCCTCCTTAAAATTTTATGTAAAACTGTTATTACAGTTTTTACCATTAATTAATCGTTCTAATCTTCTTCACATCACCATCTTCAACAAGATATGCATCCCCTGTCTCTAATGGCTTTGAATATTTTCTTGTAAGACTTAACGGAATATCTGTAGTCTTTATGTTTGAAATTTCATCGAAAATAATATATTTTTTACGTTCTTTAATAATTTTCATAATTTCCGGTGCATTAAATGGAATACTTGCATTGTTGATATCAGTAAACACAAATATAACCTTCATTCCACTATATTTGCCCCATATATCTTTTAAAGTCGCCATTGCATTCTTGTTACTACTCAATGCTAAAATTGCATCATTATTATCCACAATAACAACAATCCATGATTCATCTTGTAAATTAGAGCGCCTATTAATGTAATTCTGATATCGCTGCTCCACGATTTGTCCAATCTCTGTAACAATACTAATTGAACTGTCTGCATCCGTTGTATAATATGCTGTCTGTGGAAGTATTTCCAATTCGCCCCATTTGCCAGCCAATGTATCTAATACATACAATTCTGTTTTGCCGAATTTCTTATCAGCAAACACACTAATGATATATTTAGCAAAGGCTTTTCTACTAACATCCTTTTTACCTGACAGAACTATCATATCGTTTTCATTCAGATTCATGCTTAAAGGCTCAATCGTCTCATAGTCTAATCCAATCATTAATTCATCATTAGTATTCGCTTGTGCATAATGCTTTTCGACATATCCTATATCTAAGCATTTTGGTATTTCTGGAATTACCCTTGCATTCATTCCAACATACCGTTCGTTACAAGATGTTACATATTTTTGAATATTCTGGACTCTTTCATATTCCTTATCTCCGTCAAATGCAAGATACATTTGACACTCATATGTGGCCTTGTCTATTTGCACCAACGCCCTCCCAGGCACATTTGGTAATTTAGTACGATTACCTTCAAATAGCATAGTATATTCTGATGACTCATTACAAAATAAAGCAATTCTCCCCTCAAAATTATTAAGATAACGATATCCAACACCTGCCGTTTGACCATTAGCAACCAAAAAACTAATTCCTACAGAATTACCATCTCTACATACCGGTAATAACATATCATTATCTTGTAAATATAATTCCTTAAGAGCCGTTAAATTATCAATTACAACAACTATTTGTGGCAAATCACGATATCCTGCCTCTTTGTAAGATGCAAAAGAACTTACTCCCACTTCTGCAAGTCTCGATTTACGAAGATCAATTTCATTAGACAGCAAACGGAATAGATTCTTTACCTTTTCATCTTCATGAGAAAGCACAACACCACCCACATGATTCAGATTTTCGAAATTCTTTAAAATCATGGATGCGAAATCTACAATATAAATGTTTACCTCATCTGGAGAGTAATGTTCCGTAAGGCTACGAATTGCTGTTTGCAAAAAGTTTGTTTTTCCGGTTTGAGTCGAACCAATCAGCATATAATTCATTGCAGTTATATTCAGCTTATGTGTCATCTGTGACTGGTGATCTGGATCATCAACCAAACCAAAAGTCACAAAAACCTCATCTGAATCCACTCTTTTACCAGCATCAAAGTATAATGTTTCTGGTAATGGTGGCATACAAATATCAGCTAATTTCTTAATTCCTTCCTTATTGCAGTAATCATGAATATAAGCAACAATTGCATCAAGCTGATTCTGAACATTAATTTTTTGCTTCCTCTTTTTCCTTACATAGATTGGTTTACGGTTTCCAGTAAACCCTACTTTAGAGATTACAAATTCCTTTTCTACCTCACTAGCATCAACTGTCGCTGGTGCACCACTATAAGCAGACTGGAACAACTCGAATATCTCATTATTCCCCACCTGCAAATATGCTCTACCAGGTTCCTTAATTTCAGCCGCCAATGGCGTTTTTATAACTTCGTTACTGTCTTCTTTCGACTGGACTTTCAAGCACAGTTTAAATTTCGAATTCGACCATATCTGTGCGTCTACCACGCCACTAGGTTTCTGTGTAGCCAAAATCAAATGCACACCTAAGCTTCGTCCAATTCTTGCAGCACTTATAAGCTCTTTCATAAACTCAGGCTGTTCTGCTTTCAATTCAGCAAATTCATCTACTATAATAATCAAATGAGGAAGTGCTTCCGTCACTTTACCATCCTTATACAATTGAATATATTTATCAATATGGTTAACGCCTGCACTCGCAAAATGATTTTGTCGCTTCATCAATTCTGCTTTAATTGATTTAAGCGATCTCTGAATTTCATTCCCATCGATATTTGTAATTGCACCAATCAAATGTGGTAAGTCTTTAAACTGGTTTACCATACCACCGCCTTTAAAGTCGATAATTACAAAACCAATTTCATATGGATGGAAATAAGTTGCCGCCGATAAAATAAATGATTGTAATATTTCACTCTTACCTGAACCTGTTGTACCTGCAACTAAGCCATGTGGACCATGAAACTTTTCATGCAAATTTAAACATACAACGTCATTTTTAACATTTATTCCCAAAGGAACTGCCATCGTTTCATAAATCTTAGAATCATTCCAACGGGTCTTCAATTCTAAATCATTTGCAGAATATATGCCTAATAGTTCGAATAAAGAAATATTTTTCCTTAGAGAACTTTCCAAACTAATTTCTTCACAATAAACTGGCGCCAATATATCAATTGCTCTTTGCACTTTATCCGATGATACGCAAGCATATTTAAATTCCGTCTTATCTGTTTTGTTTTCGCTTGCATAAGTATAAGCCGAATAATTTTCTTCCAATACTACTATCTGACTACAATACAATGGCAAATACTTCTTTTCTGTTTCAAAGAATATAAAGGTTGTATTAAGTTCTGATGCATGTTCAATAAATCTTGATATTGGATGACTTTTGATACCGTTATCGTTTAATATGAAAATAACATTATGTCCTGGAACGCCTTTGTGTTCACTTCGATAAGTTAATTCTTTATATAAATACTCAAATACAATATTTTTACTTTCTGTATCGCAAACAATATTTCTAAAGTTTGGATTAGGTTGAATATGTGGAATAAGTTTTAACCAATCATATTCCTGTACATTATCATCGATAAAGGCATATACATTAACATCACCAAAATACTGTCTGCTAATAATATCTATTAAAAGACACTTAATGAATTCATTCTGTCTTTCTTTTCTGCCGATTATACCAATAGCATTTGCGTCTTTAGCCTTTATGTAGATTGGTGCATTATCTATATACTTATATTCTTCCGATAGTTGCGTTGGTATTTGGCATAAATCATCTCCTGTATCCAGCTTTTCCTGTTCCTTGTACTCAATTTTTCTTTCAGCTTCTCTCTTTCCTACACCCAAATATATATCGAGGAAGTCTTCATCTTCTGGAGTTCTATCAAACAATTCTGCAGAAAATGATTCAATATGTTCCAAATTTTCTTCCGTGCTGTAATATGTATCACGTAATATTTCCAACTCGCTATTACGAGCAGCTATAATTTCCTCTTTCTTCTTTGCAACATAATTAAGGTAAACATTTCTACGCTTCTCGCAATCTTTTTTATATTTATTTTGACCATGAACAATGTTTAAAACAGAAGTAATAACACCCATTCCCATTGAACAAATGCTAAAGATTACATACGTTCCTCCTGATTCACTCATTATTCCTCGTAATACAACGACCAATGCAAACATTACAATCGTTGGCATTAGTGATGTAACAATATTTAATTCTGGTTTTGTTGGAATTGTATCTGGATCGAGAATTTTAATCTTTTCATCTTCAATCACAGACTTTGCTCTTGTATTCCTGATAAACATTGGATATACGCCACCAATATCTACCTGCTCTACTATTTGACTAATACCATTTAAGCGGATATTTCTTTTACTAAAATAAAGTTGCTTATCTTTATAATATGCTGAGAAATCAGCCACGGAAATAAAGTCAAAATCTTTTAGCACAGCTTTTTTACTTATACGCTTACCATTTACATATGTACCATATTTGGAAGCTTTTTCTATCAGTTCTATTTTATTATTTGCTTGTACAATCGATACAAATGTATCTTTTCCGTATTCTGTGGATAATTCAATATTAGCACCAGATTTATCACCTATACTCAGTTCTGATATTTGCGACAAATCAATTTTCAAACTATAATCCGTACCATCAGAACCAAAATCAATCAAAAAGCGAATCTCAAATGCAACTTCTCCAGAATTCACATAACAGATATTAACCACATCATCATGTGTCAATTCTGAAAACAGTAATTTACGTACATCGCCTCTGCTGATGTACAAATTATCGCTACATAATATATTCCAATTTTCTTTTTTCTCCAGACTAATTTCTATATCCTCGAAAAAGAAATCTGAATTTAATCTAAATTCACAGTTTGACGTAGAACCTAATTTCACACGTTCTAGTTCTGCTGGGATTTCAAATTCTTTATAGAAAGTCTGATTGCCTACAATTAACTTATATTGAAAATCCACGCCTAACTCCTTTTAAATATTATCTTTGTGCCATTTCTGATTCCGTATTCTGACAACTCTTTGTTTCCATGCAAAAATGCAATTGGATTCTCTGCTATCAAATAACAGTTAAATATATTGTCCACATCCATCTCCAAGTTAAATGCTTCATTTAAGGCTATTATTAAGTCATTGGCAGTAATGTTTATTGGAATTTCTAATTCTACATTTTGTTTAGCACCTTCATTAATAAACTGTATAATTACTTTATTATTCACTGTTACCCAACACCTCCTACAAAAAGAGATAAGCTAATTTTTGAAAGCCAGAATAATTAATAAAATCAGAACAGTTCAATTGGTCATAATGCGGCAAATGCTCAATGTACTCATTGACTGCATACTTCAAATTACATTCTGGTGAAATCAACGCATTCTCTATATTCTTATCAAAATCATTACATATACATAAATACTTCTCGTTATTAACGCCATTGATATTAGACATTAAAGTGTTTACAGCCATAACCGACATCCTATTTTGTTTCGTAACAAAGATTACCTTATCGGCTACGTTTAATAAATCTGCTTTAAATTCGTCAAACACACTATCTGTATCAACAACTATATAATCATATTCGCCAGATTTTTTTGCTGATACTGCAATATCCATATAAATATTCTTAGACAGTCCGACCGACATGATAGCCGCTTTAAATGGTGGAATGTAACTAAATACTTCTTTTCTAATTACATGTTTTATATCTGCATATATTGAATCTGATGGATTTAATAACTTTGTATATATATCTGGTGATGATATTGGAGTATCGTTTTCCAACATATATTGTGCACTTTGAAGACTTGCAGCTTCAATATACAGCACTCTCTTATAATTCTGTACCAAACAAGCCGCTACCCCCATAGCCACAGTAGTCTTTCCTACACCTCCAGCTGCAGATGTAACCAAAATAATCTGTGTTTCCTTCTTCTCTACAACAGCAATATTTAATGCCCCTGTGCTTTTCCCAATAATCTCATTGAAGATTTCCTTAATGCTTGTATACTTAAAAATTTGGTTTACATTTAATTCTCCTGTACCGCCTTCATCATACTGCTCCATCATTACAAAAATGTTTTGAATATTATGTCTCTGCAATGATGAATCATACAAGTCGTCAGATATAATCAAAATTTCAGCATTCTGCGGTCTGGAAAAATACTCATCAAAATATGCTCTATCAGTAATAATTTCTAAATCTATTTTATTAAAAAAATCTGTTACAAACTTAAACTGAAGCGGCACTATATAACTTGCGTCTTCGTCTGCGATAATCACTTTCGGTCTTGCCATTTCTCACACCTCTTTATACAATCTGAAAATCACTGTCTGCCATGCGGATTATATCTCCACGATTAATCTGTGCTTTCTGTCCCGGATTCAATCGAACTCCATTTACAAATGTTCCATTTGCACTTCCTTCATCATTGATGTAATAAATACCTGTCCGATTAGTTATGCGGCAGTGTTTTCTGCTAATCATCCTATTGAACGGAATTACCATATCTACCAATTCCTGTTTCTTGCCTATTACTGCATCATCACGATCTATTACCAGTTCAAAATGACTCGGTGCATTCATGGCAACAAGTTTAATTGAGCCATTAGCGCTTGTTCCAGGCATCATCTGACTTCGTTCCTCTGATCTTACAATAGGTGCCGTCTCTGCCCCTCTTGATTTGTTGTACACATCCTCAAGTGACATTGAGCCATTACACAAATCCTGTACGAACTGGTCTAATCTCGCATTAGAAGATGTAATTACCTTATCTGCCAGCTTTACAATGCTTGATCTTAATTCACTTTCAAATTCTGCATAGCTGTCAAATGCTCTGACACTCAACGGCAGATATACCAGTTTTACCTTCAGTGTATTCTGCTCTACAAATATTTTATCCCATGACAGATCTATACACTGGCACGCCAGAAACCCATTATTTCTTACTTCAATCACACTTGCAAAAAGATTAATTATAACATTAATAAGTGTATCCGGACTTATACCTACAAGCATAGAAGACATTGGTCTGTATTCATCAGTCACATAATACAAATCAACTAACCCATTCCTTGTCATTTTCATGCATTTTATAAATATGCCATTATTCTGGCTCTGCAATACCTTATAATCTGTGTTCACAAATTGTGAGCTATCCTTTAGTATTTATTCAAAATTATTACCACACATAACTTCTGAAATCACATCATTATCTTTTAATGTATACATATCCTACCTTCTTCCTAAATGCTGTTTGCCACAAGTAAACACTTAATCTGCATTAAATATTTACTTCTAACAAATAGCTTATGATTTCTGCACATTTTGTGCAGAAATCATAAGATCCTATTTTATTTTGCAGCCTTAAGCTTTCTCTTTTTAAAGAAAACTATTACTCCAGCTCCTCCGCCAATTACAACAACAGTTCCCGCAATTGAGCCATAGAATAATGCCTTGTTAGCAAACCAACGTACAAATAAGTTGGTTGATACAGTTACAGCATTGTTAAATATATAAGAGCTTGTAAAATCATCAGAATTAGTATCTGTGACATTTCCAGCCTTATCAGTCACCACAAATCTTACATTCTGTGCATTAGAGCTTTCTTTTAATACAAATGCACCATCATAGTTATTTGCATCAGCACTAAAGTCTGTAATGTTATCTGTTTCTTTGTCATTCACATAAACCTGTACGGACGCAAGTCCAATAGTGTCATAGACTGTGTATTTAACTGTCTGCTCTGTTGCATTGACAATAGAATTCTCCAGACCAGTAACACTCGTAATCTCCGGTGCTGTGCTGTCTACTCTAAAGAGAATTGTTTTGTCATCATAATTATTATTTTCAGGGCTGTTTCCTGTTGCATCCCTAGACGATACTGCAATCTTATAAACTCCATCAGATGCAAAATTGTCCTTTGCAATGGTATAAGAATACTGATACCATCCACTTGAACCTATTGCTACAGTCTCATTTATTTCCGGAGATACACTATAATCAGCATTGTCAAGAGGTTTGCCATCTCTTAGGATTTCAATATCAAGTGAATCTTCCACTAATCTGTCAGCATTATACTCAGTGATAACTAAATCATCATCTACACTCTGTACATATGCTCCACCGTCTCCAATAAGAGAAACAAGGAAATCGTTATATTCATACACTGAGCCAAATCTGTTGACTGTAAATGTAATACTCTTGTCAACTGAATGTCCTGCCTTATCCTTTAATGTAGTTGTAATGGTGTAGATTCCATCATTTTCAGCAATCTTATCAAAGGTATCAAATTCACCATTTCCACCAGTTTCATTGGTAGAGATATGACCAGTGATAAACTTATCTGTTACATCTACATTCTTATCTGCATAGCTGGTTCTGTACATTTTGACTTCACATGATTCAAAGTTGGTATCATTAAAGCTTACTGCCGGAACCACCTCATCTTTAAATGCTTTACCATCTGCTTCCTGACCATTAATTGTAATACTTGCCTCCGTTATCTCTGTGTCAATAGTCATTTGTTCTGATGTATATGCCTGCATTGCATTAGATGATTTATCTGTATATATAATTCCTACAGTGTAATCTCCATCTCCTGAGATTGTGAATGTTCCTGTGTGTACATCTGTACTATTATCAGTCCAGTTTGCATTTACTGCAGTTGCTACACCGTCCCTTGTTACTGTAATCTGTACATCATCAGAATAGAAGTTTGCTTCATTGATAGTAACAGTCGCACTAATATCTCCATCATAATAAGCAATTCCATTTGAAGTCTGTACTGGAGTACTGTACTGAACCTCCGCTGTTGGTGAAATATTGTCTACAATAATTCTCTTTGTATCACGCAAATAATCAGATTCGTTATTTGCCCTATCAGTTGCTGTAAAGTTTATCGTACCATTAAACTGATTATTAGCAGCCAACGCTTCCCTCGGTATTTCAAATGTTACTGTACCTGTTGCACCTCCATTCGAATTTGTGATGGAAGAGGCATCAACTATTGCATCTACCAGTTCTGCATTTACTCCGCTTACTCCATCAGCTTTTACATAACTATATTTCATAGAATTAATTCCTGAAATATTGTCAGTTGCAGTAATTGTAACTGTAGCTTTAGAATTATAGAATCCAAATGTAACAGTATTCAGAATAGTGTCTAAAATGCTGTTGCTATATGTCACATTCAAATCTGTAGGCTTTGATGTATCAACTGTAAAATATTCTGTTGCATAATCATCTGCCTTTAATGTAGCCAGATCTGTACACTCAATATCAAATGTATAATTGGCATCCCCCGGATATGTAATGGTCAGAATATTATCATCCCCATTTTTTGTCCAATCTGATACCGAATACAGACCACTAGCATTTATTTCATTGCCTGATACATCTTTTGTAACTACCGTGTATTTTGCAGTTGCCTCGTTAAAGTTATGTTCTTTTACAGTAATTGTTGCAGTCTGTGTTGATGAGAAGTATTTTCTCTGATGATTTTCAACATCCGTCATTGTATTTACAGGACTTTCATTCGCATACTTTACTTCTATAACCGGCTTAGTTGTATCAATAACCTTGGTTGTAGATGTATATGTATTCATCTGGTTATTACTTCTGTCCTTATATTCCACTAAAAATGTGTAATCACCATCTTTTGAATGATCTGTTGCTGCAGAAATTATCACTTTTCCAATATGTACATCTGTGCTTGTATCTGTCCATACTGGTGTTATCTCTGTAAATGAGCCATCATTTTTCTTTACCTTAACTTTGACGTCTTCTTTGTAGAAATTCGCCTCCGTAATTGTAAATGTAGCAGTCAAATCCTGCTTATAATAATCCTTGCCATTGTAAGAATTATCTGCTGTAGAGTATTCAACATTCATCGTAGGTGCTATTGTATCTACTACAATCACATTATTAGTGTCTGTCAATTTATTGCTTGAATTATTATAATTGTCCGTCGCAGCAAAGCTTACCGTACCTCGTATCTGGTCAGCCACACTCTTCGGAAGAGTCACTGTCGCAGTATATTTTGATTTATCTGTAGAGTCCTGCTTCGCTGTAACTTTTGTTTCAGCATATTCTGCTACATTTGATTCACTTGCCCCAGATTCCTTTAAATAACTCCATGTAAACTCTTTAATACCAGAAATACTGTCATGTGCAGTAAATGTTACTTCTACATTTGGATTATAGTATCCAAATGTAATATTATTTAAAATCGTCTGCATTATCGGATTTGAGTATTTTATGCTCATTTCTGCTGTATTCGGAGCTGTTCTATCAACAATAAATTTTGAACTCTTTACCTCAGCTGCCTTGTTCATTGCTAAATCCGCATAATTAAATGTTAATTCATAAATTCCATCCACAAATTGTTTATCAATTGTTGCTGTATGAGCATCACCTTCTGTTGACCATTCACATGATCTTAGATACTGCTGTAAATCATTAGTCCTTACCGCTTTTCCATTAATATCCTTTGCCGTCACATCTAATTTAAGATCATCTGCTCTGAAATTACGTTCTGTTATCTTAACTGTTGCAGACTGTGGACTCTGTGAATCCTTATAGTCTTTGAAACCAAACTCTATCTTTGGAATAGTTTTATCCACGACAATTGTTTCAGATGTATAGGCAGTCATTTCCTTTCCTGAGCGGTCTTCATAAGTCATAGATACTGTATATTCAGCATCATCGGAAAGTGTAAGCGTTGCCTGATGTTCATCAGAGTTTTCTGTATCGGTCCATGTTACACTCTGTTTTTCAGCCGAACCGTTGTTTTTAGAAACTGTAATAGTTACGTCCTCTGAATAGAAATTTGCCTCTACTATCTTAAAAGTGAATTCAACATCATTAGAAAAATAATGTTTTTCTCCAACAATCTGATTTGAACCATCATTATTTTTTAATTTGTATTCTACTTTCTGTGTTGGTGCAATTGTATCAATAACAAATACGCCATCGTCTGTGTATGAAACAGAGTTATTTCCTGCTTTATCAATTGCTGTAACCTGCAGATTACCTCTAAGCTGTTCAACTTTCTTTCTTGGCAATGTCAATGTTGCAGAATATTTATTCGGGTCATCCTTATCTACCTGTGCACTTACCGTTCCATTATCAGATTCCAAATTAGAATTACTTGCACCATTTTCCCTTGTGTACTTCCAATCAAAATGGTCTACTCCGGAAGTTACATCATAAGCTGTAAATGTTACTGTAATATAATCACCATAATACTTGACAGAATCCTTCTCCTCCACATCCGGGAAATCTATATTCACATTATATGGAGCAATCGTATCAAGTTTCAGATTATTTATCTCAACCTTTTTTGTAATATTACCTGTAGCAGTTTCTTCCAGATATATATAGTGGCTGAGCGATGCACCTTGATCCTTTGCCCCAGTTTCACCAAATTTTACAGAGTCTTTGAAGGAAGGGTTATCTTTTGTCAACTCATCTGCTCTGATAATGGAATATCCATCCACTGGCTTAACTACCAATGTTGTATTATACCAATCATTTTCTCCATTTGGTTTTATTAACTCAGTCTCCAAATCATCAGCAGCATATATTTTATATGCTGAAGCAGGCGCCTCTGACATAGTAATCTTCAATGTATAGGATGTACTATCTGCCGGATAGTTTGCTTTATTCCACCATCCTCTTTTACTATATTCTGTCTTATCAGCTTTCACCGTCACATTCAAAATTCCGTTGCCAGCTTCAATTGCTTTCATCACTTTACTATAATCAGCAATAGAAATCACTCCTGATTTACTGTCAATTCTGAGTCCTAAATCAGAACCATTTTCAATACTATAAGAGATTGCACCCTTATCCTTATCTTCTTTCTTCACAGCTGCATTCTCAGTTATTCCCTTGGCGTTTCCTAATATATATTCAATTGTATTCTCAGGAAAAGAAATCCATTCTCCAGCTGCGCTTTTTCCTTTCACATATAACGCATGCTCAATTGTACATTCATTGTAATTATCGTTTCCAGAAAGAATTGCTTTAATCGTAATTTTACCTGCACCTTTTACAACCAGTACTCCTGTCTGCGAATCAATAGTTGCTATTTCGTCGTCGCCCTCGTCAAAGGCAACACTATATGTAATCGTTCCACCAGCTTTTTTTTCTTTATCCGTGGCTGTAAAAACAAATTCTTTTCCGGCTTCCCTTTCAGCCTGCGTAATTTCAACACTAGTTTCCTCTCCAGTGTATTTATCAAAAGAAATTGCCTGCGATGCCTTTGCCATATATACATTGTATGGTGCAACTGCATTTTCTGCCTTTATAACATCTACATTTTTATCATCATAGTATTGTTTAGTAGCTTTTACCCAGACGATATAAGAACCAGCATTTGTTATTGTCGGAATTGTTGTATCCCAAGCATCTGGATTTGCAGTCTGACTTCCATCATCCAACTGATAATATAATGTGTAATCTCCCTGATTTTCAACTTTGACTGCCTCCTGAGCCTTTCCGTTATAAACACTATCTAATCCTGTTACTTTTAAATCTCCCAAATTAATTTTCGCATTTGAAATTTTAGCTGTTACAGTCTTATCAAAATCATTATAATTATCTCTTTTTACGACTAATCTAACTTTATACTCACCGACTGCCAATTGTTTAGGAATATCCTGACTTCCTGTGCTTTTATCATTTACATACCATATTACAGTATCCTTTTCATCAAAAGCACCTGTCATTAAAACCAATTCCTGCTCTGTCGCGTCTTTATATTCTACCTCTTTGGCTGTAATGTCTATTCCTGTTATATCACCTTTATTTATTTTCGCAGTTTGTTTGCCAGATAAATATGTACTGTATCCATCTTTTGTAATTTTCACATACACAGGATACTCACCAGCATTGGTCTCTGACGGACAAGTATCCACCCATGTGTTTCCATCCTTAGAATATTCAATAGTTACATTCTCTGTTGCAACTGAAACGCTAACTAAATTCTGTGCCTCTCCGTTATAATCTGCATTAAGCACTTCAATGCTTACTCCTTCAATATCTGGCGTAGATTCTGGTTTAGATTCAGCTGTTAATTTTACAGAAAAATCTTGCGTATTAGAAGTTATATCTGCTTCATTTATAGTAGTTGTATCTGTCGTGTATCCTTCTTTTGATACTGATGCTGTAATAGTAAGATCATCATAATAATTAGATGCCTCTAACACTTCAATAGTACCATAACTGTCTGTTTCGCCACTTTGATTGATTGTTTGAAAATTATTAGTACCATTTTCCTTTTCCTTAATTGTGTATGTAACTGTAGCACCATTAATAGCAGCACCATCTGCATCTGTTACCGTAATAGTCACAAAGCCCTGGTGCTCATCCGTCTATGCGCTTACTGTTACTCCAGCTGATGGGAATATTGATACAATCATCAATAACGCCATAATGAATGCCAATCCCCTCTTTCGGCAATTCCTTTTGCTCATTTCCTTCATTCGTTAATTCCTCCATTCTATTTGTATGATTACTCTCTTATGCATTTTCTCTGAGTCTTCCTTGTTTTCTTTTTTATTAAATAAAGATATATCAATATTCCATATCCCAACAGTCCACTCATCAAATCACCTCGTCCGTATGTACCATGATTACTTCTTCCAGCATTTTCATAGTCACAGAAGATGGCATACGATTTCTGACATTGTCCTCATTCCCCAATGAAGCAGTTTCTCCTGATTCATCAAGTAAACCAGTCGCATCCTGATCCACCAACAACCCCGTGTCTTCAATTTCTCGTTCTTTCGCTAAATTCTCGTTCAGCAACCCAGTTTCTTCATTCTTATTCCCAGATTCGCCAATACCATCCATAGTTCCAGTCAGTTTTCCTCTATCTAGATTTTTCTTGCTTGCCTTATACGATTTATCTCCTGTTTTCTCATTTTTCTGCCTCATTTGAGCAATTGATTTTCTGGCATTATGACCTGACAAGTCACCAATTACATCTGGTATTTTAAAAACAAGCCAAAATATAATTGCTATTACCACAAACAATACAGCTAAAACAAATGAGATAATTGAAAGTGTATGTAATATCTCTGCCATTTTTACTTCCTTTCCTCTATATTAGTGTATGTTCTTTCAATTGCTTCTTTGTATGTTTCATACTTATCAAGAATCTCTGATTGAAGTACTTTTGACTGTTCTTTTTGTACTGTCAGTTCATTTGTTCTTTTGTATATATCATCATACAAATCCAATATTCTCTGTCTATCAACATTAACCTGAGCCATACTTGCTCTTTGATCATAAAGAAGCATAAACACACTGTTATATAATGTCAGCTGATCATATGCACCGGCATCTTTTACAGAGTTAATAGCGTCATCTATCACTGTAAAAATCTCATCATAATTCTCTTTAGATGCTTCTTCCACTGTGGTCGTATTTAATATGTACTTTTTATAAAAAGAACATATCTGGTAATAACAGTCTGACATGGTCTGCTCTTCAAATCCTGTTGCACTCTGATAATTTTCATTGAAGAAGGGATAGGCTTTCTGTACTCTGGTCGAAAAGCTATAATCACCATCATTATTTTCTGTATAGTAATTGAAATAAAGCATACCAATTATGTAATTTAATTCCGACACATCAGAGCTTGTCGCATCTAATTGATCTTTATTTGCATTATATACAGCTAAAAAATCATCATTCTCCTGTTTACTGAAAGTTCCTTCATCCTGATACGCTTCTATCATCTTGACATATGCGTCAGTTCTGCCAGGATATATTTCAACTGCGTTTTTATAATTATTTATCTTGTCATCCAACGATGAAGCTGTTGAAGTTGATATCAATGTTTCATAATCACTATTATTCATTCTTGTTGAAACGATGTTACACACTACTCCTGATATAACCATTACAACCGCCAATATAACTGATGTTATGAAACAGTTTAATTTTCTTTTCTGTTTCCTTTTATAATCTCTTGTAATTAACTCAGGATGTTCCAAATCGTACAAAAGATCCTGACAATTCTGATACCTATGTTCTGCTGCCGGCTGAACACACTTATCTATTATCATTTCCATGCCTTCTGAAACTTCCGGATTCCACATTCTTACTGGAGCATATGCTTCTCCGGTTCTAGGATCTATGCCTGTCAGAAGATGATGCATTGTCATTCCTAGAGCATAAATATCTGATCTTGCATCTGTCTGACCGCTATACTGTTCCGGTGGTGCATATCCTTTTGTTCCAAGCACTGTTGTATCCGCCAGACTCTGCTCCTTATATTCTCTAGCTATACCAAAATCAATAATTTTTATATTGCCTTCTGGTTTTAACATGACATTTGCAGGCTTCATATCACGATATATAATCGGAGGCTTCTGCGAATGCAAATATGATAATGCATCACATAACTGTTTAGCCCATCCAATCACTAATTCTTCAGGCTGTGCACCATATTCTGCCAATATCTTATCTAGTGACTCACCTTCTATATAGTCCATTACTACATAAATAGTAATACCATTATCTATAATATCTACTATTCTTGGAAGGGATGGATGATCAAGTCGCTTCATCATGTTTGCCTCAGCAAGAAGACTGTTTACAACTATTTCATCATTTTTCCCGCTTCCTTTTTTTTTAATTTCCTTTACTGCCCACTGTTTATTGAGATGAGTATCCATAGCCAGATAAACAACGGACATACCCCCATGTCCTATTTCAGTAAGTATTTCATACTTGCCATCAATAACAGATCCTATTTCAGCCACGTCTCATCCCCCTATTCCGCCTTGATTAATACAACCGAAATGTTATCCCTTTCATTTCGTTGCTTTACAAGTTCAATTAAATATTTCGCATAAGAGTGCATTGCATTTTTGTTAATTAAATTGATAGGGTTTAGTGATTCCACAATTTCTTTTTCCGTAATCTCATGTCTAAATCCATCTGAACAGAGCATATACGCTCCCTTTTCCACCTTTTCAACCAACACCTCTGGTTCCAATATCTCTGAAGCACCTACACATTGAAGGAGCATATTTCTTCTTTTATCAGTCTTTGCTTGTTCTGCTGTCATGGTGCCTTTTCTAATTTCTCTTGCTATAAATGTCTGATCGTAGGTAAGTTGCTCCAACTTATTTCCTATATGATAGAGTCTGGTATCTCCCACATGTACTGTCACATATTCGTCTCCAACAAATAATGTCCCTGTGAATGTGGTTCCCATCGTAATATTATTTTTCTTGGCATACTCGATAATCTTGATGTTTAAATCCTTAAGCATGAGCGACCATTTACCACCAATTACATGCAAATCCAAATTTTCTAATTCATAGGGCAGTTCCTTGTTGTACCATTCTGAAAATTCCCTTATAACTGTTGCACTTGCAAGTTCTCCCTTTGCAAGACCTCCCATTCCATCACATATAACAGCCATCAGCACTTCTCCGCCAGAATAAGTACCATGCTTAAATAACACGCTGTCTTGATTTGTTTCTTTTGCGATGCCAATATCTGTATCAGCTGTAACTGTAAAATGCATTCTCCTTCTCCTTTGGTTAAATCCTAAACTCAAACTCCTCATTTGCTAACCTGATAGCGTCTCCATCATGAATTTCCGTTTCCTGTTGTGCCGGTATCGGAGTTCCATTTACAAATGTTCTATTTTTAGAGTTAAGATCTACAATAAAGTATCTTCCACCCCTGGCAATAATATCCGCATGGCTCCTGCTTACCATATTATTGTTAGCAACAAAATAATCAGAATAACTTTTTTCTTTACCAATTCTAAAAACTGGTTTATTAATCAAAAATGTTTCATTCGTCAACAACCTGTACATTGACGCATAATGTATCTGTTCACATTGAGTATCCAACAACCCCGTTGCTTCTTCGTCATAATTATTCAGTAATCCCGTGTCTTCATCTGCAAGCAGCCCAGTTGCTTCTTCATCTGCATTGCCCCTGCCATAATGTTCATAATAATGCTGTGGCTTATCTGTAATAAATCCACTCTGTCCGACATTGTGCCGCTTAATTGTATTTACAACACTTCTGTCTTCACTAAAAATGTATTTTTCAATTTTTTCAGCCTCATAGGATGTCAGAGATTTCAAAAAATATACATATCTCGATATATATTCTGTATCTGCCTCCTCCATTGTTTTCGAAGCATATATAATCTGCTCCATAAACCTTAATACATCAGCTTCTTTTTTATCATTAGTAAGAGGCAAATATATAAATTGTAGTTCCTTGGTTGTCTCATTAATAAAGACATAATGTATATCCCAGACGACGTTTCTCAATATCAATGAATTCAAATTGGCTTTCTGTGTTATATCTATAACCTGCTCCATAATGAAGAAAAAATCATACTTTGATATTGGTTTCTTAAGCCTGTCAAACAAACTGATTCCAATAGGACCATAGAATTCTATACAGTTTTTCTTTTTTGCCTGTACTTTCAAAAGACCTCTTATATATTTACTAGAGAAGAAATCTAATTGACGTTCATCAATTTCTTCCTTAAAAGAGAGCTTAACTTTTACTTTAAGCTGGCAATCCTTACCCTTAACTTTATATCTTGCCATGGTTGTTCCACCTGCCCAATATTTATATTTTGCGTAGAACTATATGTTCTGCACACTAAAAAATAATTACTTTAATAGATAAATCGTATCAAATCAATAGTGACTTGTCAACGAAATTTGTCGAAACACAACAAATTCCTAACAAATTGCGACGACATAAAATCAGTAAAAATGATTCAAATAACAGTTTTTAATCTACGCACTAATGACTTTCAGCTGTTCCTATAACGTAAAATAGGACATCCTCTAAATTTGTTTAGAAAATGTCCTATAAGTAATAATTTATTCAACCCGAAGCAGCTCGCAGTTTCCCTGCATATCCTTCCAGAAATCCTTTATAGGTGTGCCGCGAAACTGATTGACTATGCTGCAGTTCATTGCACCGTGTCCCACGACAAGCACATTTTTGCCTGCCTCAAGCTGCGGTCTCAGCACCTGCTCTATAAACTCGCCTGTTCTGTGATATAGCTCCTCAAAGCTCTCTGCGCCGTCCTTTGCCACATATTTTTCCGGCTCCTCAAAGAGCAGGTAGACAGGGCATTCGGGCTTTTGCCTGATATTCTTCACTCCCTCATAATCACCGAAGCTCATCTCGTGAAGCCTGTTGTCAGTGATAATCTCTACTGCTGGGTTTCTGTCTGCAAGAAAAATCCTTGCCGTCTCCTGTGCTCTCTTAAGCGGGGAGCAGTAGCATATGTCAAAGTCTATATCCTTATATTTTTCTGCGGCATCGTAAGCCATCTGCCTGCCGGTTTCGTTGAGTGGGATATCCACCTCACCCTGCAGTCTGTGCTCCTCATTCCAATCTGTTCTTCCATGTCGCAAAATATAAAACATAATTAATCCTCGATTTCTCCATTTCTATGTCGCTCGAAGAAATGCCTTGTCTCCTTAACAACAACACCACTAAGAGCAAACAGTGCTATCATATTTGGTAGAGCCATGAGACCGTTGAAGATATCAGCGATAGTCCACACCGCACTTACAGTCATATAAGGTCCGATGAAAACAGCAAGTATATATATCCAGCGATAAACCTTTACATATTTCATCCTTCCGCCACTCAAATACTCTAAGCACCGCTCACTATAATAATCCCAACCGAGTATAGTTGTAAAGGCAAAAAATACAAGACACAGCATAAGTACAAATGCTGATAACTCTTTCGGTAAAGGAAGACCATTCTGGAATGCGTATGTAGTAACCTGCACGCCCTCGAGTCCGTCAACCTGCCATGCGCCTGTGAGCACGATGGAAAGTCCTGTAAGTGTACATATAACTATTGTATCAATGAAGGTTCCTGTCATGCTGACAAGTCCCTGACGTACAGGCTCCTTTGTCTGGGCTGCCGCTGCAATCGGGGCACTACCAAGTCCTGCCTCGTTTGAAAAGATTCCTCTGGCAACACCCTTTTGCATTGCAACAAGAAAGCTTCCCACGGCACCGCCTGTTATGGCCTTCGGTGAAAACGCTGCCTTTACTATTGTAGCAAACGCTGCCGGAACCGCTGTGATATTGCATACCACAAGCACGAGCACAAATACAATATATATAACAGCCATGAAAGGAACTATTATCTGGCTGACACTTGCAATACGCTTTACTCCGCCGATAAGCACTGCTGCCACGCAGAATGCCAGTACAAGCGAAGCAATGACAACTGACCATGAATACTCACCAAGGAACGGTAAAACCTTTACTGTATGCTGGTTTTTAGGGTCAAAAAAGTTGTTTACAGCACTTGATATTCCGTTTACCTGGCTGAATGTTCCTATTCCGAAAAGTCCAACGCATACGCCGAAAAATGCAAATATCTTTGCAAGCCATTTCCATTTTGCACCCATTCCCTGCTCTATGTAGTAGAATGGTCCGCCGAGACTATGTCCGTCCTTGCCGATGACACGATATTTTACAGCCAAAAGTCCCTCTGAATACTTTGTTGCCATGCCAAAGAAGGCTGCAAGCACCATCCAAAAAAGTGCTCCCGGTCCTCCTGCACCGACTGCAGTTGCTACACCGACTATGTTGCCGGTTCCGATTGTTGCGCTAAGCGCGGTACAGAGTGCGCCAAAGCTCGTAATCTCGCCATCGCCGCCCTCTTCATTTTTGACCATCCACTTTAGTGCCAGAGGAAGCTTTCTCATCTGAAGAAGCCCCAGACGAACTGTGAGCATTATACCTCCTGCCATGATGAGCACCATGAGCGGCACTCCCCAGACGAAATTGTCCACTGCACTAAGAAAATTGTTGATTGTGTTCCACATTGAAATACTCCTGCCTCTCTTTTTTATCTAAACACAAGGTCTTTGTGTTTTGAGCAAATACTATTAATATATATAATTTCATCCGGAAACAATTGAAAAAGCAGGCCTAGCAGCACTTATGTGAATTGAAATAAAAAACCCCATATACGCTGCATATACAGTCTGATACATGGGATTAAGAAGATTATCTTAAGAATATCTGTCCAATATCTTCTCCGTCCTGTTGCCTGAGAGATTCGTACGAGAAGCAGCCTGTGCCATGATATATTCATAGTCACTGCACTCCTACTGCTTCCTATTCGTACGTTGCACCTTCGGCCCCCGCCAAGCGGGTGTCTCCAGAGAGTCGATCCATTTACAGTTGCACCGCCTGCTGCGGCACCTGAGAGTTTTACTCCTTCGGTAGGCTTTGATAAGGTAAAATCGCTGCCGTTTTCCTGCAAACTTCATCTCGAAATTGTTTATTTTAAATTTATTGTTTTTATTAACCGTTAAGAATTATATGACATATATACGATTTAATCAATAGTATAAATGTACTAAACTGTCTCAACCTTAATCACATTGGTGTTGCCTGTCTTACCATTGATGAGACCTCCTGTGAGCACTATATGATCACCCTTTTTGAGCTTCATGACACTCTTTGCCTCGTTCATCGCATTGTAGAACATAACCTCCATTGAGTTGTATTCCTCGCACAGAACCGGCTTTACACCCCAGCTCAGGTTCAGCTTGCGCCATGCCTTTTCAGAGGTTGTCATGCCTATTATATCAACAGGGCAACGGAAACGGCTGACCATGCGCACTGTACGTCCTGTCAGCGAGCTGACTACGATACATTTCGCATCCACATCTATTGCCATGGCACATGTAGCATGTGAAATGGCATCGACTATGCTTTTTGTCTGGAAATCCGCATTGGCAAATCTCTTGCCGTAGTTTATCTGCTTTTCTGTATACTCTGCTGTCTCTGCCATATTTTTTACAGCCTCTACAGGATATTTACCTGCTGCAGACTCTCCCGAAAGCATGATAGCTGATGAGCCGTCGTATACAGCATTGGCTACATCCGAAAGCTCAGCTCTTGTAGGACGCGGATTGTGAATCATGGACTCAAGCATCTCTGTTGCTGTGATTACGCGTGTACCAAGCATACGGCACTTGTTGATAAGATACTTCTGTATTGCAGGCACCTCAACGCCCGGAATCTCAACACCGAGATCTCCTCTGGCTATCATGATTCCGTTTGCTATCTCACAAATTTCCTCCACATGGTCTACACCTGAGCGGTTCTCAATCTTTGCGATGATTTCTATGTCCTCTCCACCGTTTTCATCCAAAAAGCTTCTCAGATCAGCTACATCCTGCTTCGTAGAAACAAATGATGCAGCAACATAATCCACCTCGTTTTTTATACCAAAAAGCAGATCATCCTTGTCCTGCTTGCTTAAATATGCATGCTTCATGACCTTATTCGGGAAGTTCATGCTCTTTCTGTCTGAAAGTGTACCTCCTGCGATAACATCACAGATTGCATCGTTTCCTTTAAGCTCTCGGACCTGCAGAATGATGATTCCGTTCGCAACAAGCACACGGTCACCAACCTTTAAATCCTTAATCAGATTCTCGTAATTAACTGATACTCGCTCCTGATTTCCTACAATATCGTCAGTGGTAAGTGTGAAGGTATCTCCATCCTTGAGCTCTATTTTGCCATTCTCAAAGGTCTTGATACGATACTCAGGTCCCTTTGTGTCAAGCATGATTGCGATTGGCATATGAAGCTTCTGTCTTACCTTCTTGATTAAATCTATTTTGCCCTGATGCTCCTCATGTGAGCCATGAGAAAAATTCAATCTGGCAACATCCATACCTGCCTTTATCATCCTGGTGAGGACATCCTCATGTTCACTGGCCGGTCCAATAGTACAGATAATTTTTGTTTTACGCATTAATATTCCTCCTGATGCTGATCACCCTATCAGCTTTTCTTTTAAAAATATAATCTCACCCGAAGTCATTATATGACAATTTTCTTCAACAATAAAGTAAAAATATATTTTTTTCAATTATTTAAAAATTCATATGCTCCACATACATTTCATTGAAATGCGGATACGATGCCAACTCGATGTAACGCATGTCTCCGCTTATATCCAGTGCTCTTTCCCAGGCTTCCTGCGATAAAGCTGCCGAAACAGCTCCGTTTCCTGCCGCATTTCCCACTTCTTTTGCCTTGTCCAAAAGCTCCTGTGGAAACAATCCTATTGCCGCCGCACTTGCTTTGTCAATGTAGTTTCCAAAGCCTCCTGCAAATGTGAGAACATCAATATTACAAGGCGTACAGCCATATTCCTTAAACAATACTTCTATTCCGGCGGCTATCGCGCCCTTCGCAAGCTGCAGCTTCCTGATATCCTCCTGCGTAATGTAGACTCCAGGTGCAATATGAACGGCGAGAGAGAGCTCTGTGCTCTGTGCAGTCTCCTCCGCTTCCACCTCAAACACATACGACCTAAACAGTATAGGAAGCTCCTGTCCGCTTAAAATCGTGCCGTTTTCATCTATGATTCCGGCTTTCAGAAGAACGGCAAGCGCATCGATAAGCCCCGAACCGCACAGTCCAACAGGTCTGTCATTTCCGATAACCGAATACTTAATTCTGCGACCTTCCAGCCATACCTTATCCACGGCTCCCTTAGCCGCCGGCATGCCCAGCTCAATCTGCGCACCCTCAAAAGCCGGTCCTGCCGCGGTGGCACAGCACACATATCTGTCGCCTTTTCCAAGCGCCATCTCACCGTTTGTTCCAATATCCAGATATAGCGTCAGCTCGTTGCAGTTCACTGTCTCCATCATACCCGCTGTAATATCTCCGCCTACAAAGCCTGATACAGCCGGAAATATAATCATGGTTTGACAATTCTCAAGTCCTATATCCAAAGGATTAAATTTCCTGCCAAAATATTCATCCGGCATAAACGGTGCCTTGCCAAGCTTTTCCGGTGAAATTCCCATAAGCAGATGGCACATAACCGTGTTTCCGGCAACTGAAAACCGGCTGACTTTAGTTCTGCCACATTCCGTGAGCATTTCTGATATCCAGCCGTTAAGCAGGGACACTATCTGTGTCTGCATCATCTGCAGGCCGCCATTCGCTTTATCGTTATCATCCGCCCTCGCTGCCGCATCAATTCTGGAAAGTACATCTGCTCCAAAGCTGCGCTGTGGATTGGCACCGCTTCTGGTTGAGATAATCTGCCCGGTCTCTTTATCAATCAGATAACAGACTACTGTTGTGGTTCCGATATCACAGGCCGCCAGAGTGTCTTCAACATTCCTATTCACATGCTCATTAAATTTTTCCGATACATTTTCTCCATTTGTCAGAACAACCATGCTGTCTTCTTTGGTTCCGGTGCTTTCTTTTCTTCCAACAATAATTTCCATACCGTCACAAATCTTCGTCTGACAGGCCAGCACGTCCTTATAGTATGGTTTTGCCACCGTCACCTTGCACTTGCCGCAGGTTCCTTTTCCACCGCACGGTGTTTCTATCCCTGCAATGCCGTGACTGCGGCAGTATTCAAGAATAGTGGTTTTGTCGGTTGTTTTGCTATCTGTGTTAAGATTTATGGTAATTCGCTGCTGCATATAGTTTACCTCATTTGACATTGTACTATTATGGCTTTTTTCTTTAATTGTATGATACCACATTTATATATACTTTTGTAAACAAAGCACGAGTATCGTGCGGTTTTACGAATGTGCTTGGGGGTGATTCCGAATAGTTACCTTTAATATAAAGACCCGGACAAACGCCCGGGTCTTCATTGATCCATATATACTATGCCGTATTAAACTATGTCTAATCTATGTCATCTAATCCATGTCATCTAGCATATATCATCTAGTATATATCATCTAATCCATGCCACATGAATTATTCTATTTGGTAAGTGCTGCAACAAGCTCATCCATCTGCTTTTCAGATGCCTCATTGAGAGTAGATTTAATTGTAACAACCGGCTCAACACACTCAATATTCTTGAAGCCCTCAACAATAGCCTTCATCTGGCGTGCTGCTGTAGGTGCCCATGAACCGTTTTCCACGAATGCAATCTTACGATTCTGATAAGCCTTTGCCTTGAGATGATGTAAGAAATCCTCCATTGGTGGGAAAATGCCTCCATCATATGTGCATGCGCAGAGCACAAGCCTGTCGTATCTGAACGCATCCTCAACAGCCTCTGCCATATCATCCCTGCAAAGGTCTGTAAATGCAACCTTTACACCTGTAGCCTTGAGCTTTTCTGCTAAAAGCTCTGCTGCCTTCTTTGTATTACCGTGAATAGAAGCACATGCCACAAGGATTCCCTCATCCTCAGGCTGATAGCTGCTCCATGTATTGTATTTATCTATGTAGAAGCCAAGGTTCTCTGTGAGAATCGGTCCGTGAAGAGGACAAATCTTTTCAATGTCAAGCCCTGCTGCCTTTTTAAGAACTGCCTGCACCTGAGCACCATACTTTCCAACAATATTGAAGTAATAGCGTCTTGCCTCACATGTCCAGTCCTCATCAGTATCGAGCGCACCAAACTTACCAAAGCCGTCTGCTGAGAAAAGCACCTTGTCTGTTGACTCGTACTCCATCATAACCTCTGGCCAGTGAACCATAGGAGCCATGACGAATGTAAGCTCATGCTTTCCAAGAGAAAGCTTATCTCCCTCTGCCACTACAACCTTTCTGTCCGTTAAGTCTATATCGAAAAACTGTCCCATCATGTTAAAGGTCTTTGCATTACCTACAATCTGCATATCAGGATATGCCTCTGCAACCTTCTGGATATTGGAAGCATGATCCGGCTCCAAATGGGAAACAACGAGATAATCCGGCTTTCTATCACCGAGCGCCTCTCTCAAATTGGCAAACCACTTATCCGTAACTCTTGCATCTGCTGTATCCATGATTGCAATTTTGTCATCCATAATCACATATGAGTTGTATGAAACACCGTTTGGAACAACATACTGGCTCTCAAATAAATCAATGTCCTTGTCGTCCACACCGATGTAAATAATGCTGTCTGTAATCTTCTTGTCCATGATAGGTACCTCCTGCTAATAACCTCTGCTTAAATTAGTAATTATTACTATTTTTTTGATTAAATTATATGACAAAAGTATTATCCGGTCAACCTGATAAATTGTATTTTTTTGTATTTTTTTGTGTAAAAATCAATCCAAGCTATCTATATTGCATACCTTGTTGTATTCCTTCCTGTATGCCAAGCTTTTTATGATCATCCCATGCCTTACACATATTTACCACATCTTCCTTTTTATCATACTTAATATCAGTTCTTGTCTCATTATAACCTATCACCTGCAATAATTGCCCATAAAGCAGTATCAATATACTCACCATTTTTATAGTATTTTTGTCTGGCCACGCCTTCTAACACCATGCCGCATTTCTTTAATACCGCAGAGGAAGCATCATTTCCATAGAATACTTCTGCCTGAACTCTGTTAAATCCAACTCTATCAAAGGCATAATCTAAGACAGCCTCCAATACTTCTGTCATAATGCCTTTATTCCAAAATCCGGGAGACAGCATATAGCATGTATCACACATATGACATGCTTCTTCCACATTTCCCAAATTAATTGTTCCTATCAATTCTCCCGTTTCTTTCCACTCAATTACCCAATGAAAATATGAATCCGACTCATAATTAGATATCCAATGCTTTACCTTGTCCCTATATATTTCTATGTCATCAACAGGATTAAATGGATAGTATCTGCAAACTTCATCATACTTAGCCCAATTTTCATACATCATAGTATAATCGGATAGTTTGATTCTTCGTAAAAAGCATCGTTTTGTTTCAAAATTCTGTGTGCCTATATAATTCATAAATTATTCCTTTTCATATTCAAAATAAATTCCTGCAAATATCTATTAATCACCTACATGGTAAAATATACAGATACAAGATACATCTACTCCCCCTGTAATATAAAAATCATGCCCCAACACAAATCAGTTGGGGCAATTTCTATACTTTTAAGCTATTATACTACACCATCTCAGGAAGTTTGTAGCCTGCTTTTTGCATTGCGTCTGCGAAGTCATCTAATGACATACTTACTCTACTTGCCCCTACCTCAGGGTCTAATATACCATCCTGAACAAGCGAATATACTTCAAGACATCTTCCCTGTTTCATTCCCTCCTGAATGCCACGCTTTTTATGATCGTCCCATGCCTTACACATATTTACCACCTCTTCCTTTTCATCATACTTAATGTCAGTTCCTGCAAATAGATTGATAGCTGCTACTGTCTCAACGTCAACCCTTGTAAAGGTTTCGTCTTTTGTAATTAAATCATTCAGCTTTCCCTCATCTGACGCATTTTTCAGCACTTCAAACAGTGGTTTCAGACCTGTTTTGAACTTGGAAAAATCCGTAATCTCCAGTGGATTCAACAGATTAATCCTGTAATCGTTGATAAATGGCCGAAATCTCTCGTCCATATGAGGCATCATCTCAACAAGACTTCTTGGACCATCCCAGTTTTTTGTTCCAAGATATAATGTAATTGTAATCACCGGTGTCAGCCTATCCTCAAGTGTAAACCCTGATAAAAACTCATCTGATGATTTATAATCTTTGTTTTTCTGATGTTGCTTCTTCGCCTCGTTGACCTGTTCTCCATAATTCATGGCATCATAAATCATGGTCTTAACCGGCATCGAATAATGAACATCTGTCTGTGCCTCTATCCCCATCAGTACGATGTATACTGATTCTGTATATTTTACAGACACCCCCTTTAGCAAATCTCTCCATTTCTGCTTAACAATCTGCTTCCTATCAATACCGAAAACTGATAACACCTCTGTGGTGTCACATTCCTTTAAATCCTCCGGTTTGATAACCTTCTCACCGTCAAACAATACATAATTGCAGAT
>OGPY01000293.1_pt1 | contig 48367 bp, 48 predicted proteins | sample 1553121 | NCBI WGS metagenome assembly OGPY01 (sample SAMEA2580004, study PRJEB22360) | human gut metagenome
TTGTCGTATTTGGCAGTGTCTTTGGTGTGAACGAAACTGATATTTCGACCGCATGTACTATGCTGCTGGCGATTGTTGGGTTTATGATCCTCTATCATATCAGTAAACCCTTAAATCCGTTACGATGGTGTGTTTGGGTAGGATGTATTGTTGGGCTTCTGGTTTGCAGCATATGGCTGGGAGATGTATTCGGTATTGAGCATATGTCGATGGAGTGTGTCATGCTGTTTGTGCTCTTCGCCATTGTGACCGAGCCAACCCTACGTTACGGTACGATACTGGTGGAAAAGATCGGTGGCATTATTACGAATAGAACGAAATAGAGACATACCGATACTGTGGCACACACAATCAGTTGAAACAACGGATTACTGTCTGTCACTGAAATAAAAAAGCAGCCTTACGGCTACTTTTCAAGTGTGGTATCAATTAAGGCTTTTACAGTTGCTTTGACGACTTCCAGAGAACGCTCATCGCAAGCTGAAAGCATACGGAGGAGATTTTCTACCTCGGAATCTTTGGACGGCTTCTCGGGGTAGAAAATCGAATCCGCAGAAATGGACAATTCACGGATCAATTTATAGAGAACATCGAAACTTGGCTTTTTGCCTTCGTTTTCAATTCGATATAGGTATCGCTCAGTGATTTCAGCCCTTTCAGCCAGCGCTTCAATGGTGATACCCGATTTTTCCCGCGCTGCTTTGAGGATACTGCCGAGCGTTTCAGGTTGATTATGCACTTTCAGTTCACCTCCACCTATTATTCTACAGATTTATGCCATGTTTATAATGGCATAGCAATTCAATTATAGGTGGTCTGGTGGTTCTCAAAAATGTGAACTAAGTATATAGCCCCACCAATAAAAAAAACGAGGTTTTGGCGGGGCTGATTCCTCATGCCCCCCAATTCCGAGTTTGGATTGGGGGGATTTTTATGCGCTGGAGCTTTGCCTGCGCTTCGCTGCTGATTTCATGCAGCGATTATGCGTTTATCCGATAAGCCCCAAATGTACTAGTGGTATACGGTCAAAAAAAGCCCACATCCTCCATCTGGACAAGTAGGCACATATACTGAACTATCATTTCAGTATAAATATGAAATAAATATTAGCAATGCGCTTTTTATGCACTGCCCTGCAGTGTGTAATGGGCGCATTTTTTCGTGTGTAAGCTCATTTCCACCGCGTTGCCGAAGTCCTCCGGTCAATCTGGATTTTCAAAAAAATCAGATTGATTGGAGGTACATAACGTGGATGCTGACAAAAAAAGATTATGGGTCAGCGGTCAATTCATCGAGGTAACGGATGAAGTTTACGATGCCTACATGAAAGGTGATCGGAAAATGCGCTACTTTGAGAGTGACCTGAAAACAGAAAGGTTCCTTATGGATGAAAACGGACAGATCAGGCAGGTCATTCCCAGCCGGGAGGATTCTTTGGACAGGCTCATGGATGATAATGCAGAGCAGTTCGCAGACCGGCACGAAAGTGTCGAGGACATGGTGTTACGCAGAATTTCCATTGAGCGGCTGTATAAAGCGCTTGATAGACTTACTGAAAAGGAAAGAAAGTTGATAGAAGCTCTTTTCTTTGAGGAAATGACAGAGCGCGAAGTTGCTCACTCCCTTGGTATTTCCCAGCCGGCTGTCCATAAGCAGAAAAATAAAATACTCAAAAAGCTGAAACTTTTTCTTGAAAACTAAGTTTTAGCGGTTATCAGACCCCTCACTCAACGGCAAATAGAGTGAGGGGTCTTTCTGTTATGACTCTGATGTTCCTTGAAAACCGAATACCCATTCATCGAATACTTTCCTATTGCTTTTGTGATGAGCATAAGCCACGTTAGCGATTGCGCCATGATGTACCAGGTAAACGACAGCAGGAACGCCACCTGATTGATTGTACGGTTCGAGGTCTGTCCTGTCTGATACGGAGCGATAACAGTCGGCTATAAGTACCGGGCAGCTCCCGGTATGGCGATGACAGGCAATAGGGATAATGATACTCCTGTCCAGCCACAGTCCGAGCGTGATAAGCGTTCTCAGCGCGAAGCCGTCGCAGGCAATGGGGGCAGCCGAAAAGCAGAGATCCTGCCGGGGGTGAAAGGCCGTGGAGCTGATACGCTGTCAGCCGTTCGATGGATGCCCACAGAGATTCGGGGTGTCGGGGACAAATGGAATCTCTCTACATAGGCGGTACATATCGCCTCAATAATTCAGGGAGGTCATAATAATTGAAAAGAACATATCAGCGCGGCGAGATGTATTACGCCGATCTGGGGCATGGCGTTGGCTCCGAACAGGAGGGTCGCCGCCCGGTTGTTATCATACAGAACAATGTCGGCAATAAACATAGTCCTACGGTCATTGTAGCGGCCATAACAACTAAAACAGCAGGCAAGCGGAAACTGCCCACCCATTATGAAATCGGAGCTGAGCATGGCCTGAAAGCACCCTCATTGGTCTTGCTTGAACAGATTCGCACCATTGACAAGCACCGATTGGAAAAGAAAATCGGAAAGCTGTCTCCGAAACAAATCAAGGAGATGAACCATGCGCTGGCAGTCAGCGTGGGTCTGACCGACCCGAAGCCCAAAACGATGACACTCTGCCTTTGTCCCACCTGTGCTGAGAATTTCTTCAGCACGGGTGCTTATTATTTGAAAAGAGTCGATCCATACAAAACAGAGAAAGAAACCTGTACCTACTGCAATCAGCGTAGAGGGTTTGATTATAAAGTGATTTCACGGAAATAAGGAGGGTGCTTATGGATAATGAAAACGAGAAAAGTAAATCGAAAGTACCAATTTGGCAGAAAAGTAATTTGACGATAGAGGAAGCGGCAGAGTATTCCGGCATTGGACGCAATAAGCTCCGGCAACTTTCCGATAATGAAAAATGTCCGTTTGTACTGTGGGTTGGCAATAAGAGACTAATCAAACGGAGAGAACTGGACGAGTACACGGGGCGTATGTACTCTATCTGACTTAATCAAGTGTGCAACGGTAGCGGTTCGCACCTTTGGCAAAGAGGCGCTGCTTTGATAGGCTTATACCGAAGCAACGCCTATACATATTATAAGGAGGAAATTATTATGGCACAGCCCAAAAGAAAGGATAAATCAAGAGTGGTACTCCGCAAAGGAGAAGTGCAGCGCGCAAACGGTACATATCATTATTGCTGGACGGATGGCAAGGGAAAGCGTCACTTCGTTTACGCAAAAACTTTGGAAGAACTTCGGGATAAGGAAGCAGAGATCGAAAAGGATAAGTCCGATGGCATCAAAGCTGAGGCAAAATATACCACGATAAACGACCTGTTCGATCTGTGGAAGCAACTTAAGCGTGGATTGAAAAACAACACCTTTGAGAACTACAAATATATGTATGATACTTTCGTCAGGCCGGAATTTGGAAAGACACGAATCAGCTCTTTGAAAAAGTCTGATGTGAAACGCTTTTATAATCGTCTGGCAGATGACCGCGGCTTGCAGCCTTCTACGATTGATTCTATTCATACGGTTTTGCATCAGGTTCTGGATATGGCGGTTGACGATGATTATCTCAGATCGAACCCGTCGTCCAATGTCCTGCGGGAATTGAAACAGTCTCATTGCTTTGAAACCGAGAAAAGGCGTGGACTTACGAAACCGGAGCAAGACCTTTTCCTTGATTTCCTGAAGCGCAATCACACCTATTCCCATTGGTATCCGATTTTTGCGATTATGGTAGGAAGCGGACTCCGTGTGGGTGAAATAACGGGCTTGCGCTGGTGTGACATAGATTTGGAAGAAGGCATTATTGATGTCAACCACACACTTGTATATTACGCCCACAGAGATGAGGTCCATAAGCATGGCTGCTATTATAATGTGAACACGCCAAAGACAAAGGCGAGTACACGGCAGGTGCCAATGCTGGATTTCGTGAAAGAAGCCTTTATCATGGAGCGTGAATATCAAGAGGCGATGGGGATTAAGTGCGAAGTAACGATTGACGGCTACACAGACTTCATTTTTGTCAATCGGTTTGGAGAAGCACAAAATCTGGCGAACCTCAACAAAGCGATCCGCCGTATCATCAGGGATTGCAACGATGAAGAGTTTCTAAAAGATGAAAACCCGGCAGTCCTCTTGCCGCACTTTAGCTGCCATTCGCTTCGCCATACCTTTACGACAAGAATGTGCGAAGCAGGAGTGAATGTTAAAGTCATTCAGGATGCCCTTGGACATCAGGACATTTCTACTACCTTAAACATCTATGCCGATGTGACAAGAGAACTCAAGAAGAAAGAATTTGCCGGTCTGGATATGTACTTTATGCAAGGACAATAAGAGACATCCCGGTTAGCCCAACAGTGAAGAATCTTACATCACTTACATCAAATTCTACATCAAACAGAACAATGGATATAAGAACTTATAACAGGTTATGAAAAATGGGTTGATTTTGGATGGTGGATTTGGTAGGATATAAGAACTTAAGGAGTGTTATAAAATGAATGTAAAAGACTTCCCGACAATGAAGACCCTGGAACCAAAGCGGGCTGAAAACAAAGCCGAAAAAGCAGCGGTAAATGGTTCTGCAGAGGCTGCAACCGTGTCCGCGCCAAGCGTACAGATTGATCTTTCCAAGGTGAAAATCGAGCCTTTGTTTGCAGATGATGTAGACTTTGAGACATTCAGCAAGTCTGATTTCAGAGTGGTTAAGATCGAAGCCTGTGAGGCAGTGCCGAAGTCCAAGAAGCTCCTGAAATTCACACTGAATGACGGAACAGACCGGAAACGCACCATTTTAAGCGGTATTCACGAGTATTACGAGCCGGAAGAGCTGGTTGGTAAGACCTGTGTGGCAATCACAAACCTGCCGCCGAGAAAGATGATGGGTATTGATTCCGAGGGTATGCTGATTTCCGCAGTGTACGAGTATGACGGACGGGAAGGCTTAAATCTTTTGATGCTGGATGACAGTATTCCGGCAGGAGCAAAGCTGTACTAAAGAGGTCATTTACTACAAAAAATCGCGTTACTACAACTTTTCTACAACTTTTGCGCGAGACCCTACGAAACCGGATGAAGCAATATGAAAGGCGGATCTGCTTATAAAATGCAGATTCGCCTTTCTTTTTACATCAGCTTCATGTTCACACTAATGTTTTTTGCCTTCTCCTGCATATTCTCTTGTGTGATATGGGTGTAGATGTCCATTGTAGTAGAGAAATCGGCATGCCCCATGACTTGCTGAATGAATTTAACATCGTTGGTGCTTTCGCAGAGCCGGGTACAGAAGGTGTGCCGCAAGTTGTGAACACTAAAATGAGGGAGCAGATCCGGTTCACGGTCTTCCAGTTCAGCCTGATCCATTTCCTCCATGTTGTAAGTTACGCTGATTCTCTCAATCGCCCGATTGATATTGTGGGCGCTCATGAATGAGCCGGTTCGGTTGCGGAAAACAAAACCGTGAACTCCTCCTAACACCAGTTGATCGTCTGGATACAATGCGTCGATGGTTTCAATCTGGAGGCGAAGCTGCTCGGCCACCTCTGGATAGAGGATAGGGATAATTCGTGTACCGCTCTCAGTTTTGGGAGTGGTAATGTGAAATCCGGCTTTTCCGTCAATGACCCGGTAGATTAAGTTGTGGTTGACCGAGATTGTGTTTTCGCTCAAGTTAATATCGCTTTTGGTAATGCCGGTACATTCTGCTACACGCATTCCTGTTCCAAGGAGCACAGTCATGATGGGGAGCCAATGGCTGTATGTAGGGGACTTGGCAATAAAACGCAGGAAATTCTGCTGTTGCGTTTTAGTGAGTGCGATCCGCCGTTTAGGCTTTGGAGCGCTGCCGTCCGTCTTGAGCTTGCGGTAAATGCCCTTGCTGGGATTTTTGCGGATGTAATCGTCGTCCACGGCCATTTCAAGCGTAGGGTGAACAATGGTGTTGATGCTCTCCAGTGAGTTGATAGCAAAACCGTGTTTCAGCAGTTTGGTATAAAACGCGAGAATATCACTTCTGTGGATTTGTGGCAGAGGCATGTTAGCGAAAGGCTCTTCTTTCACATAGAAGTCCCACAGGTAAAGATAATTTGCTCTGGTGGAGGGCTTCAGTTTGATGTTGTTATTCATGTAGACCTTGAACATATCATTCAGGGTAAGCTTCATGGCTTCCTGAGTACGGATGCCATCATCCTTATCTTTGTTGATCTGCTTTTCTTTGACACGAAGACTTGCGAGATCGGAGTCGTAAAGATATTTCTTTTTAGTGCCTAATTTGTAGACATACATATAGCTGCCATCTGCCCGTTGTGTTTCTCCGGGCCGAAGATTTCGTCCTTTGTTGTCTTTTCTCACTTTTGCCATTACTGGTACCTCCTGATTATAAAAGTGTAGTGCGCCTTACTGGCATGGTTATTTAGCCGGAAATATCATAAAGATATTCTTTGATACGCTGGACACTCCATAGGACACGGGTGTTCATGGTAATGCGTGCATTGGCAAGATCCCCAATCTGTACCGCAGTGTGTCTTCCACAGCACAACAGTTTGCAAAGGGTATCGGTATCAACAGCCAAGCACTGCTCCGGCGGTAGGTCATTCGGTTTTCTTTTCTCCATAATCGTCCTCCTTTTTTCGATTACAATGATCCCTTACGATTTGTAGAAGAAGGTTTTCAACAAAAACAATGAAAACGGTCTTGAGGTCAGGAGGTATTGAAAAACAAAAGAACTCTAATGGGGCCATTTCCTACGCCAGAACGGTTCTGCCGTGTATTTCAGGCTGCTGCTGTGCAGCATTTCGATTATGGGCGCGCTTCTGTGGTCATCGCACACTGTCCAGAATTCCTGTATAACTCCCCATAGAGGTTATGAACTTGTCAAGGTACTAAAAGAGCGTAGGGATCATCCGGTATTACCAAATGATCCGATACATCCTATAAATAGGCTGGGAAGAAAGAACTTCTGCAAAGAGGAAAGAAAATTTAAAGAAAATCCAAAAATCAATATATAGAATGTTGGAATTGACAAACACTATATATTGTGTTAAAATTGCAATGTAATTGATTTTTGTGCGTTGCCCGTCAGGGTACACAGGCTTTAGGGCTTGTGTTGCGGAGTAATGACTGCATTGCACACGCTGTTAAGTTTGTACTTGTGTCAGTAGTATCACTGCGCCTTTTCAGGCCGGTATATTACTGGCTTTTTTATTTTACGGGATTTACCCACCATTGCGAGAATGACACCGGTTCATAGGCAACTATGGACACCAGGCTTTATGCCGTCTGTCATTCTCGCTTTTTTATTGCCTGTAAGCCTGAAAGGGCTTTAAGGATAAATCAAAACTGAGAAAGGCAGGTCATGTACATGAATGTGAAGCAGAAAAGAAAGCAGAATGGTCGGCGGGTCAAGTCGGCACACTCCACGGACTGGAAGATGAAGAGACAGGCAGTATCTTCGCTCCGGCTACGAAATGTTGCACCAATGACGAGGGCGGTTATTTTGCCCCGAAGATCACGAAGGGGGATTTGATATGTCTGGCAGCAATAGTGCTGAACGAAAGCGGTATGAACCGCTGGTGCTGGTAGAAACGGCAGATCTTTCAGAAGAAGACTGGCTGGATTACCGGCGCCGTGGAATCGGCGGCAGCGATGTATCGGCGATTTTTGGCACTTCTCCATTCCGGACAGCCAGGGATCTGTACTACGACAAACTGAACATAGCGTCAGTGGAAGATGATGAGGGCAACTGGGTTGCCATGGAAATGGGGCATTTGCTGGAGCCTCTGGTAGCAAAGATATTCGAGCGGAAAACTGGATATCGGGTCTACCAGATCAAAAAGATGTTCCAGCACCCACAGTATCCTTGGATGCTGGCTGATGTGGACTACTTTGTGGAACTGCCGGATGGCACCACAGCAATCCTTGAGATCAAGACCACAAACTATAATGCCAGAGATAACTGGTGGATGAATGGGAAGGAGACGGTTCCAGTCTACTATGAATCTCAGGGGCGTCATTATATGGCGGTAACGGATCTTGACCGATGTTTCTTTTGCTGCCTGTATGGTAACAACGAGGAAGAAGTTATTATCCGGGAGGTCAAACGTGATTTCGAGTACGAGGCTGAGATGGTCTTTTTGGAGCAGTATTTCTGGGAAAACCATGTGCAGCGCCATGTGCCGCCGCCCTATACAGAAAGTGGGGCCTTGATCATTGAGAGCGCACGCAAACACTTTGGTCCGGCAGATAAAAATGCTCCGGCCGTTGCACTCGACCTGGATATGACTGCAAAACTCATGCAGTATTTGCGTCTTCTGGATGAAAAGAAAAATGCAGAGGTGTACTCCAAAGAAATCGACAAGGATATTCAGCGTCTGAAGGCCCTGTTGATTGCGGAAATGGGTACCAGCTGTACTGCGATCTGTGAGCAGGAGGGCGTGAACTATACGGTTACCTATACCCCTGTTCGCAAGTCCATCATCGACAAGGATAACCTGCTTCGGTTGAAACTGGAGCATCCGGATATTTACGAGCAGTTTGTTACAGTATCCGAATCCAGACGGTTCAGCGTTAGAGCCTCAATTATGGAGGCCGCTTAGTGAGGTGAAAAAAGGATGAATTGTATTGGAACCTACGACGGGACGATTTTTTATAATCCTGCCAATAAGTTTTGTATCGTCAGTGTAAAGACCGCAGACCAGAGCGTGCCTGCCGAGGCCAGGTCAAACAGACGGTACAAAGACCATTTGATCCGCTTTACAGCTGTGGGGTATGAGATTCCACGGACAGATGCGGTAGAGCTGGAACTGGATGGTGAATGGACAAAGGGCAAGTATGGTGTCCAACTCCAGGTGGAGCAGTGGCGTGAAATTGTGCCCAGAACAAAAAACGGCGTAGAGGGCTATCTTGCCTCCGGGCTTATCAAAGGGATTGGTCCTAAAACTGCCGCAGACATTGTGGAGCGGTTCGGTGTGGCCACACTGGATATTCTGGAACACCAGCCGGAGCGGCTGTTGGAGATCCGGGGTATTACGGAAAATAAATTGGAGGACATCAGAGCCTCTTATGCAGAAAACCGTATGCTCCAAGGAATTATGACTTTGCTGGCGCCATTTAAGATTACTCCCAAGACAGCATTGAAAATATATCAATATTTCGGCCCAACCAGCGTAGAGATTTTGGAAAAGAGCCCATTTGAGCTTTGCCAGATCTCCGGCTTTGGATTTCGGCGGGTAGATGCAATCGTACAAAAGAGCGGGGGTGATCTCCATGACCCTATGCGTATCAAAGGGGCTGTCTTTTGTGCGTTAGATGAAGGCAAGAGTAAACGAGGCCATCTGTACATCAGTTCTGAAGAACTGGAGAAATCAGCGCTGAAGCTGCTCAATGAGAAGATACCTGTACCGGAGCTTCGCCTGCATCAGCAGGAAGTCAGGGATATGATGCAGGAAATGATCCTGAATGGAGCAATCGTTTCTGTGAAGGATAATATCTATCTTCCCAGAGTGTTTGCCCAAGAGGACGAAACGGCGCGCCGGATCGCCCAGCGTCTGGTCGCCCAGATGCCAGTAGAGCATATTGCGCCGGTGCTGGAACAGGTCAAGGTTGAAATGGGGCTGCGCCTGTCTGCACAGCAGGAGGCTGCGGTCTATGCAGCATTTAGGCATGGCTTGTCAGTGATTACGGGTTCTCCTGGTACTGGTAAAACAACAGTGCTGCGGACGATACTTGAGGTTTACCGGCGGCTGCACCCTGATGGCAAAATTGCTCTTATGGCGCCTACCGGTCGGGCAAGCCGCAGGATGTCGGAGAGCACCGGCTTTGAGGATGCCCGGACATTACACAGTGGTCTGGGACTGACCAGTGAAGAGGATGAGGGTAGCCGGAACAGAAAGTCAGAGCCACTGTCGGCCGATTTAATCATTGTGGATGAGTTTTCCATGGTGGATATGTGGCTTGCCGAGAAATTCTTTGAGCGCATGAAGGCAAATGCCAGAATCGTGCTGGTAGGCGACCCAGATCAGCTTCCCAGCGTAGGAGCCGGAAATGTTTTCCGTGAGATCATCGAGACCCAAATCGTCCCGGTAACGGTGCTGGATCAGATTTTCCGTCAGTCGAAGGACAGTCTGATTGCCTATAACGCCAAATTTATCAACGAGGGCAATACCAAACTGTTTTATGGACCGGATTTTGTTTTCGTGTCTGGTGATAGTCAGGAAGACACCGCTGAAAAGATTACAGAACGGTATTGTTTGGAGATACAGGAGAGTGGCATTGAGAATGTGCAGATTCTTTCACCTTTCCGTTCAGAAGGCGCCGCGTCGTCGGAACAGCTGAATGAAACCATTCGTGAATTGGTCAACCCATTCCGCTCTGCGGAGGAAGAAATCAAGTTTGGCCCCAGGATCTTCCGGGTCAATGACCGCATCATGCAGACCAAGAACACAGAAAAGGTCTCTAATGGAGATCTGGGCTTCATCCGGTATATTAAGGACACTGACCAGGGTAAAAAAATCGGCATGGATTTTGGCGCTGGCAGAACACTGGAATACGGCGTAGATGATTTGAGCAATGTGGATCTGGCGTATGCCACTACAATCCACAAGGCTATGGGCTCTGAGTATGAGACCGTCATTATGCCGCTGCTCAAAGCGCACACCATCATGATGTACCGTAATCTGCTCTACACCGGAATCACGCGTGCCAAAAAGCGGGTGGTGCTGATTGGGCAGAAACAGGTATTGTTTATGGCAATCCATCGTAATGAGATCGGCAAGCGAAATACGCTACTGGGTATGCGCATCCAGATGTATTTCAAAGCCTACGCAAAGAAAGCCGGCATCCCCATTCCGGCTGCGTTGGAAGAGCAATTAAAGAACGCAAGTTAAAAAAGAGAGGTCAGGTGCAGAAATGGCACTTGGCGTCTCCTATTTTTATGTCAGAAAGGAGTTTCCAACATGAATGAAAAAAGTAATCCGATGCCTATGATGTACAAAACAATTCCGGCAGTGGCAGAACTGAACAAGGTACCTGGCTTTGATCCGCTCAAATTTCTGCGCCATAAGGTGTCCAGAAAGACCAATGAGGAAATGCTGCAGTTGGAGTTGCCCTATCAGAAACTGTGGTTCCGTCTGCGCCACCCCCAGGGCCGCATGAAACTGACTACCCTGAGGATCACGGAACAGCTTGCGATTATGGAGGCCAGAGTTTATCTGGACCGCAGTGATGCAGAGCCTATCAGCAGTTACATCTCGCAGCACAGTGCGGAAGAAGGTACCGATTATGTGCAGGCTGCCCAGGATGAGGCATTGAGTGCTGCGCTGTCGGATGCCGGTTTCGGTTTGCAGTTTGCCGATGTTGCTGTTGACAGTACGGGCAAGGTGTTTGGAAGTAGTATTCCGCTTTCCGGGGCGGCTCCTATCCAGCAGCCAATGCCGGATGCGGCACAGAGGCCTCTGGAGCGGCGTTGCGGCAATCTGGCGGGGAAGTTCATGCCCGACTGGAAAGAGCGCCTCAGAGCGTCGTAGAGCGCCGTAATGCGCCTGCGCATCCGACCTCTATCCAGAAACCTGCGGCAAAGCCGGTTCAGAATGAACAGCCCCCGGTTTCTCCGGTACAGCCCACTGTCCAGCAGATGGCTGCAGAAGAGAAGGAGAATATGGATACGCTGCCTGTCGGCAAGGTAGAGGAGAATGCTCCCAATATGGAGCTGCCGGTACCCAACCGTGAGGTTACATTGGATAGCAGTCCAAAACAGGATGATGTGTCTGAGCAGCCGGCCGCACCCGTATTCCAATCGGATGAACCGGAAGAACTGCCTGTGGCGCCTGTTGTTCAGCAGGAAGCACCTAATCAGCCCCTGGCGCCTTCTTATACGGAGAGCACTCCGGTAGAAGATATCTTGAAGGTAATGACCTTTGAAGAAGCGCAGAATGTGGTGGTGGATAGCGGTCTGAGCAAAGGAAAAACCATGGCAACAGTTGCCAAGGAGCGTCCGGTGAGTCTGAAATTCTATCTCACCCCTGGTAACAAGAGTACCAACAATATCGTTCGTGCTGCGGCGCAGATCATGCTCGATGGTATGGCCGCACAGAAAGCCGGATGATAAGCAGCCCCATCTATGGGGCCAAGAAGGGAGGGAGAACAGATGGACTCATATCCAGGAGATTTTCCGTTCGGTATTATGGATGTAGTGGAACTTCTACATCTGCGAATCAGACGCCGACAGGCAAACAGTGTATATGTGGATTGCCCGTTTTGTGGTGACCGCCGCGGCAAGATGAATGTGAATTTCGTCAAAAATGTCTGGCGGTGCAATTATTGTGATGAGCATGGCGGTATGCTTGCGCTTTATGCGCGGCTAAACAATACGACTACATCCGATGCGTATTGGGAGATAGGAGAAGCCCTGTGCAACGATTTTCACAGGGAACGGCCGAACTCTGGATATGAGATGGCAGGAAACCAGCAGGCTGGTACTGGGTCCCCGGTTTCGGGGACTCAGACCGACCTTGCCGGATATGAGAGGAGGGGCGAACTAAAAACAGTGCAGCAAGCAGAACGGGCCAGCGGACAGAAAATCCATCAAACGCTTTCGCTGCTGCTCGCTATGCTGCCTCTTCAGCCTGCCCACCGCAACCATCTGCACTCCCCAAAACGGGGACTGTCGGATGAACAGATTGATAGGATCGGGTTCAAGAGCACTCCACCCCCATTCCTTTGCCGCTCCATTACCGAGCGGCTGATGAAACAGGGATGCAAGGTGGAGGGAGTGCCCGGCTTTTATCTGGATGACAGCGGGCGCTGGACCATGAACTTCTACCGAAAAAACGCAGGGATTTTGATTCCGGCTGTGGGATACGACGGTATGATACACGGCCTGCAGATCCTTTTGGATATTCCGCTCAAGCAAAAAGATGATCCGCCGGATAAGGCAGGAGCCAAATACATCTGGTTTTCGTCCTCGTCCAAAAATATGGGTGTTACATCCGGGAGTCCGGTACATTTTATAGGAGATCCATCTGCCCGGGTGGTCTATGTCATTGAAGGACTGCTGAAAGCAGACATCTCACACTGCCTGACAAACCGGACTTTTGTGGCGATTGCCGGTGCAAACAACACCAGCCAGTTGGATACGCTGTTTGCACTGTTGGCACAGAATGGCACTGAGGAGATCATTGAGGCTCATGATATGGATAAGTACAGTAACCAAATGACCTCTAATGGGGCATCTAAGATCTATCTGATGGCCCGAAAAAATGGAATGGCATGTCGTCGGCTGACCTGGAATCCGAATTATAAAGGGTTTGATGATTGGCAGCTTGCCCTTCGGGAGAAAGAACAGAAGGAAAAGGAGGTGCAGAGAATGAATTTTAAGCAGCAATATCTGTGCGGTAAGTGTGATTTTACCTATATAGATGGCTGCGTCGAGCTTTGGCACACCAGAGCGGAGAAAGATTTGGACCTGACAGAGTATCTGGGGCTGACAAAGGAAGAGTATCAGATATTTCTTGCTCAAGGCAATCAGGCGCTGAAGGATATTCTGGACAGCCAGAGAGTTTTCCGGAGATTTTGCATTTACCAGCTTTGCCTGGGTGAGACACAGACGGTACCTTTCGCGTTCAAGCAACTGGATGCACTGCGTAAGGCTGGATATGAACAGCCGCCTGCCGCCGCCTATCAGACGGTATGGAGCGCAGAGGTCTGTTGCCCAAAGGGTCAGAATGACATGGAAGTGCTGGGGCGTCTGTTCCTGGACTACAATGAACATTTGCCGGAAGATTACAGAGGTCGTCCGTTGGCTCCATCTGATGTGGTGGAACTGGACTGCCAAGGCAAACGCACATACTTCTATGTGAATGACTGCCGGGATTTTGCACCGGTACGCTTCTCCCCATTCTTGTGTAAAAGACTTCCGGAGCCTGCTCAAAAACAGGAATGAAGGGATAGGGGTCAGATGCGTATTGCAGAAAAGAAGAAAAGTCAGATCGCAGCACTGTATGAGCAGTGTTCCGGCCTTCCGGCAGATGTCAGAAGTTGTCTGGAGAATGGCTACTTTACCGTAACGGTACCTCCGCCATGGAATATGAGCAATCAAAAGGTTGCGCAGGAGGTGCAGGACAAAATCAAGGAATGGTCAAGGCAGTATACTGGCGTGGTCTGCTACTGTTTTGACAGCTTCAGCACACTTTTATATGTGCTGTGAGCAACACACAATGGCATGGAAAGGATCATAACGGCCTGCTCCATGCCTTTTTTGCGAAAGGAGATTTTACAATGGGTGTTTTTTCAGAAATAGCAATGGAGCAGCAAAACGGTATGTTCGATTCGTCTGCAGCCTTTGAGGATGATGAAGCCTTTGAGCTGGAGGAGATGGAATCTTTGCCTGTGCCGCCTGTAGGTACAGACACTGTCCCAGTATCGGCGGCTTCGGTTTGTGCCGGTGAGACTGCTTTGGCTGATGCAGAGGAGGAACCTACGGATGAAGTAGCGCCTGCTGGGGAAGAGAAGTCTGCTGAGGAGGGGAATTCGGCACAACCGCCCGCCGCAGAAGATGAAGAAAAAAAGCGTGCGGAGCATGAGGCGGCTGAAGCCCAGCGCAAAGCGGAATTTGACGCCAAACAGCAGGCGAAGAAAGCCGCAGAGCAGGAGCAGATCGCCCGTCTGGAAGCGATGAGTGATGAAGAAGTAATCGCGGCCTCTACCCAGCGGGTAAGTACTGATGTGGAAAAACTGACGCGGCGCAATATGAAGGAGTGTGTGTCCGAGCATATTCAGATGCTCTGTATGGAAGATACGGCGTTTGCCCGTCTGACAATGCATCCGAAAAAGAACATGATTCGCTGTTTCCAGTACATCAACCGGAAAGCCTGGGATTATGTACAGGATGAACTAAAAGCAAGCGGAACCCGCCCTGGTCCCGGACAGCAGGCGTATGGCTGCGATGTGCCGGATGATCTGTGCTATCAGTGGGCGGAAGATTATTTCCGTGACCCTGATGCCAAGGAAGACCATGAGGATGAGGAAAAGTTTGTTCCCAAGCCGTATGCTGGGAAGTCCTCTGCAAAGAACAAACCCAAGAAGGCGGCAGAGAAGAAAAAGACGGAACCCAAGTCGGCACCCAAGCAGGAGGAAAAAAAGCCTTCTCAGGATGGGCAGATGTCGCTGCTGGATTTTGGTATGGCAAAGGCAGGCTGAACCGGCAAAGGAGGAAAAATGCAGAATGATTGCTTATAAGGGCTTTCGCCCCGGGCTGATATGCCGTGGCTATCAGTTTGTGATGGGGCTCAATACGACTGAAAAAGCAAATTGCAGGGAAAATGGATTTCACTGCGCGGAGGACCCGCTTGACTGCCTTAGTTATTATTCCAGCCTGGAGCATTCGGAATATTATATCGTCAACGCCGGCGGCGACATCGATGAAGATGAGCATGACTCCAAAATCGCCTGTACGGAGCTGACTGTGATTAAGCGGCTAACCAAAGAGGAGTTGTTTTTACATGGTTTGGCATACATGGTAGATCATCCGCGCAGGGTGTGGAGCTCCCATGTGGCAGCCAACCGGGCAATGGCGAACTGCGGTTATGCGGTGGTACGGGGCAAAGACCCCGTTGCTACCGGAAGACTGGGAGACATCCTTGCTTTTGCGAAGGAAGCTCCGGATTCGGAAAGTATCGTACAGGTTGCAGTGGGCCGGATTGACGGCGTTACATTACTGCCTGATGTGTGGTATGGCGTAGATTTGACAAAGAGGATGGTGAATTGAGATGAAAAAAAGAGCCCTGATGGCACTTCCCAAGCTGACAGCGACGGATGAAATGAAGAAAATCGCGACTTCAGACCTGCCAAGAAAGGAAAAAACTGACTACGGATATGTTCGGGAAGTCTGTGAGTATTATACCTATCTGAGATGTATCAAACAGGATGGAATATTGAAGGTGGCTTTCTTTTTCCCAGAGCATCTTCGCTTGGATGGGAGTAATCCGGCCTATGAAGTGTATCTGGATAAAGAAAAGCGGCAGTTTATTACCTATAACAGCCTGATACAGAAATGGTGCGAATCCAAGTTGGACAGACTGGACTGGAAGCGGCAATACTGGTATACCAAAGCCTACTGGATCAGCGAGGAAGATGAGACATCTATACAGACATATCTGAACATTGATAAAAAAGCGGTAGAGGCCATCCTGCAGTTTCAGCGGGATGTGCGCGATGAACAGCTCGAACAGCGGCACCGGCGGGAAACTGATCCATGGGATAAAGATATGGAACAGGTGCCGGAACTTCCGAAGGACTGGAGTCGATGGGTGGATAAGGTTGCCATCCGGCAAAATTACATTTACTACCACTACAAAAAGGGCGGCGCCAAAACAGGTTATTGTACCTACTGCGAAAAGGAAGTACCGATCAAGGTACATCCACATCACAATCAAAAAGGCCGCTGTAGTTGTTGCCGCCATTCGGTGGTATTCAAAGCCTATGGACGAGCGGGGTATATGCAGACAGAAAAACATTTTGCCTACCTGATCCAGCGATGCAAAGTTGGCTTTGTAGTTCGTGAATTTCAGGCTGACCGGACATACAGAAAAGAAAGCCTTCCAAACTCCAGACTTTATTGCCAGGAAATCCGGCGCACGATTTATGACAAGGAAAGGAAGCCAAGAACCTACTATTGGGGGTTGTATAAGCAGCGCAATATGCGTTGGATTTCCGGATCCCCCTGTTCTTACAACTGGTCTGGTTCGCATAATGGACGGGTCTATGGCAAAACGCTGCCAACTCTGGAACAGAAGGAACTTCGATGCACAGGGCTGGTCAACTGGATTCGGAAGCAGAAAAGCGTTGATCCGGAAAAATATCTGGCTGTGCTCGAACGGATACCGCAAATGGAACAGATCAGCAAGGCGAGCCTGCCGAAGCTTACCAGAGAATGTTTCAGTTCCTGCGGAACGGTCAGTGAACTTATCAAAAACCGTAGTACAGGGAGCCTGATCAAAGCCTTGGGACTTGACAGCAGAAGGTTTCAGCGCCTTCGGCTCCATAATGGAGGCTGTGATCTGCTGCGGTGGCTGCAATATGAAAAGGGCACCGGCAGGGAAATCCCGGATAATGTCCTTTTGTGGATGTATCAGCAGGATATTAAGCCCAGGGATGTCCAGTTCATTGCCGACCGCATGAGCATGGTGCAGGTCTATAACTATGTGCGGCGTCAGATGCCATCTTTCCGGCGAAACAGCCATGAGGTACTGCGTACATGGGAGGATTATCTTTCCATGGCAAAGAAACTGCACATGGATGTTTATGATGAGATCGTATATCGCACCAGAAAGCTGCGGCGGCGCCATGATGATCTGGTGCTCAAATGCCAGGAGAAGGATATTGAACTGCAGGCCGAGGAGATGGAGGAGAAATTCCCCCATGTTAATGCCATCTGTCAGGAAATCAAAACGAAATATGAGTACGCCGATGCGGATTATATGGTAGTGGTGCCAAGCGGTATTCTGGATATTATTACCGAGGGGCGTGCGCTCCATCACTGTGTAGGAAGCAGCGACCGCTACTGGGATCGGATTGAGCGGCGAGAAAGCTTTGTGATGTTTCTGCGTAAAACGGATGATCCTTTCCATGCCTATTACACGCTGGAAGTGGAGCCGGATGGAACAGTGCGGCAGAAACGGACGGAATATGACCGGCAGAAGAAGGACATTGAGCAGGCAACAGAGTTCCTGCAGAAGTGGCAGCGGGTGGTTACCGCCAGGCTGACAGAAAGCGACAAGGCGCTGGCTGCAGAGAGCCGTGTCCTTCGTGAGAAGGAGTTTATCCAGTTGAAGAAGGATCGGGTCATCATCCATACCGGCCATTTGGCAGGAAAACTTTTGGTGGATGTGCTGATGGCAGATCTGATGGAGAACACGGATAGCATCCAGTCTCCGGCGCTGGCTGCTGCAGCGTGACAAATGAGAATGGCCGGGCATCCTTTGGGTGTCCGGCTATTGATGAACAAGGAAGGAGCAGAGCATGAAACAAATTGGAAATCTGGCAGTGGTTTGCGCCAGGCGACAGGATGTGCTGCTGCAGGTTGGCAGTGAAAAGGTATGTGTCCATGTGGGAGCCGGACCAGAGCGGAATACGCTTCACGCAGCGTGGGACGATGATGACGCCATTCAGCGTATTGTCCATGAATTGAATTTTGGCAGGTATGCAGCCGGCAGAAATGGGCTGCATACCGCACAGCAGGATTGCCCTGTGGGGCGGGGAAAGGAGAAAAGCGCATGATCAAAAACCTGAATCAGCTGCGCAGGACACTTCGGGAAGGGACGCAGTTGGAGATATTGGATCACTGCCGGCCGGAATGTATTGGACAGATACGGAACATTACGCTGGTAAACACGCAGGGCTTTTATAGTACCGTAGCGAATCAGCCAGATGCGTCTGCCAACAGAGGGAACGGCGGCCGCGGCCCAATCCTTTGGTGGGGCAGAGCCGCCCACTGGCAGTTTACAGACGGTGTTTGCAGTGTTTTCGACAGTGAACAGAAGCATACGGAAGAAGAACTGGTTATGTCCTTCTGGGTACTTGAAAAGGAGGCAGCATAATGGAACGGAATATTTTTGAAAAGCAGAGAGAATTGAATGACCGGCTCAACCGTTATCGGGATGAGTATTATAACCGCAATGCGCCCAGTGTGTCAGATGAGGTCTATGACAGACTCTTTGACGAGTTGAAAGAGCTGGAACAGGAAACGGGAATCCAAATGGCAAATTCGCCAACCCAGACAGTAGGCTATCCTGCGGTAAGCAGACTGGAGAAATCCAGACATGAGATCCCGCTGTTGTCTTTGGATAAGACTAAGAGCAGTATGGTTCTTCTGAATTTCATGGGTGAGCAGCAGGTGATGCTGATGCTCAAACTGGATGGCCTGACTGTAAAGCTGACCTATGAGAATGGAGAACTTCTGGAGGCGGCTACCCGTGGCGATGGTGACGAAGGGGAGATCATTACCCATAACACCCGAGCCATCAGCGGTATTCCTTCCCACATTACCTACAAAGAGAGACTGGTTGTGACGGGTGAGGGCTTTATCAGACCCAGTGATTTTGAGGAACTGAAGACCAGCCTGCAGGACAGCAGCGGTAAGCCCTATAAAAACGGCCGCAATCTGGCTGCTGGTTCCATCCGTCTGATGGATGCCAAGACATGCCAGGAGCGTCGGCTGGTTTTCATGCCGTTTGGTGTGCTGGAGGGCTTTCCGCACCTGACCCGGAAATCAGATAAGCTGCGGGAATTGCGTGCGCTGGGGTTCCAGCCCTGCAAGTATCTGGTCACAAAGCAGAAACTGACATTGGAAAATGTGGAAGCCGGTATTTATCAGCTGAGGCAATATGCCACTGACAAAGATATCCCCATTGACGGTATCGTGGTTTCGTTTAACGACATCGCCTATGCCCAGAGCTGCGGCCACACCGGACATCACTATAAGGACGGTCTGGCCTATAAATTTGAAGATGACCTGCATGAGAGCCTGCTGCAGTACATTGAATGGACACCGGGCAGAACTGGAGAGATTGCTCCGGTAGCTGTGTTTACACCGGTGGAAATCGATGGCTGCGAGGTCAGCCGGGCCAGTCTGCACAACTTGTCCTTTATTGAGGATCTGGAACTGATGGCTGGAAACCGGATTCTGGTAAGCAAGCGAAATATGATCATCCCTCATGTGGAGGAAAATTTGGACAGAGGCGGTTTCTCTATGGCGGATACGATTCCCCATGTTTGCCCCTGCTGCGGACAGCCTACCCGCATCCATGAATCAAGCGGAAAGGGCGAAAAGAGCGAGGATCGCATCATCAAGACGCTGTACTGCGATAATCCTGACTGTGAAACACGCCGGCTGAAGAAGTTCGTTCATTTTGTCAGCCAGAAGGCGATGGACATTGAAGGGCTGTCGGAGGCTACACTGGAAAAATTCATTGGTCAGGGATTTATCCATAGTTATCTGGACATTTACCGTCTGGACCGCTACCGGGCTGAAATCGTCCGCATGGATGGGTTTGGTGAAAAGTCCTGGCAGCGCCTTTGGGACGCTATCCAGCAGAGCCGGAATACCACCTTTGAACGGTATCTGATTTCTATGGACATCCCTATGATCGGCAACACTGCCAGCAAGGTATTGGGTCGTGTGTTCCACTATGATTTGGATGAGTTTCGGGATGCGGTCTATGGAGGCTATGATTTTCGGCAGCTTCCGGATTTCGGGGAGACATTGCATAACAATATCCACGACTGGTTCTGTGTAGAAGATAATTTCTGTATTTGGGAGGAGTTACAGACTATGATGAATATTCAAAAGCCTGCTGTGGCAGAACACAGCGAAGACAGGGTGCAGGATAATCCCTTTGTAGGAAAGACTATCGTAGTTACCGGCAAGGTGGAACCCTACACCCGGGACGGAATCAATGACCTGATCGAATCACTGGGCGCCCATGCCGGCAGCTCGGTGTCCAAGAAGACGGATTATCTGGTCTGCGGCGAAAATGCCGGCAGCAAGTTATCCAAGGCCAGGGATTTGGGCGTTACAGTGCTGTCGCCTGCGGAGTTTTTCAGTATGGCTGGTGCTGAGTAAGATAATATAGCATACCATCGGTGTGCTGTCAGTTAATCAATGGGGAGAGAGCCGAAACAGGGCTCTCTCCCCATATCTTTTATGGAAGATTTCAAGTAGGAGGGATTTTAATGCATATCGACAGGATACCGGTTTACCGGGTATATCAGAGGGCTATTGATTTGGAGCTTTACCATTCCTTTGCCGAATTGGTAGTACAGACTTCTCAGGACGATACGGCGAGAAGGACTTACCGACAAACAAGGGCGATGCAGATATGGCAGGTGGAAACGGATGTGTCCGGCTATTTTAAACCATACCATTTGCGTTACCCTGGCGAGGTGTTGGAGCGGTTTGAGGAAAAACTGGGCGATGATGTCCAGGTGTTCCGCGCTCTGGCCCTGGCGCTGGGAAATACCTGTGCGATCCAGTCTGACAATATGTTTGTGGGTAACCAGCGTGGAGCATTCCTCCAGAAATTGCGACGGTCTGCCGGAGAAGATGTGTACCTGCAGGGCGCTCTGCATCTTTTGGAAACAGATGCGGCACAGCGCCATGCCCTGTTGGAGAAACTGGCAGAAAGAGAGTATATGAGAACGGAAGAAGCCCTGTTTGTACTGTCGCTATTTGATGATACGGAACGCGGCTATGAGGCGATGCATACCCAGCTGAGCCGCCTGTTTACACAAAATCGAACACTTTCTCTGGTATATGATTTTGGTGTGCTGGAATGGTTCATCCGGTTCTATGCAGAGCAGGCAAAGAAATACCGCGGGAAAGCCGACCTGGTGCTGCGCACGCTGATGAAACTGCCGTATATGAATGTGAAGCCCGACAGCCGCGAATTTTCGGTTTTGACTAAAGCAGGGTATCGCTGCGATGAAATCATTTTGGCAAACTCTCTCGCTGTATGGGCGGACAGGCTGCCGGATCGGTTGAGTTCCAAGAGCATCACTGCCGAGAAAATCGCAGCGGCGTGTGGGCGGATGCTTCTGAATGCTCCAAAGGATCTTTCGGAAGAATTTTATGAGTATCTTGGCTGGCTGTTTCGGTTCTATGACAGCTTTACGGTCAAGTACGAAGGATTTCAGGGACTCTGGGAAGCGGTTCAATATGGTTTGAACCCCACAGCGCCGAAAACACTGTTATGGATGAATCAAACGATACAGAAAGATTTTCCGTACCGATTTGATGTGTTTGATCCTCAGTACGATGATCTCGCGAAGGAACTGGAGCGGGATAACTATATGGAGTTGTTTACCTTGCAAATGCTGCATTCCAGGCAGGCGATCCCTTTGAAACAGTGGCTTTCCAGATACCAAGAACTAACCGGAGCCGATTATGGAGAATATTTCAGAAGTTGCCATAAGAACAGTGGGCGGGCGTTTGCCTTTCTGGTGGAAAGGAAAGAAATCGATTTATGGGAGTTTTTTGAGCAGCACAGGGATGGTGGCGAATACGCGCCACAACTGAAACTGCTGCGGGAGTATGCCCTAAGAATTTCGAGCTGGAGATGTTTCCGGTTTGTAGAGAGGTTGCTGGCTGAGTATACTTTTCCCCATCTTCAAACGATTTTTGGTGAGCGGTTTTACTTTCACGAATGCTTTGTCAGAAGTGAGGGGTATTACAGCAGAAGAGAATATAAAACATACATCAGCCGGCCATTCCTAACTGCAGAGCAGCAGCGACAGCTTTATGACTGGGTGGAGCTTTCATTTTTCCAAACTGAGCCGGAAAAATATGAGGACTTCGTTTTAAGTGCCTTAAAAGCACCGGAGATCCAACGCCTTTATGATAAAAAAGCGCTGGCAGCGGTGTTGCGGCAGTTTTTTCTCCACAGCGAGTATAACGGCTATGAAATCAACCGGCTGAAGGAAACATTCTATTCCAAGGAAGAGTTGGAGGATGAGCGCAGAGTCGAAGCTGAGAGAAAGGAGCAGGAAAAACGACTGGAGCAGGAAAAACGAACCATACAGAAACGGGAAAAGCTGCAGCAGCTTTATAACGGCAGCGCCGAATCTCTGGTTAAATTCATTGGGGGATATTATCATCAGGACGAGAAGAACGAGGTGCTGAATATGGCGTTTGACAAGCTGGTAGAATGGCCTGTCGGTTGTGTACGGACGATGGAAGCCAAAGGCGCACATGCCTTTTTTGAACTGTGTGGTGAACTGGTAAAGTCTGAACCCCGGCCAAGGCATGAGATTTTGAATATGGTACTGACACTGATCGGAGGTGAAGCAGCATGAGAAATACATTAAAACATCTGACCCTATTGACCAGAATGAAAGATGACGGATTGCTCCCGGCGCTTACAGGCAGCTTTTCAGAGGATGCCATAGCGCAGGCATGTGGACAGGTGGAGACACTTCAATTACAGGAACGGCTGCACATCCGAAAGACAAAGCGGATACAGGAAGAACTGGTTCGGGTGCCGAACTTTGCAGCACTCTATGGTGCGTTGTGCAGGCAGGAGATTGGTGATGAAGAAATTGCTTCGGTCTTAGAGTCGGCAGACGGGTATGGAGAGAGACTGACAGCGTATCCCCAAGAGCAGGTGCTGGCAGTCATGGAATTGGAACTGTTGCCTTCCCTGCGGTTTGAATACCTGAAATACTATTTTCCCTTTGTGATGTATGAAGAAGAGGAGCAGGTCATATTGGATAACCTGCAGACTTTTCCCATTGCGGAGTGGAAGGGACTTTCCATGCTGACGGAGCACCAGCGGGATATGATGCGGCAGCCGTTTCTTGGTTCGTATCTGTTTTGCTGGCATCAAAATGAGCGGAAAGCTCTGGAACTGTTGGAACAGAATCGTCCGCTCCAGAGAGTCTGCATCTTGCTTTATCGGCAAGGTGTGCGGCTGTTTCTGTCAGTAGAGCGCCTGAAAGATCTCCGGTGGATGAAAATGACCGATGTGGGAAAATTCCGCCGGCTGTTGGCTGTATTTGAATATGATGCAGAGGATTTGTCTGCTTTTTTTGACCTCTGGCTGGACAACCATGCCGGACAATACGACCTCAACTGGTTTATCTCCCAGCCACATCCTTTAAGCAAGGAACGAAGGAAAGAAATTTTATGCAACCAACTGAGTTATTTGAATGCTCTGTATGCCGGCAGGCTCCATTTGGATTTTAATGCAATCCGACAATTCCAGTTTTCAATTCTCATTTATGCAGTGGAGCATAGAAAAAAGCATTTTCTGGATTTGGTGGATCAGAACAGTGAAGTGTTCCTGTCCTTGGGGAGATACTCACTTTTGTTTGAGCCAGGCTTTTGTGAGCATTGCAACATCAATTCTCTGACGCTGAAGAATTTGAAAGCCAGCGATTCTGTGAACCGCAATGACAGCTTTTTTACGCTTCTGGAAGAAGGGCAGCAGTACACCTTCGAGGAAATGTATCAGCTCTGGCATCAGAAAGAGGTTTACGTTCGGCTATACACCATGCTGACACCTCTTCCTGTGGATCAGCGTTTGCTGACACTTCGGCAGCTGATAAAGCGGGAGCTGGTCAGCCAGTATACAGGAGATACAGAGCTGGAGCAGCTTGGAAAATGTCTGTTGGAAAGGCCATTTAGCGAATGGTACCGGAGTTCATTTGGACATATCCGTGGACTGACCCGGAGGACTGCCATGGAACTGTTACAACACTATACGAAGCTGCAGACATTCATACCGGCTTTCACTGCGGAGCCGGATGCGGTATTTGCCCTCAACAATATGACGGCTCTTTTGGAAAGGACGGATTGGAAGCAGGTACGCAAAGATATTCTGACAACAGATGCAGACTGGCTGGAACTAAAAGACAAGCTGGTCTTCTCGGATGATTTTGTGGAGCAGAACAGGGAGACTGTCACGGAGTTTTTACTGCGGGGTGGCGCGGCTATGGTACGCGCTCTCTATGGGGAACTGGACGGGCAGGAGTTGGCTGTTGAAGCGCTGCGACGGATCGTACAGGCTGAATTGATGGGCCAGTTCTATAAACTCAAATATTTTGCCGGTGACCTGCAGCGTGAGATCCGCTACCCTGTCAGCGAGATGCAGGAGAGCCTCTGGAAGAAAAATCTTTCTTTGGCCCGAGGTGCATTTCTGGCAGAAGAGGTGGATGATTTTTACCACACTCTGCGGCTTGGGGAGCTTCCTCATGGTACCTGCCTGTCTTACCGTACTGGAAGCCAGAGAGAGTGCCTGTTAGCCGCCTTTGACTCTAACAAGAAGATTATTCTTGTGAAAAAGGATGAAACAGTGGTGGCTCGCGCCTGCCTCCGTCTGACAAAAGGTGCATTTCAAAAACCACCTGCCATCGATTTTTCTTTTGCTGATTTGTCGCAGGAGAACACGGCTACCGGAAAGTCTGCCGCAGGTGAGAAGGCTGTGTTATTCCTGGAGAGTGTTTATACTTCCAGACTCAATGATATTGAAAAAGAGGAAGTAATGAAACTGGCAGTTTCCCTGACAACACAGAAAGCGGCAGAGTTGGGTGTTGTGGCGGTACTTGCAAGAAAGTATCTTGGTTGCTATGAACGGGATGAGTATGTGCTTGCACCGTTCTATGTGTACATCTCAAAATCCAAAAACGGATGGCAGTATCTGGACTCTCTGGGCGGAGCGGCATATACCTCAGCAAAAGAGGAGTATGTAGAGCATCCATTCCTGGTCACACAGACTGCCATGCATCATACAGGGGCAAATAACAGAAACGAGGTGGATTATGAATAATAGGACAATGGCAACGGTTTATGTGGATCGGGATAGTATTTCCCTCAAGACCCGCTCCAGAAATGGCTGTTCGCCGCAGCAATTTATTATTTTGAAAAAGGAACTGCAGCGGCTGGAGGAGAAGAAGTATTTGATCGCCAAAGATATTCATTCCTATGCAGAACTGCGGCTGTGTGATGCCGTAGACGGTGTCAAAGTGCTGGAGTTTTCCTTCACATGGCTGAAGGATGCTGGCAGAGACAGCGTTTCCGGCTATACCGAACGGATCAGGCTGCCCTATGAGCCGTTTCGCGCATATGCGGCAGGTGAGGAAGAAACCGTTGATGGAACACGGTGGCGGCTGCTGTCCATTCCGGAACAGAACCGGCCAAAGCTAGAGTTTCACAGCCGGAAAAATCTCAAGGCCGTAGTGGAAAATCCTATCCTTCGGCACAAACTGGGGAAGTTTCTGGACCAGCACTTTAACTGGTACAACTATGAGCGCATCGTCCTGACGGATGATTACCTGCCTTACAGCTTCTTTTTTGAGGGCTACATGGTACAGGGCGCAAAGACTTGCGGTGGAGTAATCCTGCATGGCGAAGAGAACATCCAAACGGCGAAATACGGGATACATACATAAAAATCTATAGGAAGATTTTATACATAGTCAACACCGCCGCAATCGTATAGTTTGCGGCGGTGTTCTTGTTGTCCAACATGACATTGAAATTCATATTTTTATTCTTGTGCTGAAAAGTAGGCTATCCTATAATTAAAAAGAAAAATATCGGATTGGGACATTTCTGCAACATTTGATGTTTAGAATATCAGTATGATCGGAAAATTGGGAAAGGAAGTGAAGGCTTTGAAGAAGATTTTAATTGTAGAGGACGATCAGCTTTTGAATCGGACCCTGGCATATAATCTGACCTCTGACGGATATGAGGTCATTTCGGTTTTTAATTTTGACAGCGCGGTAAGAAAGCTGCGGGAAAATGAGTTTGATGTGGCGCTATTGGACATTAACCTGCCCGATGGCAGCGGACTGGATCTGTGTGAAGAAATCCGGAATCGCGGTCAGCATACCTATATCATCTTTATCACCGCCAACGACAAGGAGAGCGATATGCTCAAGGGATATGAAGTCGGCGGCGCGGATTATGTGACCAAGCCCTTTTCTGTGACAGTGCTTTGTAAAAAAGTAGCGGCGGTTTTTGCGAATCTGGAACTGCGGACACCTCGGCATGATCTGTTTGACGATGGCTTTCTGAAAATCGACTTCTCTGAACAAAGTGCGTCCCTTGCCGGAGAATCCCTGGACTTTACACCGAAGGAATACCGCACCCTGTTCCTGTTCGTAAAGAATCCCCGGATTATTCTGACCAAGCGGCAGATTTTAGAGAAGCTGTGGGATATTGATGGAGACTTTGTGGATGAGCATACTCTAACGACGATCATCAGCCGTATCCGCAAAAAAATCGAAACAGAGGAGAGGAAATATATTAAGACAGCTTATGGAATGGGCTATCAGTGGATCGGCGGTGAGCCTCGATGAAGCTGCAAAATTTATCCGTCAGGGCATTTTTGAGAAAAATTGTGGCGGGGACTCTGCTCACTGCCGCTTTGCTGCTGTTGATTTTTTTCCTGTTGACGAAAGATGTGCGTGTTGTCATCTGCGGCATTATTTTGATAGCTGCATTTTACATTTGGGGCATGGTTTTTCTGCACTATTTTCAAAAGAAACTTTCTCTGTTCACCGATGGTTTGTGCCAGACATTGGATCACATGATGGACAGTACAGACCGGCCCCAGGTAGACTATGAAGCGGAAACACTGCTGTCTCGGATTAGCCATCGTCTGGAACGGCTCTATAATGTGATGCAGAAAACCAGACATACGGCAGAGGGAGAAAAGGAAGAACTGCAATCCCTGGTATCAGATATTTCCCACCAGACCAAAACCCCCATCGCAAATTTGAAGCTGATCAACGATACCATGCTGACACGGCCATTGACAGAAGAAAAGCGCAAGGAGTTTTTGCAGGCCACAGGCACGCAGCTGGATAAATTGGATTTTCTCATTCAGGGAATGGTGAAAACCTCCCGTTTGGAAACGGGTGTCATTACGCTGGAGAAACAGGATGCTGTGATCGGGGATACGCTGGTGAGCGCCATCAATGGTGTTTTGGCTCCGATGGAACAAAAAGAGATCAGTCTGTCGGTGGACTGCCCATCTGATTTGACAATATCCCATGACAGCCGCTGGACTTCCGAAGCATTGTTTAACATTCTGGATAATGCGGTAAAGTACACCTCTGCTGGTGGCAGCATTCAGGTGAGGGTACGGGATTGGGAGATGTATTTGAGGATAGATGTGACGGATACAGGCAGAGGCATCCCGGAGCATTCTCAGGGCACGATCTTCAAACGCTTCTATCGGGATGAAGCGGTGCATGATATAGATGGGGTCGGAATCGGCTTATACCTTGCCCGTGAGATCATTACCATGCAGGGGGGCTATATTACCGTCGAGTCTAAAGTTGGGGAAGGATCAACTTTTTCCGTGTTCCTGCCCATAAAATAATTCTGAGGCAGTCTGTTTTGGCAGGCTGCCTTTTTTGAAAAATTTTTAGAGGACAATGGATTTTAGGACAATTCTGCAACATTTGGGATTTATGCTGACAGCAACATCATGAATTTGGAGGTGGCCTTATGGAAATCACAAAGACATTACTCATCAATGCAGCTTGCTTGCTGATCCCGCCGGTTGTTGTTGTGCTGCTGCTCCGGCACTTCTTTCCAAGAAAAATCAGTCTTTAGAAGTAACAGAGAAGTTCCTGGACTCCATTCAGGGGGATTACCGTTTTGATGTGACGGTATCATCTGCACTTTCTGAAATGCCGGAGATTGGGCGTAATATAGCCTTTTATACATTGCCCATTCTGGTGCCGATGGATCAATACTATGAGATTATCCAGAATTTCGGAGAAGATCGTGCAGTTTACAATTACAGGACTTACATGAATCTTCTCGTGGAAGATGGGCTGGATGCCGAAGTACAGGCGCAGGCAGAGCAGATCTGTGGTACTTATCTGGGGACGAGTGATTTCTATACCTCCAGCAAGACACAGCGCGCTTTGGACAGAGAGCGGCTGACCGATGCGACCATGCTGATCGTTTACAGTTTGACTGCACTATTTGGTATCATTGGAATCTCATCAGCAGCAGTGGCGATTCTGAACAGCCTGTATCAGAGAAGAAAGGAATTTGCCATGCTGCGTTCTGTGGGGCTGGATAGAAAAGGTCTTGACCGTTTGCTCCATATAGAAGGGATCTTCCTTGGAGGAAAGCCTTTGGTCATTGGATTACCAATCCTGTTTTTGAACGCCACAGTTCTGATGTGGATGCAGGATGTGACTTTTATGGAGTTCATTCAGGTATTCCCGTTATTAGGGCTGGCAGCCTATATTGTCCTGGTGCTAATGGTCATCAGTGGGATTTACAGGGCGGCTTCCAGAAGAATCCGCAGGGATATTATTGTAGAAGTCTTAAAGGATGAAAATGTGTGAGTCTTACTGCAAAATGAATTGTCCTAAAATTGAAGCAATTCATTATGGATTTTCATACTATTTAGGACAATTCTGCAACATTTGCCCTTTACCCTATACGCAACAAATTAAAGCACACTTATAACAGGAGAAAACACCATGAAAAAAATCAATTTTTGCAAAGCAACAACAATCATCTTAATAATCAATGTTATTTTATCTATTGTTTTATTTTTCGTTGTTCCTGATAATATAGCAATTCAATGGGCAGGTACATCCCCCAGAAATGCAGTAGATTCTTACTATATATTTTTAGTACCGGTATTGTCAGTGCTTTTTGCTTTTGCTGGAAAACCTATTTTTACAAGGTTCCTGTTTAGATTGTGGAATAGAACTAACGAGTATTTAGTGGCATACCTAAATTTGTGTCTGCAAGTTGTATTTCTTACTTGTGAAATCTATATCGGGTTATATAACTTATGTAATTTTAATGTTGCCATTAGTATAATTCTCATTGTGGAATTTATGATAAATGCGGTGATTGGATTGAAATTATTTCACAATCAATCTATCTAAAAAATCGTGTAGTATGTTTCGGTGGACAGTTATTTCTGGATGCCCGCTGTAAATTTTTTTGAAATGTCCGAGAGTTGTAACATTTCTCGGACATTTGGGTTTTATAATGATCTTATCAACAAAAGCAAGCGTATACATGAAGCAATGCAATAAAAAAGTTGCTTGTTCAATAAGAATATGAATTGTCCTAAAATTGAAGCAATTCATTATGGATTTTCATACCCTTTAGGACAATTCTGCAACATTTGCCCTTTACCCTATACTCAACAAATTAAGAAAGGCAGGTAACTGTTATGAAAATTTTGCAGACAACTGATCTTAAAAAATACTACGGCACAGAGCCGAACATTACCCGCGCCCTGGATGGCGTGAACTTTTCTGTGGAGGAGGGCGAATTTGTGGCGGTGGTCGGCACTTCCGGCTCCGGTAAGTCCACCCTGCTTCACATGATGGGCGGTCTGGACACACCCACCTCCGGCAGCGTGATGGTGCGGGATAAGGAGCTGGCGAAGATGAACGACGAGCAGCTTACCATATTCCGTCGCCGCAATATCGGCTTTATTTTCCAGAACTACAATCTGGTGCCAATCCTAAATGTGTATGAAAACATCGTCCTGCCGGTGGAGCTGGATGGGGATACGGTGGATCAGAAATTCATGGCGGATGTGGTGTCCATGCTGGGACTGGAGGATAAGCTGAAGAATATGCCAAACAACCTCTCCGGCGGCCAGCAGCAGCGTGTAGCCATCGCCCGCGCTCTGGTGTCAAAGCCCGCTATCGTCCTTGCCGACGAACCCACCGGAAACCTGGACAGCAGGACCAGCGCCGATGTGCTGGGGCTTTTGCAGAGAACAAGCCGTGAATTTAACCAGACGCTGGTGATGATTACACATAATGATGCCATTGCCCAGCTTGCAGACCGTATTGTACGGATCGAGGATGGCAAAATCGTTGGATAAAGGAGGTGGCAGACATGACATTGCCTTTTGAAAATGACACAGGGCCGGTTATTAAAAGACTGGCGGCAAGGAGTATTCAGACAGACAAGCGGCGCAACCTGTTTGTGATTGTAACAATCGCTTTGGCGGCTGCTTTGATGGCGGCGATTTTCTGCGCAGGAGCGGGAAATGACAGAAAACTGGAGGCGGATCTCCGGGGACAGTATCAGGCGGTTGTGGTGAATTGTGACCGTGATACGATTGAAAAACTGAAAGACTGCCCGGAAGTGGAACGCTGGGGCCTTTCCCAGAATTACGGTTCCGCCCGCTATGGTGACAGCGTTCTGACTGTGGAGTATGCGGATGCCAACTGGATGGAATTGGGGAAGAAACCTTCCTTTACCGGGACGCTTCCGCAGGCTGCCAATGAAATTCTGGTAGAACGGGCATTTCTTGATTATTTTGAAATCCCCGCAGAAGTCGGGCAGACCATAGAAGTGAATCTTGGAAACGGAAAGCAGACCTATACCGTCAGCGGTATCATGGATGTGGAGAATAACTCCCGTATGTTCCAGCTTTATGTATCTGAAGCATTTGTGGAGGAGATGGCACAGGGAGAGCCGCTGTTTGAATTTCGGCTTCGTTATACCGGTGCTGATGGTATGGAGCTGGAGCAGCTCAAGGCGGGTATTGCAGCATTCCTTTCCGCCAACGATGTGGAGGAGGATCAGATTTTTTACAGCTCCAACTATTTCGATATGCAAGGGTTTAAGACCGGTGTGATGAAATATTACATTCCGGTGGCAATCCTTTTGCTGGTTGCCTGTGCCGTGGTCATTTACAGTATCTTTTTCATTTCCGTAAAGGGCAAAATGCGGGAATATGGACGCCTGAAAGTGATCGGCACAACACCAAAACAGATCCGGCGGATCGTGCGGCGGGAGGGATTGCTGTTATCTCTTTGCGGTATCCCGCTGGGGCTTTTGGTTGGAGGGGCTATCGGGTTTGCCATTTTCCCGGCACATTGGAGCTGGGTGGGCAATCTGCCCTATCTGGCTGCGACCGCAGCAGCCTGCGCCCTGACGGTATTTCTGTCCATTCATGCGCCTGTCCGCATGGCGGCGAGGGTATCCCCTATCGAAGCGGTCCGCTCCAGTGGTTATGAAACGGCAACAGACCGGAAGGATCAGAAAAACCACCGCATTACGCCGTTCTCCATGGCACAGATGAACTTTAGGCGGAGCAGGAAAAAGACGGTCATCACTCTGGTATCTCTGGGATTGACAGGGGTGTTTCTGGTAACAGCCGCTACGGTACTCAACTCCATCAGCCCCGAAAAGATGGCGATAGAAGCCATGGGAGATCACTGTAACTATGAGGTCAGCTGGATGGATTCGGGAGGAGCGGAAGGATTGCCTGCCATCGCGCGGGAAAATCCACTGACAGAAGAACTTCGTCAGGAGCTTCTTGCCATAGATGGTGTGGAATCTATCACCAGCCATGAAGTGACATCCGCAACGGTGAAATTCCCCCAGGAAAGTGTTGCATTAAAGTTCCCTGTATTTGACAGAGAGCAGATGGAACAATGGCTGCCGGAGGAAAATCTGGAACAGGGCAGCGCAGATTATGAGGAGCTTGCTGCAAACAACGGTGTGGTCGTGACCGATTCGGAAGACCATCTTTTGAGTATGTTTTATGGCTATACGCCTGCTGTCGGGGATGTGCTGACCTTTGAATCCATGGACGGTAAGAGCATAGAAGTAACGGTCATGGGGATTGCGAAGCCGTCAGTGACATCAGGCACCGGCGCATGGGGTCTGTTTACCCTTACAGAAGAACTGGCCGATCAGCTCTACCCGGACATTGAGAACAGAGAGGCTGCTTGGAATGTCCACACATCAGAGGACTCGGATGCGCTCAGGGCGTCTATTTTCAGTCTGCTGGAAAATCCGGTGCTGACGGTCTTTTCCAGAGCAGACCATGCGGCATCCCTGGAATCGCAGCTAAAGATGATGACCCGCGGTGTTTATCTGCTGCTGGCATTCCTGTTTGTGTTCTCCATGGTAAATCTGGTCAACACCCTGATGACCAATCTGCTGGCAAGGCAGCAGGAGCTTGGAATTTTGCAGTCTGTGGGAATGACCGGAAAGCAGGTTTCCCGTATGCTGATCGCAGAATGCCTGTGGTACGCAGGGGTTACGGTATTTTTGTCAGTTGGCATTGGCGGAATCCTGGGCTGGATTTTTGACTATGTGATCAGCAACTTTAATATTTTTGGGGAACTGTCCTATCAATTCCCTTTGATGGAAACGGTTGTTTTTGTTCTGGCACTTTTGGTCGTGACCGGAATCTTCTCTGTGGTTGCTGTCCGTTACTCTAAACGGCTTTCCCTTGTAGAGCGGATTAAGACCATGGACTAACCAGAGGCGGCGGCTTCCGATGTGAAGCCGCCGCTTTGCTGACAGCAGAAATATAAGACTTAAAGGAGATGATCAAAATGACAGTACCATTTGAGAATGATACAGGAAATATTGTCAGGAAACTGGCAAGAAAAAGTTTGAAAAGTGAGAAGCGCCGGAATCTTATGGTGGTGATCGCCGTTGCGCTGGCATCCTGCCTGATCTGTTTTTCGATTGTGATGGCTTTGTCTACCCGGCAGATAGAGAAAAATCATGTGGAGGATACCTATGAGGCAGTCTATACCAGGATTACTGAAGAAGATGTGTCTACCCTGAAGGGGCTGGATGACTTCTCAAGGGTAGGAGAGTATTATATGCTGGCTGTGGAACCTGCGGAGCAGGGATATAACGCCTCCTACATTTATTGTGATGAGGAAACCATGTATATTGCCCGTGACCAGATGAAGCTTTTGGAAGGCCGCCTGCCCCAAAAGGAGGATGAAGTGGTAGTAAGCCGTTATTTCCTTTCCGAATATGGTGCAGACGCCGGGATTGGCGAAAAGGTTATGCTGAACAGTGAGAGCTTTCACGGAGAATATACGGTGACTGGTATTCTGGAAGGCTATAAGGAAAAAGAGGTAAATGGATCGTCCATTCTTCTTTCCAAAGAAGCCTTGAAAGGATGGAGCGGCTATAACCCCGCTGATTATCGCGCCTATGTGCATTTTAAGAATGAGCAGCAAATGGATGAAACAGAGCTGACTGCCCGCAGCCGGGAGATTGCCAAGGAATATCAGTTGGAAATGCCGATCATGAACCTCAGTTATATGAAGTTCTATAAGCAGCCTGTGAATGTCAGTATGCTGGCGCTGGTTGCCGGAATCGCAGTTCTGGTCATCATTGGAGGATATGTGGTGATTCAAAGTATCTTCCGGATCTCGATCAATGACAAAATCCAAAGCTATGGACAACTGCGGACTATCGGCACAACGCCAAAGCAGATCCGCCGTATTGTCAAAAAGGAAGGCCGCTTTTTAGGATGGGCCGGCATTGGAATCGGTATTTTGCTGGGATGTGCAGCCGGGTTTGCCCTGTTTTCCCGTGGGTTTAATTTGCCGTTTTATGCTGCTGCGATTGTTTTGACTGCACTGCTTGGCTGGTTTATGGTATCCATTGCGATCCGCAGGCCGGTAAAGATTGCCGCAGGTATCTCTCCGATTGAAGCAGTCCGCTTTACCGGCAGTCAGAGCGGAAAGTCCCACACACATAAGAAGAATATGCGGTTAAATCCCCTCTCCATGGGAATTGCAAATTTCAGGCGTGACCGTAAAAAGACGATCAGCATCGTGGCTTCCCTGAGTCTGGGCGGAGTGATCCTTTTGGTGACAGCCTCTATTATTTTGGTTCGTTCGCCGGAGCGGATCGCAAGACAGTATTTCCCGGATGGGGATTATAAAATCTATATCCATTCTGAAAAAACAGAATATGAGGTGATGTCGAAAGGAAATCCTTTGAATGAAGCGCTTCAGCAGGAGGTTCTGGCTGTGGACGGCGTGACAGATGTGATAGAGAATCGTCAGGCGGTTCATGTGCGGTTTGAGAATGAGGAAAGTTCTTCCGGCGGAATGTGCGATCTGTTGAGTGACCGAAACAGGGATCAAATGGAAGCGGCTCTTGTGTCTGGAACTTTACCTCAAGATTCCCATAGTATTGCACTGGATATGGAATATGCAGAAGATATGATCGGTGTAGATGCGGGAACGGTTATCAAACTTTCCATAGGGGATCAAGAGATTCCTGTCACGGTTTCCGGCTTGTTCATAAACAATGAGCTTAAGAATGGTCATGGTCCTCTGGCATTGGACAACACCTGTATGGTTGCAACCAAAGAGCTATTTGAGGAAACAATGCCTATGATCGATTGTTTTGATTATTCCTGGAGCATTGTCAGCGATCCCCAAAAGGCGGAGCAGATTGAAAGCAGTCTGAGTGCGATCATTTCTTCCGATCCGGATCTTGACTTGGATACCATTGGGATACATAAGGATTATGAGGAAATGGAAAACCGGGTCGTTTTTGGAGGGCTTCAGGCGCTGTCGTGGCTGGTGTTCCTCTTTGGCGTGGTCAACCTCATCAACACCACCCTCTCCAATCAGATGTCCAGAAAGAGGGAAAACAGCGTCTTTCGCGCCATCGGTCTGACCAGAAAGCAACTCTGCCAAATGACTATCTATGAAGGAATTTGCTATGCGTTTTCTGCTGCATTGGCAACCCTGGCAGTCGGCCTCCCGATTGCAGTGATATTTGCCCGAAAATTCAGCGAAATGACTTTCCATGTAGCAATGCCATATTCCTTCCCCTTCCTGCAAATGGGGCTGTTCGTTCTGGTGCTGTTTGGCCTGGAGGTGATTCTGTCCTTCTGGACAATGCGCAGGCAGAAAAATCAATCGCTTGTGGAAGAAATGCGAGCGATGGAATAAGCATATAGGATTGGCGGGGCGGCGTGTGCTGCCCCGCTTTTTAAGTTTGCTGTTATATTTTGGATTGTTATTGACTTCTATTACGGTTAGTGATATATTTATTACAGTAACCGTAATAAGGAGGCAGGTGTTATGCGAGACAATGCGAAAGGTGGTGCGCTCACAGAGGTGACCTTTTTTATTTTGCTCTCTCTTTATACCCCGAAACATGGATATGCTGTCATGCAATTTATTGAAGATAGTACAAAAGGGCGGCTTACGCTGGGGGCAGGTACTTTATATGGTGCGTTGAACTCATTGCAGGAAAAAGGCTGGATTGCACCTTTTGGAGATAGTGCGGGACGGAAAAAAGAATATCTCATTACAACGCAAGGAAAAGAAATTGCAGAAAAGGAACTTATAAGGCTCAATGAACTTGTATGCGTAGCTAATGGAATTATTGGAGGTGCAGTATGAGCAAAAAGTATTATCGTTTCTTTGGCGGTTTGTTGACTGCCCAGGAACATTGGCTGAATAAAATGTCTGAAAAGGGCTATCGTCTGATTCGGGCGGAAAAAATGTTGTATGAATTTGAGGAGTGTAAACCGGATCAGGTAAAATACTGTGTGGAGTTTATCGGGCAAAAATCGAAGGTCGATGCGTCAGATTATCATGAGTTTTTAGAGGGGATGGGTTACAAAGTATTTTATAAAAACATCAACCTGAACTACTCTGTTGGTAAAGTGCGTCTACGGCCATGGGCTGAAAAAGGCGGACGCATAGCAACAAATGCCACCACCTTTAACCGGGAACTGTTGATTGTAGAAAAGGATAATGACGGTAAGCCATTTGAACTTCATACTTCTTATGAGGACAAGGAAAACTATTACAGAAATCTGCGTAATCCGTGGTTGTTGATACTGCTCATGTTCGCAATATTTGCGGTTGCAAAATGTTCGGTAGTTTTTGGTGTGCTTGCCCTGGTTTCTCTAATTCCTGTTCTCGTATATCAAACCCAGGTCATGCAGAACAAACGCGAAGGTAAGACAAAAGAATGGTGAGGTGTTTATATTATGAATGAACGAGAAAAAACGATTCGACTATGGTTTGATATGTGGCTCAATCAGCAGGATATGGGCATTGATGATATTTTTACAGAAGATGTGATCTATACAGAAAGCTGGAGTCCCCAGTATAACAACCGAAAAACAGTAAAGCATTGGTTTCAGGAATGGAATACCCGTGGCAAGGTAGTTGTTTGGGAAATCAAGCAATTCTTCCATAAGGGAGATCAAACGATTGTAGAGTGGTATTTTAAAAATGAAATGAATAATGGAAGTGTAGAGGAATTTGATGGAATCTCGCTGGTTGAATGGACAGAAGATAATAAAATAAAGGCATTAAAAGAATTTGGGTGTAATCGCAATACCTATAATCCATACCAGGAAGGCGATACCCCTCAATTCAGAGCAGAAAAAGCGAATTGGTTTTGATTGAGTGCTTATGGAGGTAAAAATATGATGTATCGGACAGAATTAGTAGAAGGAATTACCGTGGAAAATGTAACAGAGAAAATCAATGCAAAAATAGAAGAAATGGAAAAGGAAAGCTATCGACTTGTTACGATGTCTTTTTGGGGAACCGAAAGAGCTGTACTGGTTTTCAAAAAAGGGTTAAAGGGTAGTTTGCTTTAACACATAGTTTGCTTTTGAACTGCCGACTATGGTGCATTGACAGATTGGCAGTCTCAACCAAAATATGCAGGAGTAACAACATGAAACAAATATATTTACACGGGCTGGGACAGAACCCAGACAGCTGGAGTAAAGTAATAGAACAATTAGAGGCTGTTGAGCATAGTATGTGCCCTGATTTGTCAAAACTTGTTCAGGGTCAGGATACAACGTATCAAAATCTTTATGCTGCTTTTTCGGCTATGTGCGATGCAATAGAGGAAGATATATGCCTTTGTGGCTTATCACTGGGTGGTGTATTGGCTCTTAATTATGCAATAGAACATCCAGAAAAAATAAAGGTATTGGTTTTGATTGCAACACAATACAAAATGCCTAAGAAATTATTAAAAGTCCAAAATGCAATATTTCGGTTTGTGCCAAAATCTATGTTTCAACAAATGGGGTTTGGAAAATCGGATTTTCTCAAACTATGTAACACAATGATGGAATTGGATTTTAGTGATTCGATATATAAGGTTTCTTGCCCTACATTAGTAATTTACGGTGAAAAAGATCGTGCGAACCAAAATGCCTCTATAGAACTTGCAAATATGTTGATTGATGCTGAACTTCAAGTGTTTAGTGGAGCAGGACATGAAATAAATATAGAAGCACCAGATAAACTTGTGGAAACTCTTCGGGTTTTCTTTAGTAGAGTTTAATAAATTCATATCTTTTGTGTGAAAGAGAACTCGGGATTTATCAAGCTATTAAATTTTGACTTTTTCTTCAAAAAGCTATTGACTCCTACGTTGCGTAATAGTTTAAAGTATGCTTATCGAGAGGAGGGAATGACAATGATGACAGTAAATGAGGTAAGTAAATTAACAGGAGTGAGTATACGCACTCTGCAATATTACGATACCATTGGACTCTTAAAGCCTATTGAATATACAGAGTCTGGATACAGGTTGTATGACGATACATCCTTGGAAAGGTTGCAGCAAATTTTACTGTTTAAAGAATTGGAATTTCCACTTAAGGAGATTAAAGAGATAATAGATGCGCCTAACTTTGACAGAAATAAAGCATTAGAACAGCAGATTGAATTACTCACCATGAAAAAGGAGCATCTTGAAAATCTTATTAATTTCGCTCGAGAAATAAAAGGAATAGGAGTGAAATATATGGATTTTAAAGTATTTGATACAAGAAAGATTGATGAGTATTCTAAACGAGCAAAAGAACAGTGGGGACAAACTGCTGAGTACAAGGAGTTTGAAGAAAAAACTAAGAACTGGACAAAAGATGATGAAACTGTTGTTGCAAATGAGTTTATGCAAATATTTGCTGAGTTCGGAAAGATGAAGAAAATGAATCCGGCTGATGAGAAGGTTCAACTACAGATAAGAAAACTTCAAGATTACATTACAGAGCATTTCTATACATGTTCTGATAAAATTATATGCGGTCTTGGAAGAATGTATGCCGGTGGCGGAGAGCTTACAGAAAATATTGATGCTGTTGGTGGAGTAGGTACTGCAGAATTTACAAGTAAAGCCATTGATATATTTTATCTGAGCAGAAAGTAAAATTCCAGTTTGGTGAATTGATTTTTTTAATGAAGATAAAAAAAACCGGGGATCTAATCCTCGGTTTTTTTCTGGCTGGAAGTTCCATCGTCTAATTTGAAAATATCTTCCACGCTCATATTCAGATAATGGGCAAGTCGGATTGCCATTTCCAATGAGGGGTTTCGCTCCCCACGTTCAATTCTGCCGATGGTACGGCTGCAGGAGCCGGTTGCTTCTGCAAGGTCTTCTTGAATTAGATTTCGCTCCACACGAATATCTTTCAGGATGTTGCTGATTGCCATCCAATCACTTCCTTTAACTTTATTATTGTTTCAACAGCCGGTTTGAATGGCACGGACTGTATTACGATTATTGAAAACCGGGGATGTCGGAAGCATCACACTTGCCGACAACTCTGCCGAATATTTTAAAAGAGTCTGATTCCTGAATTGCGATAGGTTTGTATTTTTTATTCAGGGAGATCAGGAATAATCCATCCGGTTCATCATGGAGTTTTTTGATGTAGGCATCTCCATTGAGGTAGAAAATACCAACCTCTCCATTGCAGATGCTGTCTTTTTGCTGGATCCATGCAATTTCTCCGTTGTGGTATTCCGGTTCCATACTGTCTCCGGATATCCGGACTCCGAAGTCTGCATTGTCCGGGGCAAGATCGCCAACTTCATAAGATTCTTTTGGCGCATCTGTCAGGAAATTACCGGTACCTGCAGAAACAGCATCTCCGAAGATGTCCATAAATATTTCTTTTTTGCGGAAAGGAATAATGTTTGCAACTACTGGTTCAAACAAGCCGGAGGCTTTTAGTATTTTTGCGTAATCTTTTATTTTATCTTTTCCTTCCTGATTCAGACCGTCCATTACACTGTATGGATTTTTTCCGAAATAAGCATCATAAATATCTTCAATATCCAATAATTTACAGAGAGTCAGAAAAACATGCAGTCCTGGTTCTCGTGCATCCGTCTCCCATTTGGAGATTGCCTTCGCTGTAACGTCAATGCCCTGCTGTGAAAGTAATTCTGCAAGTTCTGGCTGCGAAAGCCCTTTCTTTTTTCTGTTTTCTGCAATAATCCTGCCAATAGAACGCATATATTCGCCTCATTTCTATGAAATTCCGTTAGATTCTTATAGATGCATTATACAGCACAAATACAATAAAATCAAGAGAAATCTCCAAAGTGTAGATAATACAACCAAAATGTCAGTTGACTATCTCCACAATGTCGGCTTATACTAACCATGCAAGGAATGATAAGAAAGCCGGACGGAGGTGAGAACAGGATGGGTGACAGGACAATTTTACATAGTGATATGAATTGTTTTTATGCCAGCGTAGAAATGCTGCATCATCCGGAACTAGAGGGAAAGCCACTTGCTGTAGGAGGCGATCCGGAAGCAAGACATGGTATTGTGTTGACGGCAAATTATATTGCGAAGAAATGCGGGGTAAAAACAGGAATGGCACTTTGGCAGGCAAAACAGGCTTGTCCGGAAATCATTTTTGTGCCGCCGAGGATGGATCTGTATTTGAGATTCTCCAGTATGGCGAGAGAAATCTATTCAGAGTATACGGACAAAATTGAGCCGTATGGAATAGATGAAGGATGGCTGGATGTGACAGAAAGCAGCATCATCAAAGGTGATGGAATGAAGATCGCCCAGGAAATCAGTGACCGGATTAAGTACGAACTTGGTATTACCGTGAGTATTGGTATTTCCTGGAACAAGATATTCGCAAAACTTGGCTCTGATTATAAAAAGCCGGATGCCATCACACAGTTTCATCGTGGCAATTACAAAGAAATCGTCTGGGGGCTTCCAGTGTCAGATTTACTGTATGTTGGCAGGCAGACAAACAAGAAATTGCAAAAACTGGGGATCCATACCATTGGCCAGCTGGCACAGACAGATGAAAAGCTGCTGGGCAGTCATTTTGGAAAAATTGGTCTGGTGTTATGGGCATTTGCAAATGGATATGACTCGGATCCGGTTTGTACGGAAGGATATGAAGCTCCGGTCAAGTCGATTGGAAACAGTACAACGACACCGAGAGACCTGGAAACAGATCTGGATGTGTGGATTATTCTGATGGCATTATCGGAAAGCGTATCTGCCAGATTACGGAAACATGGTTTCAAATGTAATGTGGTGGAAATATCAATCCGGGACAACGGGCTGAACAGCATCACAAGGCAGATGCATATCAGCCAGCCAACGAATATTACGGATGAAATTGTAAAAGCAGCATTTGAATTATTTAAGAAACATTACAGATGGGAGCATCCGATACGGAGCCTTGGCGTGAGGGGGTCTGATCTGGTAATGGAAGATATTCCGGTTCAGCTTGATCTATTTGATAATCAGGAGAAACGGGAAAAATTAGAAAGGCTGGATCGGGCTGTGGATGAGATCAGACGACGGTTTGGATATTTCAGCATACAGCGGGTAGCAATGTACCAGGATAAAGTCTTATCCCACTTGGACGCCGGTACACATACGGTCCATCCTCACAGTTATTTTCATGGATAATGGGAGGGATAGATTTGAAACAGACATTAACCAGAAAACAGGAAGAAAGCTATCAGTGCATTGTAAGATTTACCGAGGAGCATGGATTTCCGCCAACGGTCAGGGAACTGGGGGCATTACTGGGAGTTGCTTCAACATCAACAGTATTTTCCAGAATCAGGCAGTTAGAGAAAAGTGGATATATCCGGAGAGTTCCGGCATCTCCAAGAGCAATCGAAATCCTGTGATGGAGGTGGCGGTGTGAATAAGGTATATGTTGATGTGGTAGCAGAGTTCAGTAAGGAAGGCTGCCTGATTCCAATCTTATTTGTTTGGGAAGACGGCAGAAAATACAAGATTGATAAAGTGCTTAAGATTGAACGATGTGCCAGCAGAAAAGCAGGCGGTGTTGGTACGATGTACACCTGTATGGTACAGGGAAAGGAAAGCCATTTGTTTTTTGAAGTGGACAAATGGTTCATGGAAAGGAAGATTTCATAATTAAAAAGAAGAATATTAACCGGCGGAGATAGTCACTTTCCCTTTATATCCCGTTGGTTTTACATAAGGATCCGTATTCTGATCAGCCGGTGTTCCCCACAAATACCATTTGGAATATGGATCCTGCAATGAGTAATTAGATTGCTTTCCATCAAAATCATGGGGAAGGCGAACTGGTCTGCAAGACCTACCAGTTAGTGTGATTGTTGATAAGGAGAATAAAAGATTTATGACAGACAGAGATTATGCAATTAAATCAATGAAAGAGATTACGTTCCAGATGGCAACCCATGCACAGGATTATCTGGAAGTTACAATCGAAAGACATTATACTGATATTAAAGAACTGATGACAAGTTACCAGAAGCTGATTTTGGAAAATCAGGTCGTATTGGAAGAACTGGATATGGAGTGCCAGGAGAAGATCAATGAAGATATGGCATATGCGTTGAGTTATCTTGATATATATGGGAAACAGCTGAATGTGACAAAACTGAAACACGAGATGAATAATCTGATGGTCATATATGGGTTGTCGGATATGGTTTACCGGGGGATTACGTTGGTGAAATATTATGCTCCGGATGGAGTAATGCTCAGCGAGATTATCCATTCCTGTTTTTGCAGCCATTACAATAAAACAGATGTGGAAGTCCAGCAGGAACTTGGCATTGGAAGAACTTCGTTTTATAAAATGAAGAAACAGGCATTGCGATCTCTTGGGTTCTACTTTTACGAGATCGTGGTACCGCAGGCAAAAAACAAAAGATTCAAACCATCCTTGGGTGTGGAAGAAGAATAGGTGATTGGGATGAAATACGAAAATTCAATGGTAAAGATTGCCGACGATATTATCCGGGATCAGCAGGCAGAGAGGAAAGTTCAGAATAAAAAACAGAAATGGCATGATGAGTATGCTACCTTGAAATTTTTTCGGTACATATGCAGAAATGTTGGAAACCTTCATGAAGGAGAAATCCAGCGTTTGGTATGGAAACTGAAACAGTCTGATAAGAAAGCAGTCGAAAAACATTTAAAAGGCTATGCGTGGGAATTTGATTATGAGAAAATGTTTTCTATATTGACGCAGAATCCTGTTTGTCAGAAAGTATGCCAGAAAAATAAATATACAAGCTGGATGCATCTGATCAGCCGATACTGTACAGAAGATTGTTAGGAAATAAGATACCTTCTTGCATCTATCAATGAATTATTTTATGGAATAAACCCTGCATTAGTTCTATAGAACGATAACTTGTTTTACAGCTTCTGTATATCGGAACAGGCGGTAGTTATACTAACTTTAGACCGAAAAATAGTTCTAAAGGATGTGCTGCGATGGATCTGAAAGCTGTAGGACAGAGAATTAAGATGGCAAGGGAAGCAAAAGGTCTGACACAGGAAGATTTGGCTGCCATGGTGGAACTGAGTCCGACACATGTAAGTGTGATTGAGCGGGGATTGAAAGCCGCAAAACTGGATACGTTTGTTGCGATAGCCAACGCTCTGGAAGTTTCTGCAGATTCACTTCTGATAGATGTTGTGGCACATTCTGTAACTGGTGTGACGAATGAATTATCAGAAATGATCGGGAAACTTCCAAAAGAAGAGCAGAAGAAAATCATCAAAGCGGTCAGGGCATTAACAGAATAGTTTTTATGAGGAGGGGCGGAAGCCCTTCTTTTTTTGCGGTTTTTGTCACAATTTGTCAAACGAATGGGGATTCTGTTTTGTTTTTATCTGTGCTATAGTAGTTCTAAAGAACTAATACTAATTCAAAAAGAGGAGATATAAAATGCACAGAAAAACTATTTTTGAGAAGGCTGCTGAAAAATTCCATACCACTCCGGAAGAGGTATATGCGGAAATCCAGAGAGCAATTGATGCCGGATATGATAACACGGATCCAGAGGTACAGGCAGAATGGCGCAAAGTTAAAATGAAAGAGGACCGACCAACACCAGAGGAGGTAATTAACTATGCAGTAAGTACTTTAACAGCAGAACAGAGGTGATCATCAAAGTGAAGAGGAAAAAACATACGTTATTATGTCTGTTATTGGCAGCAGCCCTTGTTTCGGGCTGTGCGCAGAAACATAAAGAGGGAGAGCCAGACGTCATTAGCAGTATGAAAATAAACCAGGATGAAACACTTACTGTTGTTGCAAACAGGAACCAGATTGAAGATAAAGAGAATTTTGCAAAACTTCTTATCAAAAAATGCAAGGATAATTCTTTTCAGTCTGTTAGATTTTCTACAGATTATGGGTATGCCACCAGCCTGAATCTTAGAGTATATCTCTGGGAAGATGAGATAGAAGGACAGGAACCGGTAATGGTGGTGGAATATACTCCAATAGAATGGAATGAGGAATATGACATTGTCAATGATTCAGAGATGTTTCAGCTATATGTAGATGGAAAACTTATTGAGATTGAGTGACAGCCGTACGGGCATATGAAAAGGTAAAAAAAGTATTGACAAGTTTCTATGTGTTGAATATAATATAGATAAATTCAAAAATTTGAATGTGAGGTGAGATGAAGTGGCATCTGCATATAGTGAAACAGTAAAAGTGTTCAAAGCATTCTGCGATGAAAACCGTCTGAAAATATTAGAGCAACTTCGGACGGGCGAGAAATGTGCTTGTAAGCTGTTGGATGATTTGCATATTACACAGCCTACGCTTTCCCATCATATGAAGATATTGTGCGATGCCGATATTGTACAGGGACGTAAAGATGGGAAATGGGTTCATTATTCCATTAATGCCGCTGGTGTGGAACGGGCAAAGAAACTGTTGGAGGAACAGGTCACTTTGGAGTTTTCCGGAGAGCAGGATAAGTGTTGTGACAAATGATAAAAAGCCATCTGAAATGATGGCTTTTCTTTGAGACGACATTTAGACAATTTTGAATTTATCTATTTGAAAGGAGCTATATTTATGGATTATTTACATTCTTTCTGGCTGTTTATACAGGACCAGGTGCTTGGAATGAAGTGGCTGAATACTGTGATTGGAAATGGCCTTTCTGCTGTTGGACTTGATACCGCATCCCGATGGGGCGGCAGTATTCAGTTTTTTCTCTATGATGTGACAAAGATTACAGTACTGCTCTGTTTCCTGATTTTTGTCATTTCATATATTCAAAGTTACTTCCCACCGGAACGAAGCAAACGGATTCTGGGACGTTTCAAAGGTATCTGGGCAAATATCATTTCTGCGCTGCTTGGAACCGTAACGCCGTTCTGCTCTTGTTCTTCTATTCCGTTGTTTATCGGATTTACCAGTGCAGGACTGCCCCTTGGAGTAACCTTTTCTTTCCTGATTTCTTCTCCGATGGTTGATCTGGGAAGTCTGGTGCTGCTGATGAGCATTTTTGGCGCCAGGGTTGCTGTGGTGTATGTTATCGTGGGACTGGTGATCGCAGTCATTGGCGGCACATTGATAGAAAAGATGCACATGGAAAACTATGTAGAAGAGTTTATCCGTAATGCCAGAGGAAGCGTGGACATTGAATCACCAGACCTGACAGTAAAAGACCGCCTTGTATATGCAAAAGAACAGGTGACAGAAACTTTCAAAAAGGTATTTCCTTATATTCTGATTGGCGTTGGTATTGGTGCTGTCATCCACAACTGGATTCCGGAAGAATGGATCCAGACAGTCCTTGGCAGCAACAATCCCTTTGGTGTCGTGTTGGCTGTTCTGGTTGGTGTTCCGATGTATGCTGATATTTTTGGAACAATTCCTGTTGCGGAAGCTTTGCTTGCAAAAGGCGCACAGCTTGGTACGATCCTCAGTTTTATGATGGCTGTTACAACGCTGAGCCTGCCATCTATGATTATGCTGAAGAAGGCTGTGAAACCGAAACTGCTCGGAATTTTCATTGCAATCTGTACCATAGGAATTATCATAGTTGGTTATCTGTTCAATGTGTTTCAATATATGCTGATTTAAGGGAGGAAAAAGAGATGGCAAAAATGTGGTATCCGGTAATTGATATTTTGGAGTGTGCGGAGTGCGGAACCTGTGTAGGAAAGTGTCCTCATGGTGTGTATGATAAAGAAAAGGCGCCTGTGCCGGTGGTTTTTCATCCGGAAAACTGTATTGACCATTGTCACGGATGCGGAAACTTATGTCCGCATGGAGCCATTACCTATGTGGGCGATGATACAGGCTGGAAACCGCCCCATGGAGAGGAGAAGGAAACGAATGAGGATATGTGCTGTTGCTGTGGCACACCAGTCGGCAAAAAAGCAGTCATTGAATATCTCTATCTGGACTTAAATACCTGTGACAGATGCTGCGGCACTGCCGATATACTGGATGAAGTGGTTTCGGTACTTCGCCCCGCACTGGAGCTTGCGGGATATGCGGTGGATTATCGGAAGCGTGAGATGACCACTACTGAAATCGCAGAGCAATACCGCTTTTTATCTTCTCCTACGATCCGGGTTAATGGGAATGATATTTTTGGAGAAGTACAGGAATCTGACTGCGGATGTTGTGGAGAGATTGCCGGGGTAGCAGTGGACTGCCGTGTATTTGAGTACGAGGGAAAGACATATGAGGTTCCCACAAAGGAAATGCTGGCAGATCTGATTCTAAAAAGCCTGCATACAGCTCCGGGATGTAGCTGCGGCACTTATGAATTACCGGAGAATTTGAAACAATTCTATGAGGGTAAGAAAAGAAAGGCAGCGTCAGCCTGCTGCTGTGGCTGTAGCTGTGAAGGATAAATTCTATGGGAAATAAAAAGGCATTGTCAGTTAAATTTGAAAGGAGATTTTATCATGGGACTGTTTGGATTTGGAAAAAAGAAAGAGGAAGAAGTTAAGGCTCCGGCCTGCTCCTGCAATGGAGCTTGTGAAACCTACGAGGCAGAGAGCGTAGAAAATACCTGCTGTGAGGGTGCAAAGGACGGCGTTTGCTGCATTAAGATTTTGGGAAGCGGCTGTAAAAACTGCCACACATTATTGGAAAATACACAGGCGGCATTAAAGAATATGGGGCTTTCGATTGAACCAGAGTATGTTACAGATATGGAGAAAATTATGGCGTATGGTGTAATGTCCATGCCAGCTCTGGTAGTCAATGAAAAGGTAGTATCCATGGGAAAAGTGCTGAAAGCGGCGGATGTGGAGAAGCTGCTCCATAAGCTGGGGTTCTGAGGAGGATTGTATGAGTAAAGGGTGGTACCCGGTCATAGATTATGAGCAGTGTGTTGGCTGCCTGGCCTGCAATGATATGTGTAGGCATGGAGTATATAAGCCGGATTCCAAAACCGGAAAACCCAAAGTAGTTTATGGAATGGGCTGTGTACATGGCTGTCATGGCTGTGAAAGAAAATGTCCTGCTGGTGCTATCCATTACTTTGGAGACGATGGCACATTGGACATTGACTATCATTATGAGACCTACAGGCCAGAATTACAATGTGAAGGAAAGCCGAGGGTAGCGTTTATTTGTGGCCATAATTCCTGCCGCAGCCAGATTGCAGAAGCATTAGGAAAAAGGCTGGCATCGGATGTTTTTGAAAGCTATTCTGCAGGTACGGAGTTGAAGTCACATATCAATCCGGATGCGGTGCGGCTGATGAAGCAGGTGTATGGCATTGATATGGAGCAGACGCAGTATAATAAGCTGATTTCTGATATTCCGGAGCCGGATGTGGTGATTTTTATGGGATGCAATGTGAGCTGCCCGAATGTTCCAAGCCAGTATGCGGAAAACTGGGGGCTGGACGATCCAAGCGGAGGGACGGATGAAGTGTTTTTGGAAACGATCCGTTTGATTGAGGAAAACATAATAAAACTGAAAGAAAAATTACGATAAGAGAAAAAAGCCGATTTTGGCACTGCCGATTCGGCTTTTTTTCAAGACAATACATTGACAAAATTGAATATATAAGGAGGATTTAAAGATGAAGAATGAAAATAATTCTGAAATCAGTTTTTTTCAGCGGTATTTGACTGCGTGGGTATTTTTCTGCATGGTAATAGGTGTCTTACTGGGGCATTTTGTACCTGCTCTGCCGTCTTTTTTGAATCAATTTGAATATGCAAAGGTATCTATTCCTATGGCAATTCTGATTTGGATTATGATCTATCCCATGATGTTAAAAGTGGATTTTCAGAGTGTGAGGAATGTTGGAAAGAACCCGAAAGGGCTTTTTGTGACATGGACTGTAAACTGGCTGATTAAGCCGTTTACTATGTATGGGATCTCAGCCTTGTTTTTCTTTGTGGTATTCAAGACTTTTATTACACCGGAACTGGCAATAGAATATCTGGCCGGCGCGGTTCTTTTGGGCGCTGCACCCTGTACAGCTATGGTATTTGTGTGGAGTACACTCACAAAGGGAAATCCAGCCTATACGGTAGTGCAGGTGGCAACCAATGATCTGATTATCCTGTTTGCTTTTGTTCCAATTGTAAAATTTTTGTTAGGGGTTTCCAATGTGGCTGTTCCAACAGATACATTGTTCCTAAGCGTAATTCTTTTTGTAGTGATTCCCTTAGCTGGTGGTATTTTGACCAGGGTTCTGGTTGTTAAAAAGAAAGGCATTCATTACTTTGAGAATATATTTGTCCATAAATTTGATTCTGTCACAACGCTTGGGTTGTTGCTCACGCTAATATTGATTTTTATGGGACAGAGTGAAATGATATTAGGAAATCCGTTGCATATTGTTTTGATTGCGGTTCCTTTAATCATTCAGACTTTCTTGATTTTCTTTATCGCCTATTTTGCCTGCAAGTTGTTGAAATTGCCTCATGATATTGCTGCTCCGGCAGGAATGATCGGTGCATCCAATTTCTTTGAACTGGCTGGGGCAGTAGCGGGGGGACAGTTTGGGGGATATTCAGTTGTC